>Ga0316205_10000143_pt1 | contig 154222 bp, 158 predicted proteins | sample 3monthpyrite_MG_FD_204941 | JGI IMG/M metagenome (GOLD analysis project Ga0316205, IMG submission 204941) | Microbial mat bacterial communities from mineral coupon in-situ incubated in ocean water Damariscotta River, Maine, United States -... | ecosystem: Environmental > Aquatic > Marine >...
ATTGAAAACTCATAGAAAAGCGCGCCTTGCGCAATCTGCCTTGGACCCATCATCGCCATGTCCTCCACTCTCAAATCAAGTGAATCAGGACTGGATCATCAGATCAACGGACTTTTTCAACAATATCCGAACTTTGTTGCCCTTGGTAGAGACCGACGCTACAGAGCCAAATCTGTGCACAATAGACAATACTCGACCAACTTTCTTAGAATGGATCCATGTTAATTGGTTTAAAAAATGAACAACCTCATTTTTCGCAACGCCGCACCATCAGATGCCACTCGTTGCTTTGATGTCGAAAAGGCTGCCTATGAGGGAGACGAAGCTGCGACGCTTGAAAAGATTGCAAGGCGCATCGCCACATACCCAGAAGGATTTCTGATCCTTGAGGTCAACGATGAAGTTGTTGGCTTCATTAACAGCGGATGCGCCTATGACGTTGAAATGTCTGACGAAGATATCAAGGAGCTGATTGGGCATGATTCAGCTGCACCGAATGTCGTAATCATGTCTGTGGTGGTCGATCCTGAATACCAAGGGAAAGGTCTATCCACAGTGTTAATGGTTGAATTCGCAAAACGCATGGCTGACATGGAGAAAACCACAATCCATTTAATGTGCAAAGAGCACCATGTGCGCCTTTATGAGAAATTCGGCTATCGGTACATCCAGCCTTCGGCATCTGACCATGGAGGGATGCAATGGCACGAATTGATGATGGATCTCCACGCAAAGTGACACGTCTGGTAACGGCTCAAACCAGTCACTGGTCGGCTTTGCGCGGCTTGATTGATCAAAATACGAAGTCACATGTCGCGACGCGGCCCTGTGCGCGGGCCGACGGCACGCGACGCAGGCGTCATAAATTGACGCCCGCACGCTGATGCATTGTCGATTGTCAGTACCGGACTTACGTCAGTTGGTGTTCACGATGTGATCAGTGGTAAACAGATAGTCGTCTGCTGCTGCATGACAAGCGATACACCCCACTTCGGCACCCTTGGCGACGCGGCCTGCCAGGCGCATACCTTTGGGGTTTTTATCAAGTGTGCCGTCCGGCAGGTATTTGACCCAAAACCAGTTCTGATTATCGGTGTCATACCCTTGTTCACGGCGAAACATCACTGTGTACGCGCCCAGATGCTTGGCCGGGTCCGCCAGCACCTGTTCGGCACTTACCCCCTCGGGGCCATAGTTGCGTTTGACAATAAGATCGCCGGTCTGCCCACCCACGGTCGCAGTGGTATAAAACGTTTCCAGCATCATGCCGTGCGGCTCGATCCCTTCGTATGGGAATGATCGCAGCATATCGTCACCAACCATGCCGATTTCCTGCATTTTCGCCCAAAGCTGCGCCGCATAGTCAGCGTCCTTGTCGGTGCCAAAGGGTGCATCCTGCGCACTGGCCATGCCCGAAACAAGGGCAAGGACCGTAAGTGAGGCCGTCAGTTTCATTTAATTTCTCCCATAAATTTCATGGGTCGATCCTAGGACAGCGCAACGGGCAGCATGTTCAATTCGCAAACAACTTGTCGTGTGTACATTGTGAGAAGTCTTGTTTGGCCTCAAGCGTGGTAACCGAGCACGCTGAGCCAATGACACAGTCGAAATCTGAATGGATACTTTCCATGCGCGCGCTGGCCGCTGCATTGGCCATGGTGACTTTTCTGCCCATACCTGCGCTGGCGCAGGACGCTGAAAAGGGCGAGACCGTTTTCAAAAGATGCAAAGCCTGTCACCAGATTGGTCCAGAGGCAAAGAACCGCGCCGGGCCGGTGCTGACCGGGGTCGTCGGACGGCCTGCCGGATCGATCGACGGCTTCAATTACTCTGCCAGTATGAAAGAGGCGGGTGCGGCCGGACTGGTTTGGGACGACGCATTGTTGTTCGACTATCTGGCTGATCCAAAGAAATTCCTGCGGTCGTACCTTGATGACAGCAAAGCAAAGGCGAAAATGTCATTTCGGTTGGCGAAAGAAAGTGACCGGCGCGATGTGATTGCGTATTTGGCAGCATTTTCCGATTCACAGGATGAGGCGGCGGCGGTTTGCACACGCAATACCAGCCAAGAGCGCCATTTCTTCGTTGCAGAAACAACCGGACAGGCAAGGGTAACAGGTTGGTTGGCACCCGGCGAGCAGCTTTGTGCACCCGCCAAGACCGCAGGCGCGCACGGTGTGGTTTCGGTTTTCGAAACCGCAGAGGGATTTGAGGGATGTTCGCGGCTTGTACGCGCGGGACAAACCGAGGACCTGATCCGCTATGTTGATTTCGACCGTTGTGAATGGGGTAGTAACAGCGGCTAGGTCGCCCAGCTATTTCAGGGCTTTCGCCGCTTTTCTGCAAAGTTCCGGGGCCTGCAATGATATTTTGTTGCCCGGTGGATAAGCCCTGCCAAAATAGCACGCTTACGCACATTCTTTATCAGGTAAAATCGGCAAAAGACATCTGCGACACCGGTAATTTCGACGCCATATCGCCGCTTACAGCATCGCTGGAACCACCAGATCCGGGGGGCGGTGCCCGTCGGCGAAGGTCTTGATATTGATGATCACTTTTTCACCCATTTCGGCCCGTCCCTCGATCGTGGCGCTGGCCATGTGCGGCAACAGGACGACGTTGGGCAGTTGTTGCAGGCGCGGGTTCACGTCGTGGCCGCGTTCAAACACGTCCAGCCCTGCCCCCGCAATTTCGCCCGCGCGCAACATGCGGGTCAGTGCGTTTTCGTCAATCACTTCACCGCGCGACGTGTTCACAATTATGGCCTGTGGTTTCATCAATTTCAGGCGGCGCGCATTCATCAGATGGAACGTCGAGGGCGTGTGTGGGGCATTGATTGACAAAACATCAACCCGCGACACCATTTGATCGAGGCTGTCCCACCAGGTCGCTTCAAGCTGTTCTTCGGTTTCAGGGCGCAGCCGTTTGCGATTGTTATAGTGTACTTGCATCCCGAATGCCGCCGCTCGGCGCGCCACCGCCCGTCCGACCTGACCCATGCCCAAAATGCCAAGGCGTTTGCCGCCGATGCGATGCCCAAGAAATGCAGTCGGGGACCAACCCTGCCAATCCCCCCCTTGCATAACCGCTTGCCCCTGCGGGATTTTTCGGGATACCGCCAGGATCAGCGCCATCGCCATATCGGCGGTGTCATCGGCTGAAACGCCCGGCGTGTTGGACACATGAATCCCACGCTGGCGCGCAGTGTGCACATCAATATGATCGACACCGGCGCCATAGTTCGCGATCAGTTTCAGCCTGTCACCGGCCTGTGCCAGCAGCGCCGCATCGATTGTATCATTCAGTGTGGGCACCAGAACGTCGGCTGTTTTTATGGCGTCAATCAATGTGTCTCGTGTCATCGGCTGATCATCAGATCTCAGCGTGACGTCGAACAATTCGGTCATCCGGGTTTCGACGACTTCGGGCAACCGTCGCGTGACAACAACACTCAGACGTTCAGAAGGCATTTTTAGGCTTCCCAATCTTTTCATTCAACACTCTTGATGGCAGAGTGGCGCGGAACGGGACAAGGCACAAGAAGAAGCCGTTCCCGAAGCCATGAAAAGTGGCGCATGAGGCGACAGGCGAAACGTCGGGCGGAGATTTGATGACGGGCTTTGACAAACTTTTTGTTGGCGCAATTGTCGCCCTGATATTTGCTGTGCCGGCTTTGGCCCAAGACCGTGGATCGATCACCAATCTGCCCCTGCCTCGTTTTGTGTCACTGGGCGCTGATGAGGGAAACGTCCGCCGGGGTCCATCGCTTACCAATAAGATCGACTGGGTATTCACCCGTCGCAATATGCCGCTGGAAATCACCGCCGAATACGGCCACTGGCGGCGTGTCCGCGACAAGGATGGCGCAGGCGGCTGGGTGCATTATTCGCTATTGTCGGGGGTGCGGACGGTGATCGTAGATCAGGACCTGTTGCCGTTATATGCAAAGGCTGATGAGACTACCCAGATCAAAGCCTATGTCGAACTTGGCGTTGTCGCCCGCTTGGGCAGTTGCGGCCCGGATTGGTGCCAAATCAACGCAAAGGGACAAAAAGGATGGGCCAAAAAAACGGCGCTGTGGGGTGTCGAGCCTGATGAAATCCGAGAGTGACCAGCGCGATGGAACAGATCAGATCACCGCTTGTTGCCCGACGTCTGGTCGCTGAATCCCGTTCAGTTGTCATCCATGCAGACAGTGCCGTCATTGCTGCCATCCGCGCCAGCGAGTACAGTTTTTTCAACCGGCTCGTACCCTATCTGACCGGTCTGGGCCTGTCGACGCGCATGGTCGAAATTGGCGGTTCCGCCTCGCGGGTTTTGATGGACGCTGACAGCGTGGACATTATCGTCGGTGATCACCCAGGGTATGGGCGAAACCGGCTGCATGTGGCGCAAAGTTATATTTGGGGGTTCTGGTATCTGGACGAAGTCGGGGTCAACTGGAATTCCAGTTTGCGCTTTGCCCGATTTGATCCTGCCCAAATCAATGCGGAACAGGCGGCATATTTTTTCAATGGCGTGACCGGACACATGCTGCGCGAAAACGTCAGCAAGATCACCCAGGAACCGCGTCAGACCGACCCGATGGAACGGGCAGCTGCGGTCGTGTTTTGTCAGATGACGGAAACTGCCGAAGACCGCAGCCATTACCTGACGACTGAGGATATGATCAGGACCGCGGCAACGGCCTGCCGCCCGGATCTGGTCTATGTCAAAATGCACCCGGATCAGTGCAAACACAGCCGCCGCCAGATCATGGCAACATGTGCGGATTACACCAATGTCCGGATCAGCGACGCCAGCATCCATGATCTGGCCGACGCGGCACGGGTCGTCGTGACCCAGAACTCCGCCGCCGGGTTCGAAGCCCTGATGCAGCGCAAACCAGTGATCACCTGTGCCAAGTCCGACTATTGGCATGCGACCCTGACGCCGCGCACCACACAAGATTTGTCCGAGGCCATCACCTATGGCCAAGATGCCATGGCGGGTTTTGATTTCGCAAAATACCTGTATTGGTTTTTAGACCGTAACTGCCTGGAGCCGCAAAAAGACGTGTTTGCCAAACGGGCCTGGGCACGGATAAAAGACAAGGCGTTTTACTGATCCGGTCGCACCGACTTTGATATTGTCTGATCCAATTTGCAAAGGGGCAGCATATGCCCAGAAACAATGCACTGAACCTGTCTGCTGGTCTTTTGTCGGTGATCGTCGCTGTGTTGCTGGTCATGATAAAACTGTGGGCATTTGGATCCACCGGCGCGCTGTCCGTGGCCGCATCCCTGGCCGACAGCGCCATGGACCTGATGGTGTCGCTGGCAGGATTGGCGGCCATCACCTATGCAGCCAAACCAGCCGACGAGGATCATGCGTTCGGGCACTCATCCGCCGAGGATCTGGCCGCACTGGGGCAAAGCCTGTTCCTGTTGGTCAGTGCGGTGGTGATCGCCGTCGCAGCCATTGGTCGCCTGATGGCACAGACGCCGCCAACACTGATGCAGGAAGGGCGCGGCATGATCGCAATGGGCCTGTCGGTGCTGCTGACCGGTGCGCTGGTGATCTGGCAGCGCAGGGTCGTGCGCCAGACGGGCAGCCGCGTAGTGCGCGCCGACAGCCTGCATTATGTCAGTGACCTGATCCCAAATGTCGGTGCGATCCTGTCGCTGTGGGTTTCGGCCCGGTTCGGGTTGGGTTCTGTTGACAGCGTGGTCGGTCTGGCCGCGGCAGCGTTGTTAGGTGCGGGCGCGTTGCGGATCGGCAAGGGCGCATGGGATGCGTTGATGGACCGTCGCGCGGATCCACGGATGATTGCCGATATTCACGGCTTGGCCAAAGGCTGGCCGGGGGTGCATGGGGTGCACGATTTAAAAACCCGCACCGCCGGGTCCGTGGTGTTCGTCAACATTCATATCGAGCTGGACGGCGAACAAAGTCTGCGCAACGCCCACGCCATCAGCGCTGCATTGCGTCGCGCGATCCTGAAGGCTCATCCAAACACTGATGTGATGATCCACAAAGACCCGCTGGGGGACATGCCCCACCCGGATGATCCGACCAAGAAAAACACCCCGCCCTAGGGCCCAAAGATTCGTGTGCTGGCGGGCTGCGCGTAATACAAGTTGCGACCCTTATCATCCTCTGGTTGCACATACCGCGCCAGTTTTAACGCAACTGGTGTGCTGGTTTCGCATTCCGCAACAGTCGCGCGAAATGAACGTCAAAATCCGCAAAATAGCGTCTTCCCAAGGCCCCGAATTGTGGCCAGAATATGTCACAGGGACGCAAGCGCATTGACGCAAGCGCATTATTGTGCGCGCTTGCGAAGTAAACATTAGGGGAACGAGGATGAATTTATCCTAACTAAAGGGCGGCTGTGTTGCAGCCGTCGTGGCAACCACGGCACTGTTGGGAAGCAATGCACAGGCAGCCACATATACCGGTGATTTTGACGCGACCAGCGTGAACACCGGCGGCAACGATCACACGTTTTGGTTTGTCGGCCTTCTGGGCGAAACCAGTCACGATACGGCCAATCGATACTGGCAGTTTGACTCCGACGGCGGCACATTTTCGTCCGATGGCGCAACGGCTTCTTTGACCGGGACGATCGTGAATAACGTCTTGGCCGGCTATGACTTTTTGGTCAATGTTGCGTTTTCTTACCGTGGCACCGGCGATGACGGCGACAACGATGGTGGTGTTCTTGACGGCGATGTGGACAAAAAGGGTTCGGCCCACGGCGGCGATCCGTTCACCTGGGATTTCTATGACATGACCAGTGCGACGCTGACGGGTACAGGCGTCATCTCATCAGGGTTTTGGATGGAACTGACCCAGCGCGGACCCGTTTTTCAGGTTGGCGATGGCGCCAATGACAAGTCCAGCGGCCTAGGCGCATCGGGCTGGTTCGATTGGACCTTGTACAGAGAATGCGTTTCTGTTGTTGCTACTGGGTCTTCCGCGGGCGGAGCGTGCGAAGAAAATAGCGGCTACGGCGATATCAACGTGAACCTGGTGCCTTCACCTGTACCGCTGCCAGCGGCTGGTTTGCTGCTGATCGGCGCTGTAGGTGCACTGGGCGCGGCAGCACGTCGCAAAAGCAAGGCGGCCTAAAGCCACCTATCAATTGCAAGATTTTGAAAAGGGCCGCATTACGCGGCCCTTTTCAGTTACGCGGGGCGACGACCAGCCCCCTACCCTTTAGCAATGCGTCAACCGTCGGCATACGGCCGCGAAACGCTTTGTACAGATCCTTGGGGTCTTGCGACCCGCCGGTGGACAGGATGAACTTTTCCAGCCCAGCGGCCAATTCGGGATCAAATGCATCGCCGGCCTCCTGAAAGGCCTGGAAAGCATCTGCATCCATCACCTCGGACCACATATAGCTGTAATAGCCGGACGAATAACCGTCACCGGCGAACACATGGGCGAAATGCGGCGTTGCATGGCGCATGGCGATCGCATCAGGCATGCCGATCTCGGCCAGAACCTGTGCCTGTTTCGCCATCGGGTCAGACGGGGCCGGACCGTCATGGAAACTAAGATCAACAATTGCTGACGCCACATATTCAACAGTGGCAAAGCCCATGCCATATGTCTGGGCCGCCAGCAGCCGTTTCAGCATGTCGTCGGGAATTGGTTCACCAGTTTCGGCATGGGTGGCGAATTCTGCCAGCACCGCCGGCACCGCAAGCCAGTGTTCATAAAGCTGGCTGGGCAATTCGACGAAATCGCGGGCCACGGACGTGCCGGAAATCGATTCATACGTCACATCGGACAGCATTTGGTGCAAAGCGTGACCAAATTCATGGAACAACGTGCGGGCATCGTCATAAGACAGCAATGCAGGGGCACCGTCGCTGGGTTTGGCAAAATTGCACACATTGACCACGACCGGACGGATGTCCCCGGCCAGTTTTTGCTGGCTGCGCATCGCCGCGCACCACGCCCCGGACCGTTTTGACCCGCGTGCAAAATAATCACCCACAAACACCGCCATATGATGACCATCGCGGGTGACATCCCAGGCCCGCGCATCCGGGTGATACAGCGACACATCCAGCGGCTTGAATTCCAACCCGAACAGGCGGGTCGCACAGTTGAATGCCGCCTGGATCATGCGTTCCAGTTGCAGGTACGGTTTCAGCTCTGCCTCATCCAGATCATGTTCTGCCTTGCGCCGTTTTTCCGCGTAGAAATGCCAGTCCCACGGTTCTAGCGCGCCATTGATGCCGTGTTGGTGCATCATTTCGGCCAGCACCTGCGCATCCTGTTCGGCGGTGGCCTTGGCGGGGGTCCAGACCTGCATCAGCAAATCGCGGACCGCGTCGGGTGTTTTGGCCATTTCAGTGGCCAGCTTGAAATCGGCAAACGTGTCATAGCCCAGCAATTGCGCCCTTTCCTGACGCAGTGCCAGCGTTTCGGCAGCGATTGCGCGGTTATCGGTATCACCACCGTTGGCCCCGCGCGCCACCATCGCCTGATACGCCTTTTTGCGCAGGTGACGGTGGGGGGAATATTGCAGGAATGGCGTAATCAAGGACCGTGATGTGGTGATGATATAGCCATCGATACCTTTGTCGCTGGCCGCAGAACCGGCTGCCGCCAGCAAAAATTCCGGCAGCCCATCCAGATCGGCGCCGGATATTTCCATGAACCAGCTACGTTCGTCCGCCAACAGGTTCTGGGTGAACTGTGTGCCCAATACGGCAAGGCGCGATTTGACCGCCGTCAGTCGATCTGCCGCAGCACCCGTCAATTCCGCACCCGCCCGCACAAAACCGCGCCGCGTCAGCATCAGCACCCGCTTTTGTTCGTCATCAAGGTCCAAATCATCGCGCCGCGACCACAGCCCATCTATGCGTTGAAACAACCTGGTATTGTTGGTGATCTCGGACGCATATGCCGACAATTTCGGGGAAAATTCGCGCTGCAGTGCCTCGCGCTTGGGATTACTGTCCGCCCCGGCCATGTTGTAAAACACCGACAGCACCCGGCTCAGCGGTTCATCGGCGCGTTCAAGTGCCTCAATCGTGTTGGCGAATGTGGGCGGTTCAGTCACGTCGGCAACGGCCTGGACGTTGGCCCGAGCCGTGTCCATGGCCGCTGCGAATGCAGGTGCAAAATCTTCATCCGTGATCAGATCGAACGGCGGCAATTCAAACGGCGTGTTCCAGTCATCCAGCAGCGGGTTTGTCATCGACGGCTCCTTTTTTCACGGCCCAACCTATGCAGTGATGGCACAGGTTAAAAGATGTGACGTCGCTGGATATCTGGCACTGGTCTAGGCAGGCTCTCCCCCAAGAACATCCCAGAAATCGGCCCGCAGATTGTGATGCGGAAACGGCGCGTCAGGCACATCGACCTTCAAAAAATCGCACAGCGGTTCCCAGCCATCCGCGACGTCAAATACCAGCACGCGATCAGCCGGAAACGCGTCCTGTACATCAATGGCACGCTGGCGGTAGGCAGCAATGGCTTTGTCCTTGTCAGTCCAATCGCCACCAAATGTGTCGTTCAGCATTTTTTCGTTGTTCTTCAGTATTGCAATGATATGCGGCGGCAATTCCATCGATGTGTACACGCCATGCAATTTGCCGATGGTCTTTGAAAAACTTTTCCACCAGCTTTCCTCGGGTCGTTGTGAATGCAGGATTTTTGCGTCTGGAAACGCCGCAGCAGTCTGGCGCCAGACATGCGCACCCGGCCAGTCAATCTGAGAGTTGTATCCTGCGAAAACCTGTTCCCAGTCGACTGTTTCACCTGCGACCGCCGCCTGCCAGAACGGAATCTGGTCGGGATTGTCCAACACTTCGTACATGTGATGGCAGGGACCTAACCCCAGAATTTCCAACGCTTCTTTTATTGATTTTGTGCCGGTCCGGCCAAAGCCGGACCCGATAACTGCAAGTCCCATTATCCGAATTTCCCTTTTCTTGTGCCTTGAAATATGTCTGACACATCGGACCAACATGCAGCCAAGCAAGGTGCAGATCAAGGTTGGAATTTGCTCAGTTCGCCGCACCGGCGCCGCAAACCGGGCAAGCGGGATCAGGCTTGAACTTTATCTTGCGGGTTTGCGCATCCAGCGCGTCATAAATCAGCATCTGCCCTTGCAAACCAGTGCCGGCGCCAGTGATGCGTTTCAGTGTTTCTGACGCCATAATCGCCCCAACAATGCCTGGTAATGGGGCAAACACCCCTGCTTCGGCGCAACTGGGCGCCAGACCGGGTGCCGCGGGTGTGGGGAAAATACAGGCATAACAGGGTGTGCCCGCCGCAACATCGCAGATCGTGACCTGGCCCTCCCACTGACTTAGCGCGCCCGAAATCAGCGGTTTGCCCAATGTCGCGCAGACCCGGTTGACCAGATACCGGGTATCAGTATCGTCGCAGCCATCCACAACCAGGTCGTAATCCGCAATCAGGTCACCTGCATTTTGGGCCGTCAACCGGCGATTATATGGATGCACCGCAACCATAGGGTTTTGCGCAATAATCGCCTTTTGCGCCGAAAACACTTTGGGCATGCCTATGCGATCATCCGTGTGGATCACCTGACGTTGCAGGTTGGAATTGTCGACCACATCATCGTCAATGATGCCAATCGTGCCGACACCTGCTGCACCCAGATAGGACAGAACCGGCGACCCCAACCCACCGGCCCCAATGACCAGCACTTTGGCCTGTTTCATTTTCTTCTGCCCGGACCCGCCAATTTCGCGCAGCACGATATGGCGTGCGTACCGCTCAAGTGCTGTGTTGCTAAAGCGATCTGTCGGCACCGGGTCCGGATTTGGCCGTGCCCGGTCACGCAGACCCAACAGCACCCGGCGATAGACCCAGATCAGCGCAACCAGCCCGCCCAGTACCAGCCATTCGCCGGCGGACCCGCCAAGGGCCAGACGCAGGCCATTATCGGCCGGCAACACAAATGTGGCCAGAACGATAGCGCCATAGACCAGACCGATCATCAGCCACCGCCCCGGTTTCGGGGCGGACATCTGATGCCCAAGCGCCCAGATGGCAACGGCAATGATCAAAAACCATAACATCAGCTTTGCCCGGTGGATCCAAACCCACCTGTACCCCGTTTGGTATCCGACAATTGGCCTGTGGTCTGAAAAACAGCCTGCGTGACCGGGGCGACAATCGCCTGGGCAATACGATCGCCATGCCGGACCACGAATGGATCGGATCCCAGATTGATCAGCAAGACACCCAGTGGACCGCGATAATCGCTGTCGATCGTGCCGGGTGTGTTTGCAAGGCTGATCCCGTGTTTCAGGGCCAGACCCGAGCGTGGTCTGAGCTGCACCTCAAAACCCCGCGGGATTTCTATGCGCATCCCCGTAGGAATGATGCACCGTTCCATCGGCGCGAGTGTCATTCCGTGCGCGCGCTGATCAGGTGGCAGATTGGCGCGGATGTCGGCACCGGCGGCCCCTTGGGTTTCATAGGATGGCAGCGGGATCGACTGATCTGCGTCATCATCCCACAGAATACGAATATTGGGGGGCACGGCGCTCTCTTTCATCGGGTCAATATGGCGTTCACTGACTTTACTCTTTGCCCAGTGCATCGGCGATTTTGGCGGCCAGTCTGGCTGCGACCTGATCCTTGGTCATGCGCGGCCAATCCTCGGACCCGGAGTCTGAAATCACGGTCACATCGTTTTCGGAACCACCCATTATGCCTGTCCCCGGCGACACGTCATTGGCAACGATCCAATCGCATTTTTTGCGTTTCAGCTTGGCAGAGGCATTGGCAAGAACATCATCGGTTTCGGCCGCAAATCCGACAATCAGCGCCGGGCGTCCCTTTTTCATGCCGGAAACGGTGGCCAGAATATCCGGGTTTTGCGTGAAATCGAGACTTGGCACCAATTGGTCGTCAGTTTTTTTCAATTTTTTTGCGGATGCGGTCGTCACTTTCCAATCAGCCACAGCCGCTGCGAAAACGGCCGCATCTGCGGGCAATGCTGCCTGCACCTGATCCAACATGTCTTGTGCGGTTTGAACCCGTACCACCTTGACCCCATCAGGCGGTGCCACCTCCGCTGGTCCGGTGATGAACGTCACGTTGGCCCCAAGGGCGGATAAAGCGCGCGCAATCGCACTGCCCTGTGCACCAGAGGACCGATTGGCGATATAGCGTACCGGGTCAATCGGTTCATGGGTCGGCCCGGACGTAACCACCACGTGACGCCCCTGTAATGGTCCCTGAACCAAGGCCGATTCGATCGCGCTGACAATTTCATGGGGCTCTGCCATCCGTCCGGGTCCGTATTCGCCGCAAGCCATATCGCCTGCGTTGGGGCCAACACATAGAATGTCGTCACCCGACAGGGTGTCCATATTGCGGCGGTTGGCAGGGTGTTCCCACATCCGCACATTCATCGATGGGGCAATCAACACGCGTTTATCTGTGGCCATCAGCAATGTCGAAGCCAGATCATTTGCAAGTCCGCCAGCCATTTTACCGATCAGATCGGCGGTCGCCGGGGCCACCACAATCAGATCTGCGGCCCGTGACAATTCGATGTGGCCCATTTCCGCCTCGTCCGTCAGATCAAACAGATCACGATATACTTTTTCTGCGGCCAGTGCCGAAACGGACAACGGCGTTACGAATTCTTCGGCGGCACGTGTTAGAACCGGGGTCACACTGGCACCGGATTTGCGAAGCAGACGGATCAGATCCAGCGCCTTGTAAGCGGCAATGCCGCCCCCAATAATCAAAAGTATCCGTTTTCCCGACAGCATAATGGCACCCTATGGCCTGTGATGACTGATATCTATGGGGACCGGACACAGAACTCAACACATCTGGTATGCAGGCAGGTGTTATGGCGGTTTATGCTAGAAATGCCGCGACGTCGTCAGAATGGATTTCCAGCGTCTTGCGCATCTTGGTAAAAGCTGCCGCTTCCAGTTGACGAACGCGTTCTTTTGACAGCCCAAGTTCGTTACCAAGGCTTTCCAGTGTTCGCGAGTCTTCGCGCAGTTTGCGTTCGCGTACAATCAGCTGTTCGCGCGCATTCAGTTGCGCCATCGCCTGGTCAAGCCAGTCCCGCACGGTCTCGTGATCATGAGACTCCTGAACGATCTCTTCGGCCTGGGCACTATTGTCGGGCAACGCATCAATCCATTCGCGTCCCTCGTCTTCGGTGCTTTGGGTCGCATTCAGCGAAAGATCCGCACCTGATAGTCGCCCATCCATCATTTCAACATCGCGCAACGGCACGCCGACCTCTGTCGCTATTTTTTGCAACAACTGGTGGCGATCCAGATTTTCGCCACGTGCCGCGGCTTCGCGTTCCAGTTGGGCCTGAACGCGGCGCATATTGAAAAACAACGCCTTTTGCGCAGACGTGGACCCTGTGCGCACCATCGACCAGTTGCGCATGACATAGTCCTGGATGGACGCCCTGATCCACCAGACCGCGTAGGTCGAAAACCGCACCCCGCGATCGGGGTCGAATTTATCGGCTGCACGCATCAGTCCAACGCTGGCTTCCTGGATCAAATCATTCATCGGCGCACCATAGCGGCGAAATTTGCCGGCCATTGATATCGCCAGCCGCATATAGGCCGCGATCAACCGGTGCAAAGCCCGTTCGTCACGATCATCACGCCATGCATAGGCCAGTCTAAGTTCTGTCTCGGCGTCAAGATATTCAGCCCGCATCGCCTTTCGCGTCGCGTTTTGGTCACTGAATTGGTCGCTTGCCATGTTCAAACCCCCATAATGTTGACCGACAAAAAACGCCGGCCTTTTCTTTCCTCGACCAGACCTGATACGTGAAACTACCACGCTTGGATCAAAGGAAATTTCACAATCATGTTCCCGAATGTGACTCTGGTATTGGGCGGGGCGAATTCAGGTAAGACGGAATTCGCCGAAAATCTGGTGCATTCCAGTGGTTTGCGACCGGTCTATCTGGCAACTGCGCAAGCACTTGATTCAGAGATGTCTGACAAGATCGCACGCCACCGCGCCCAACGCGGAACAGCATGGCACACCCATGAAGAACCGTTGCAGGTGGCAGCGGCTCTGGCCCAATTCGACGCCGATGACTGTATTCTGCTGGACTGTGCCACGATGTGGTTATCCAACCTGATGTTGGCAGATCACGATGCCGCGCGTGCCCAAACCACGTTGATCGCGGCGATTTCAAACGCCGACGCGCCGCTTGTTGTGGTGTCAAACGAGATCGGGCTGGGTGGCATTGCCGACAACGCGATGGCGCGGCGGTTCGCCGTTATGCAGGGGCAGCTAAATCAGGCGCTCGCCAAACAGGCCGATCTGGTCGTTACCATTATGGCGGGTCTGCCGATGGTGCTGAAGGGACAAATGCCCGGGGCCGGAACATGATCACCACCTGGTGGTGGGTGCGCCACGGTCCCACCCATGAAAAGAGCTTTGTCGGTTGGCGCGATGTCCCGGCTGACCTGTCCGATCAGGCCCGCCTTGCCCGATTAAACGACCACTTGCCCACCAACGCGATTGTCGTTGCGTCGGATCTGAGCCGTGCCAGCGCAACCGCCGACACGCTTTCGCCAGGGCGGCACAGAAGTGTCGACGACCCCGCCCTGCGCGAATTTCACTTCGGCGATTGGGATGGACTGCATTTTGACGCCGTCGCAGAGCGCGACCCTGAAATCAGCCGTGCCTTTTGGGAAACCCCCGGCGATGTGGCCCCACCTGGCGGCGAAAGCTGGAATGAAACGGCTGCGCGGGTTGCCCCGGTTGTCGATAGGTTAAACCGCGAATACGCAGGCAGGCATATCATTGCAGTCGCCCATATCGGGGTGATCATGACCCAAATTCAGCGGGCCAGCGGCGGCACACCAACCCAGGCTATCGCCCATCAGATCGACAATCTGTCGGTGACAAAACTGGTCCATGGTCCCGACGGTTGGCGCACGGAATATATCAATCACAATCCGTGATGAACGGGGTCAATGATTGCCATTTGGCCGCATCAAAGTCAGCACCTAGACTGTCACCACATTTGTCGGAGATAACCATGTCGTATGAATTATTCATCGGTGATCGCAGTTTTTCCAGCTGGTCTATGCGCGGGTGGCTGATGTTTGAAAAATTTGGACTACCGGTCCGGACGCAACTTGTCGGGCTTTATTCAGGGACAATGAAACAGGACCTGGCCGCACTGACCCCCGCACGGTTCGTGCCGGTGATGCGCGACAGTGACGGCATTGTGCTGGGCGACAGTCTGGCAATGGCGGAAACACTGGCGGAACGTCATCCTGATGCCGGCCTTTGGCCTGATGATCCTGCGGCACGCGCATTGGCCAGATGGCTGGTTGCAGAAATGCATTCCGGATACACGGCGCTGCGCAACGACTGCCCGATGCAATTGCTGTGCCAACATCGCGGCTTTGTCGCGGCGGACGGCGTTTTGGCTGATCTTGATCGCATTCAACATCTTTGGGCGCTGGCGCGCGACCGGCACGGGACCCGCGAACCGTGGCTGTTTGGCGCCTACAGTCTGGCCGACGTCTTTTTTGCCCCTGTTGCGATGCGGATTGCGGGGTACGGATTACCGGTTTCGCCCGCAGCCAGAACCTATGTAGACAGCCATTTGACCGATGACGCGGTGCGTCGCTGGCGGGCGATGGGGCTGACAAAGACTTATGACCCTGTGCCTTATACGATGGATCTACCGCGCGATCCCTGGCCCGGCCCGGCCACCATGCCCGCGCACCGGACACAAGACACGAACGCAGAAAATGAGACCTGCCCCTATTCCGGAAAGCCGGTCACACATTTTCTGGAACTGAATGGCCGTGTGTTTGGCTTTTGCAACGCATTTTGCCGCGATAAAACCGTTGCCGATCCTGCCGCTTGGCCTGAATTCATGAATATTTACCAATCGTAAACCACTTTTGTTCAAACCGTTAAGAGGTTCAGGGCAGAGGATTTTTCAATGGTTGCACGCGCCTATACCGTAGCGTTTCAGGGTGTCGAGGCGCGCAGTGTCGAGGTTCAGTGCGCTGTGGCCCCTGGCCTGCCTGCATTTTCGATCGTCGGTTTACCTGACAAGGCCGTGTCCGAGGCGCGCGAACGGGTGCGATCCGCACTGTCGGCAATGGCGATCGCCCTGCCGTCCAAACGGATCACGGTGAACTTGTCGCCAGCCGATCTGCCAAAGGAAGGATCGCATTTCGACCTGCCAATCGCGCTGGCGTTGCTGGCGGCCATCGGGGTGATCCCCGTGGACGAAGTCGAACGCATCGTGGCATTGGGCGAGCTGTCGCTGGACGGAACGTTGGTGCCGGTTGTCGGGGCCTTACCGGCCGCGATGGCTGCGGCGGAATCTGACCGTGCGCTACTGTGTCCACGCGCCTGTGGCGCAGAGGCCGCCTGGGTCGGGGCCACGCAGGTTTTGGCAGCCCCCGATCTGACCAGCGTCATTCAGCATTTCACCGGCCAGTCAGTGTTGGAACCTGCAATCGCGGGTGAGGTACGTACAAACCCGATCGGGCGAGACATGCGTGATATCAAAGGTCAGGAACGGGCCAAACGGGCGTTGGAAATCGCAGCGGCGGGCCGCCATCACATGTTAATGGTCGGCACACCTGGTTCAGGCAAATCGATGCTGGCCGCGCGCTTGTCGGGCATACTACCCGACCTGACCGCGGTCGAAGCGCTGGAAACGTCGATGATCCATTCACTGTCAGGACTGCTGGACGAGGGCGGCATTTCGCGTTCTCGCCCGTTTCGCGAACCCCATCACACAGCGTCAATGGCCGCTATTGTCGGTGGCGGAAAAGGCGCACGCCCCGGTGAAATATCGCTGGCGCATAATGGTGTTTTATTCATGGATGAATTTCCGGAATTTGCGCGGGCCGTTCTGGAAACCCTGCGTCAACCGATCGAAAACGGCGAAGTTGTGGTATCGCGCGCTAACGCCCATGTCCGGTATCCCTGCCGGTTCATGTTGGTGGCCGCCGCAAACCCATGCAAATGCGGATATCTCTCCGAACCATCGCGTGCCTGCGCCCGCGTTCCGCTTTGCGGCGAGGAATATCTGGGACGGATATCGGGGCCGTTGATGGACCGGTTTGATCTGCGTGTTGACGTACCACCGGTGTCTTATCGCGACCTGGACATGCCACCCACCGGTGACGACAGCGCCACGATTGCGGCCCGGGTGAATGCCGCCCGCGAAATTCAGTGCGATCGCTATCGCGACCAGACAAACACCAGGGTGAATGCGGATGCCCAGGGCAGTCTGCTGGAAACGGTGGCGGCCCCTGATGCAGAGGGTAAAGCATTGTTAATGGCCGCAGCCGAACGTTTCGGTCTGTCAGCGCGCGGTTATCATCGGGTGTTGCGTGTCGCCCGCACGATTGCGGATTTGTCCGGGGCCGAACAGGTCAGAAAACCGCATGTGGCCGAGGCCATCAGTTTTCGTGTGGCAGAGATGATGGAAGGTGTTGAGCCATAAAGTCTGCGGCTTGGCTAAGCGCGCGATCCGCTTCGGGCAAGGTCCCCTGAAATATGTGCCAGACGTGGGGCATGTCCTGCCAAACATCCAGCGTAACCGGTGCGCCCTGCGCGGATAACGACGCTGCCATCCGGTTTGCATCCGACAACAAAATTTCCGTGTCAGACGCCTGGATCAATACCGGCGGGCAGTTGGGGAATTCAGCGAAAAGAGGCGACACGCCAGGATGATCCGCGTCGCCATCCCCAACCACATAGTCCCGCAATTCTGTGATCCGACCGACCGGAAGAAGCAAGTCACCCGATGCGTTTGATCGCAACGAATCCCCTGACAAGGTCAGGTCGCACCACGGCGAAAAACAGACGCATGCCGCAGGTGGTTCGCCGCGCTGGCAGACGACCGCCAACACACAAAGCGCAAGACCACCACCCGCGCTGTCACCGGCCAGAACGATTTGCTCGGGCGCGTAGCCAGCATCGCGCAACGCGTGCCAGGCCGCCAATCCATCATTCAGCTGTGCTGGTGCCGGATGATCCGGTGCAAGGCGATAGGCGGGCAAAACGGCCCGCAATCCGACACGCTTGCACATCTTTGCAACCATGTCCGCATGGGTTTCAGGGCTGCCGACAATATAGCCCCCGCCATGAAAATATAGAACAACCGATCGGTTATGGATGGGTCCCGACCATACCCACAACATGCGTAACCAATGGTCGGCTGCGTGAACAGTTTGGGGCAGTTTGACGACAAACGGCACCCGGCGAACAAACAGCCGGGCACCCCATCTAAAGCCCCGCCTTGCACGCTGCGGTGACGGGGTGAAGTTTAACAGCGGTTTGACCGCGCGGCGCAGAATGGGTCGCAGCAAACGCAGGCGCAAGCTCATTTACTGCGCTTGCCCTCAATGGCCTTCCACAACAGTTCCGCGGTGTTGGTGCCGTCAAAACGCTCGAGTTCCTGGATGCCGGTTGGCGATGTCACGTTGATCTCGGTCAGAAAGTCGCCGATGACATCAATGCCGACAAAAATCTGGCCCTTATCCCGCAACAATGGCCCGATCCGGTCGCAAATTTCGTGATCACGGTCAGACAAGTCGATTTTTTCCGGCCGCCCGCCGACATGCATGTTCGAGCGCGTTTCACCGGCCCGGGGCACGCGATTGATCGCGCCCACCGGCTTGCCATCCACCAGAATGACGCGCTTGTCGCCATTAGAGACGTCCGGCAGAAATTTCTGAGCGATCAGGGGTTCGTTATTGATGCCCACGAACAGCTCATGCAACGAACTGAGATTGCGGTCGTTGGGGTCCAGTCGGAACACACCCGCGCCGCCATTGCCATAAAGCGGTTTGAGGATGATATCGCCGTGGGTATGTTTAAAGGTGCGGATCGTTTCCAGATCGCGTGCAATTGTGGTTGGCGGGGTCAGATCCGGGAATTGCAGAACCAGCAGTTTTTCGGGGTAATTTCTGATCCAGAACGGGTCATTCACCACCAGCGTTCCCGGGTGAATAAGATCCAGAATATGGGTGATGGTGATATAGCCCATGTCAAACGGCGGATCCTGACGCACCCAGACCACATCCCAATCTGCAAGGTCAATTTCGGTTTCGGGGCCAAGGTCAAAATGATCGCCCTTGACCCGGCGCACCGTCAACGGCCACCCGCGCGCTGTGACACGCCCATTCTGAAAGGCCAGTTTGTCAGGCGTATAGTAAAACAGTTCGTGACCGCGCGATTGCGCCTCTAGTGCGATGCGGAATGTGCTATCGGCGTCAATGTCGATCGGGCCGATCGGATCCATCTGGATGGCAACTTTTAGTGGCATCTGTCCCTCTTGGTCTGATGCCACCTTACATGGCGCAGCAAACGTCTGGGATCAATGGCCAGCGGCTAAAAGCCAAACGCGTTTTCGATAATTTCAATTTCACCTGTCTGGTTGACCAGGGCCACGTCAAAACGTGCCGCGGTGTCCTGCCCGCGTGGCATGCGCGCAAGATATTCCGCCGCAGATGTATAAATTCGATTCATCTGTCGGCGATCAAGCCGTTCAGCGGCGCGCGCAAAATTGCTGGATTTCTTTACTTCAATAAATATCAAACCGTCACCATTCTGGACGATCAGATCAATTTCGCCTGCGGTTCCGCGCCAGCGCCGTGCACGCGCCGGGCAGCCACGGCGCGAATATTCCGCTGCAACCTGATCCTCGGCTGATAGACCGGCATGATAGGATGTCGCACCGGTCACGGCGATTTGGCCAGTTTCAGCGCCGCCTGATACACCTGCCGGCGTGGCAGGCCAAGCGCGTCGGACACGGCCGATACCGCATCTTTCAGGGATAATGTGGCCATGGCAGTGTTCAACGCTTCGTCCAGTGTTTCGGCAGACGCGGTCTCGCGATTGCGATCAACACACAAAACAATTTCACCTTTGAGTGTGCGATCGGCGATCTGCGCGCGCACCTGATCAATGGGTCCACGAATAACCTCTTCGAATTTCTTTGTCAGTTCACGGCACAACGCCATCTGGCGGTCCGCACCATAGGCTAGTTCCATATCTGCTAAGGATTTGTGAACACGCTTGGGGCTTTCATAAACGGCCAGGGTGGCGGGCACATTGGCAAATTCCCGATAAAAATTTCGCCGCGCAGCCTGGGTATTGGGGGCAAAACCGGCAAACAAAAACCGATCAGTTGGCAGGCCGGCGATTGTCAGCGCCGTGATTACGGCGGACGGGCCAGGCGCGCTGGTGACCGGCAAACCATGGCTGTTCACATCGCGGACCAGCGCAAATCCCGGATCGGCGATCATCGGGGTCCCGGCCTCTGACGCATAGGCGACAGATTTTCCATCGCTGATCGCGGCCAGAATGCGGTCACGCGCTGCCTGATCGGAATGATCGTGATAGGCCACGATTTTTCGCCCACCCAGGTCAAGCCCGTGGATATCCATCAAGCGGCGCAATGTGCGTGTATCCTCGGCCGCCAATACATCAGCCGAACCAAGGATATCCAGCGCGCGCAATGTGATGTCGCGCGCGGTCCCGATTGGGGTTGCCACCAGGTATAAACCCGCAGGTAGGGGACCGATTTGCAGCTTCATCGCGTTCACACCTTTTTGCAGCGTTTACTATGTTGGCGGCATTGCATAATGTTTACTCGTCTGTTTGTGACGCCAGATTGAGGATCGCCCTATGTTTTCTGTTTTGAGTAGCCGCCGCAACCCACTGAAGTGGGTTGGCTTTGTTTTCATTTCACTGATCCTTGCCGCATGTGAACCCGTCGGGTTCGGCGGTGGCCCGCTGATCAACACATCCAAACCGATCCCCGTGGCACTGTTGGTGCCGGGCGGCTCAGAGAATGCCAACGACGCGTTGCTGGCTTCAAGTCTGGAAAACGCTGCGCGACTGGCAATGGCTGACCTGGATGGCGTGAGCATCGATTTGCGGGTTTATAACACAAGCGGCGTCCCGGAAATCGCCGCGAACGCCGCCAGAGAGGCAGCCAACGCAGGCGCCAAAATCATATTGGGGCCGGTCTTTGCCAAGAACGCAGCCGCAGTTGGCATCGCCGTGGCCAATCGAAATATCAATGTTCTGGCATTTTCAAACAACACCGGCGTTGCTGGTGGCAATATATTTGTCCTTGGGCCGACGTTCAAGAATACGGCAGACCGGCTGGTGCGATATTCTCTGCAGCAAGGGCGCAGCAATATCATGATCGTAAACGGGCAGGACGGGTCCGAAGAAATCGGGCGTGACGCCATTAACCGTTCCATCCTTGCAAACGGTGGGTCTTTGGCGGGCATAACGTCATTTGAATTGTCCCAGCAAGGTGTCATCGATGCGGTTTCTCGGATTGCCAGCGACGTAAAAGACAGCGGCGCGCAGTCGATCTTTTTGACCTCTGGCACATCAGGGGCTTTGCCGCTGTTGGCCCAGTTGCTGCCGGAAAACGGGGTGGATCCCATGGTCACCCAGTATATTGGCCTGCAACGTTGGGACATTCCGGCCACTGCCATTTCGTTGGGCGGATTGCAGGGCGGCTGGTTTGCCGTGCCTGACCCCGCGCTCAGCGCAAATTTTCAGGGCCGCTATACAGCCGCTTATGGCAGCACGCCGCATCCCGTTGCCGGGTTGGCCTATGACGGTATCGCAGCGATCGGTGCACTGGCGCTCAGCGGTCAGGCCGATGCCCTCAGCCGGACGGCTTTGACCCAGCCTTCGGGATTTGTCGGCGTCAACGGCGTGTTCCGATTGCTTGCCGATGGTACAAACGAAAGAGGACTTGCCGTGGCCCAAATTCAGGACAATCAGGTGGTCGTAATTGATCCAGCCCCAAGAGGTTTTGGTGGCACTGGTTTCTGAAGCCGTTTCCCAAAACGCGGATGCAAATGCGCCCGAAAACCTGATCTGTGCGGCCCGGGACATCTTTGATTCCAGCGCCGTGAATGCACAGATCAAAGCGGCGGTTGTTGGTTTGAAATCGGAACGCGACATCCGCGCGGCGACTTTTGATATCTTGCAGCGGGTTTACGCGGATGGACGACAGGCCATCGCCGACGTGCTGACAGAACAGCCCTGGGCATCGCGACCCGCCGTGCGGTCATATGCGTATCTGACAGACGGTATTGTGCTGACGGTTCTGGATGTCGCGACCCGATATTTGCACCCGTTGTCAAATCCAACAGAAAGCGAACGTATAGCCGTGGTGGCCGTTGGCGGATATGGGCGGGCGGAAATGGCACCATATTCGGATGTCGATCTGTTGTTCCTGACGCCCTACAAAATTACGCCCTGGGCCGAAAGCGTGATCGAAAGCATGCTGTATATCTTTTGGGATCTGCACCTGAAAGTTGGTCATGCCAGCCGCACAGTCAAGGACTGTCTGCGCATGGGGCGCGACGATTACACAATACGAACAGCGCTGTTAGAGCAGAGATTTCTTGGCGGCGACATCGAACTGTCCGATGAACTGGCACACCGGTTGCGTCGGGAATTGTTTCGCTCAACCGGGCCGGAATTCATTGAGGCAAAGCTTGTCGAACGCAGTGAACGTCACAAAAAACAGGGCGGCCAGCGATATGTTGTGGAACCCAACATCAAAGAAGGCAAAGGCGGTCTGAGAGACCTGCAATCCTTGTTCTGGATTGCAAAGTATATTCACGGCGTAAATGACGTGCAGGACCTGGTGCAGCTGAAAGTTTTCTCGCAGTCTGAATTTGACGACTTTGTCGACGCAGAAGATTTCCTGTTGGCCGTGCGCTGTCATTTGCATCTGATATCAAACCGGGCAATGGACCAGCTGACATTTGATATACAGGTCGATGTGGCCGAACGGCTGGGGTTCAAAGATCGCGATGGCCGGCGGGCCGTCGAACATTTTATGCAGGCCTATTTCCGGCATGCCACACATGTCGGCGAACTGACCCGCATCTTTTTGACATCGCTAGAGGCCCAGCACGCCAAAAAGGAACCCCGTCTGGTTCGATTTTTTCGACGGCGCAAGAAAACCCGTGAAGGGTTTCGTGTGGTGCAAAATCGCCTGACGGTCAGTTCACCAAACACCATTTTCCGCGACAAACTGAACATCCTGCGCGTGTTCGAGGAAGCGCTGCGCACCGGCTATCTGATCCACCCGGACGTGATGCGTGCGGTTGCAAACAACCTGCATCTGATCGATGACGACATGCGCAAGGACGGCGAAGCGGTGCGCATTTTTCTGGATTTGATGCTAAAGCACGGGAACCCGGAAAGGGGCCTGCGCCGCATGAACGAACTGGGCGTTCTGTCAGCTTTCCTGCCCGAATTTGAACCGATCGTCGCAATGATGCAGTTCAATATGTACCATCATTACACAGTTGATGAACACACGATTCAATGCATCTCTATTCTGGCACAAATCGAACGTGGTGAATTGGTGGAAGAACTGCCAGTGGCCAGCGGCATCCTGAAACGCGGCGTGAACAGGCGCGTGCTTTATGTCGCTTTACTGTTGCATGACATCGGCAAAGGCCGGTCCGAAGATCATTCCATTCTGGGTGCCCGGATTGTGCGAAAAATGGCACCACGCCTGGGGCTGAAGCCCGAGGAATGCGAAACCGTGGAATGGCTGGTGCGCTATCACCTGTTGATGTCGGACATGGCGCAAAAACGCGACATTTCCGACCCGCGCACGGTGCGTGACTTTGCCAAGGCCGTGAAAACCGCCAAACGTCTGGATCTGCTGACCGTTCTGACGGTCTGCGACATCCGCGGTGTTGGGCCCGGCACCTGGAACAATTGGAAGGCTGTGTTGCTGCGCGGGTTGCACAGCGAAACCAGTCGCGCCCTTGATACCGGGCTGGAAGACGTCAATCGCGACAGTCGCCGAAACGATGCAAGACGGAAACTGCGCGAGGCACTGCAGGGATGGGACGCCAAGGACCTGCGACAGGAAATGGCGCGCCACTATGATCCCTATTGGCAAGGCCTGCCGCTGGCCGCTCAAGTGGTTTTTGCCAATCTGGTGCGCGGCATCGGCGATGACGAAGTTCGCATCGATTTGCTGTTGGACGAAGATCGCGACGCCACACGTGTTTGTTTCGCACTGGCTGATCATCCAGGCATTTTCTCGCGTCTGGCCGGGGCATTGGCACTGGTGGGGGCCAATGTGGTTGACGCCCGGACCTATACGTCCAAAGACGGCTATGCCACAGCGGTCTTTTGGATTCAGGATACTGATGGCGCGCCTTACGAAGAATCGCGTCTACCCCGCCTGCGTCGCATGATCAATCGTACATTAAAGGGCGAAGTCGTGGCGCGTGACGCACTGAAAGAACGCGACAAAATCAAAAAACGCGAACGCGAATTTCGGGTTCCGACAGCGATCGCTTTTGATAACGAGGGGTCGGAAATTTATACCATAATCGAGGTTGATACCCGCGATCGTCCGGGCCTTTTGTTCGACTTGACCCGCACGTTGGCGGACAACAATGTTTACATCGCCTCGGCTGTTATCGCGACCTATGGGGCACAGGTGGTCGACACGTTTTATGTGAAAGATATGTTTGGATTAAAGTTCCATTCACAGGCCCGCCAGCGTGCACTGGAAAAGAAATTGCGCGAAGCAATTGAAACCGGCGCGAAGCGGGCCAGCGTCTGATGGCGGCTGCACGTCTGATCCGTGGATTTATGACCGTCGGCGTCTGGACAATGGCCAGTCGCATATTGGGATTTGTCCGCGACATCATGTTTGCCGCCTATCTGGGCGCAGGTCCCGCCGCCGAAGCGTTTGTTGTCGCCTTTTCACTGCCCAACATGTTTCGCCGCTTTTTTGCCGAAGGCGCGTTCAACATGGCCTTTGTGCCAATGTTTTCCAAAAAGCTGGAGGGACACGAGAATCCGCAGGATTTTGCCCGTGATGCCTTGTCCGGGCTGGCATCAATTGTGATCGTTTTGACCTTGGTCGCGCAGATATTCATGCCATGGTTTGTCTATGCCATGGCCAGCGGGTTTCGCGGCGACGAACGGTTTGATCTGGCCGTTGATTACGGACGGATCATATTTCCCTATATCCTGTTCATCTCGCTGGCAGCGCTGTTATCCGGGGTTTTGAATGCAACCGGCAAATTCGCTGCCGCCGCCGCCGCCCCTATCCTGCTGAATATCATCTTGGTTGGGGCCATGGTCTGGGCGGCAGCCGGCGACCGGGATATTGCGCGGGCGCTGGCCTGGGCCGTTCCGGTAGCAGGCATCGCGCAAATGGCGTTGGTCTGGTGGGCGGCCAGACGTGCGGGTTTCACCCTGATACCGCGTCGCCCAAGGATGACACCGGAACTGAAACGGCTGGCCATTATCGCAGCCCCTGCCGCGTTGGCAGGTGGCGTTGTGCAGGTCAACTTGTTGGTCGGACGGCAAGTGGCCAGTTTCTTTGACGGTTCGATCCAGTATTTGAATCTGGCGGATAGACTGTACCAGTTGCCATTAGGCGTTGTGGCGATTGCGATTGGCGTTGTCCTGTTGCCCGAACTGTCCCGGCGCTTGCAATCGGGGGATGTGCAGGCCGGACGGGACGGCTTCAATCGTGCCGGAGAATTTGCACTGTTGTTGACCCTGCCTGCCGCCGTTGCGTTGGTCTGTATTCCCTTGCCGCTGGTGTCGGTCCTGTTTGAACGCGGCCAATTTGGTGCATCAGATGCGGCGGCCACCGCTACCGCCGTTGCCGTTTATGGTCTGGGGCTACCCGCCTTTGTGATGCAAAAAGTTTTACAACCGTTGTTCTTTGCGCGCGAAGACACACGCAGCCCATTTCGATACGCACTGGTCGCCATGATGGTGAATGCGGTTCTGGCTGTGGGCCTGGCACCGTTTATCGGTTTCCTGGCCGCGGCATTTGGCACCACGATTGCGGCCTGGGCGATGGTTGGGCTTTTGTGGCGCGGATCACGCCCAATGGGCGATGCCGCCGCATTGGACCGCAGGTTTATCCGGCGTTGTGCGCGCATCGGGTTGGCGGCGATTGCCATGGGGTATGTTTTGGTTGCCGTTGGGTTTGTACTGTCGCCGATGCTGGCGGCGGCTGGTTGGCGTTATCTGGCGCTGACCATTCTGATTGCGGCTGGTATGGCAGCGTATTTCATTGTCGGTGGCGCGATTGGCGCATTCAGCTTGCGGGACATCAGGTCTGCGACCCGACGCACCTAGCGTTGCCGCAATCGATCGCGGATCCGTCCCAGCGCACCGGGCACCAGCAAGAACGATACGAAAAACCCGGTCATAAAACCAAACAAGTCTGCAACCCAGTCATTATTGGCGTCAAACAGCAAACCGAACAGCAATTGTATTCCCATCAGAAAACCGATCAGGGTGAAGGCCTTGTATTGGGTGTTTCCGGTGCCGGTCAGGCTGATCCACAGCATGAACGTATAACTGCCAATCAATCCATAGACTGCCGGATAACCGCCGACCAACGGCTGTGGGTCATCCAGAATGATCGCATAGGCCAATGCCCCGACAATGGCCGAAGAAAAAAACACCAGCAAAACAGCGAAAATGCCAAACACCTCGCCCACCATTTTTCCAAGGGCCAGCAAAAACACCAAAACCATCAACACATGGGTAAAGCTGTAATGGATAAATGGGTAAGTCACGAAACGCTTGAGGTGCTCTGGCGACCACCGACCTGTATCCACCATCCAGTCGAACACCGCGCCGGAAAATGCGTATTCCTGGATAGCCCCAAGCCGCCAGCCCACGGCGTCAGGCCCACCGGCAAAACCACGGCTGCCAGCCTGAAAAATCATTTCGACCCCGATTATCAGAATCGCCAGCGCCACCACGATCGGCGGTATCGGATTCACGGGCGATTCATCTGAACTCACAGGCATCATGTGCGACCTTTCCTTGACGGGCCAATGTACCACGCGTAACTGAGCGGCACCAAAGAATCCAGACGGAGCATGACAATGACGGATGCGGTCCACACGCCTCGCGTCTTCTCGGGGATCAAACCCTCGGGCGGCCTGACACTTGGCAACTATCTTGGCGCGATCAAGCGTTGGGTCGATATGCAGAGCGATGATCTGGAAACGATCTATTGTGTGGTTGACCTGCACGCGATCACCGTCTGGCAGGACCCCGCAGAACTGACCAGTGCAACCCGCGAAGTTGCGGCCGGATTGCTGGCTTCGGGCATCGATCCCGGCAGATCAATTCTGTTCAATCAAAGCCAGGTTCCGGCGCATGCCGAACTGGCGTGGATTTTCAACTGCGTCGCCCGGGTCGGGTGGATGAACCGCATGACACAATTTAAAGACAAGGCAGGCAAGAACGCCGAAAAGGTCAGTCTGGGACTTTATGCCTATCCGGCGCTGATGGCGGCCGATATTCTGGCCTATCACGCAACCCATGTGCCCGTAGGCGAGGATCAAAAGCAGCATGTCGAACTGACGCGCGATATCGCCGCCAAGTTCAACCACGATTTCAAGGCAGACGGTTTTTTCCCGTTGCCCGAACCGATAATCGAAGGCCCTGCTACCCGCGTGATGAATTTGCGTGATGGCACGAAAAAAATGTCGAAATCCGGCGACAGCGATATGGAACGCATCAATATGCTGGATGATGCCGACACAATCGCCAAAAAGTTCAAAAAGGCCCGTACCGATCCGGAACCTTTGCCGGAAACACTGGACGGACTGGCAGATCGCCCCGAGGCACGCAATCTGGTGGATATCTATGCGGGTCTGTCGGGGCATGATGCAGAACAAGTTATCGCTGAATATGCAGGCGCAGGCTGGGGTCGGTTCAAACCGGCACTTGCCGATCTGGCGGTCGACAAATTGGCACCCATTTCAACGGAAATGGCGCGCCTGATGAACGATCCCGCTGAAATAGACCGTTTGCTGGCCAAGGGCAGCGAACAAGCCGAAGCGATTTCGCGCCCGATCGTCGACCAGACCTATGCGCATGTCGGAATGCTTCGATCGCGTTAAAGCAACAATTTTGCACAGCGGCCGTGCAACATCGAAGATTGCGACACCGTTGTGCAAACCATAGATTTTGTCTGAAACATCAGACGAGGTCATCATGACATATCAGGCGCATCCACAAACACAGATTGGCCACGTGCATTTGCGCGTTTCCGATCTGGAAAAATCTGTCGCATTCTATCGCGATGTTCTGGGGTTGGACGTGGTTTCACGCTACGGGGCCAATGCCGCATTTCTGTCCGCGGGCGGTTATCACCACCATCTTGGCCTGAACACATGGTCCAGTGCGGGCGGAAATCCGGCCAGCGATCGTCAACCCGGGCTATATCACGCCGCATTTTTGTACCCGACGCGGGCTGCTTTGGCCGCCGCCCTGAAAGCGGTGATCGACGCCGGTATTCCCGTGACCGGCGCCGCAGATCACGGCGTCAGCGAGGCGATTTATTTCGATGATCCCGACAGGAACGGCATCGAGATTTATTGGGATCGGGACAAGTCGGAATGGCCCAGGGACACAAAAGGGGCGCTCAAGCTGTCCAATTCGGCACTGGACCTGGATAATTTGCTCGCAGAACTGGAAAAAGACGCCAGAGGCTTATGACGCCCTTTCACAGTCGATAGATCGCGCTACGGTTTTTCACCTATTCGAACCGCGTTCCATGGGGCGACACAGCCAGGTGTCTTTGTCCCGGTCGCAAGCCTGGGCTTTGGCGGCATTCGCTGGATCGTTCAACGCGGATCAGGTGATTTTCACCATGTCAGTCATACGGCAGACAGCTGCGATCGCCACCAGGGATGCGCCCGATTGTCCATCCCATGCAACACCTGTTGCACACGCTCTGATCGTGGGTCATCATCATCCCAAACGGGAGGGCATGAACATGCGCAAATTTCTTGTGGTACTGGACGACAGCCGCGAGTGCCTGAATGCGATGCGATTTGCTGCAATGCGGGCCCGTAACACCGGCGGCGGCGTCCAGGTTCTGTCGGTGATTCCACCGGACGAGTTTCAGCATTGGATCGGTGTTGGCAACATCATGCGCGAAGAGGCGCGTGAACGGATTCATGCGCATTTCGAAGTTTTTGCAAAATGGATGCGCGACAAACAAAACGTGGACCCTGAACTGGTCATTCGCGAAGGCGAAGCGGTCCCCGAAATTCTGGCGCAAATTCGCGAAGACACCGAGATCGGTGTTTTGGTGTTGGGTGCTGGTGCCGAAAAATCCGGTCCCGGCCCGCTGGTCAGCCTGCTGTCAAAGTCGTCGGGGGATCTGCCGGTGCCTGTGACAATCGTACCGGGCGAGCTGTCCAAAGATCGCCTGGCGGCCGTTACCTGATCTTTTAGAACAGTTCTAATCCTTGACTTCGCGGGCCCCGAAGGCCATATCAGGAGCCATTCTCAAAGGAACTGTGCGATGTTCATTCAGACGGAATCGACCCCGAATCCAGCGACGTTGAAATTCCTGCCCGGACAAACGGTTCTGGAAACCGGTACGGCTGACTTTCCAAATGCAGATTCAGCAGAATCTTCGCCGCTGGCGACGCGCATTTATGCCGTGGAAAACGTGACCGGCGTATTTCTGGGCAGCGATTTCGTGACCGTCACCAAGGCCGAGGCGATCGAATGGGAACACATAAAACCATCGATCCTGGGCGCGATAATGGAACATTTTCAATCTGGTCAACCTGCGATCATTGGCGAGAACGCAGATGCTGGCCATGCGGTGCATGACGGGCCTGACGGCGAAATTGTAAACCAGATCAAGGAATTACTGGATACCCGTGTGCGACCGGCTGTGGCACAGGACGGCGGCGATATCACCTTTCACGGATTTGATCGCGGTGTCGTCTATCTGCACATGCAAGGGGCATGCGCCGGGTGCCCATCATCCACATTGACGTTGAAAATGGGGATCGAAAACCTGCTGCGTCATTACATTCCCGAGGTTTCAGAGGTGCGGCCGGTTGCCGTCTGAACCGACCCTTCTGGCATTTGACACATCGGCCGCGCACTGCGCGGCCGCTTTGTTAAAGAACGGCAGGTTGCAGGCCATGCGTACCGATGAAATGGCCCGTGGTCAGGCAGAACACCTGATGGGAATGCTGGATCAGTTGATCGGCGAAAACAACGTAACCTGGCAAGACCTGGATGCGCTGGCCGTCGGTGTCGGTCCCGGAAATTTCACCGGCATCCGCATTTCTGTTTCTGCGGCGCGTGGTCTGGCGCTGGCGCTGAACATTCCGGCCATTGGCGTATCGATGTTCGAGGTTGTGCACAGGAATGCGCAGCACCGGGCCGGTTCGCAACTGATCAGCCTGCCCGCACCGCGCGACAGCGTTTATGTACAATTGTTCAGTGATACCGCCCCAATCGGACCCGCCCGGTATTTCAATCCGCAATATCTGCCGGACGATTTCCAGATCGAAGCCGAAACCCAGGTGATTGGGCATGCAGCGCGGGCGATCGCAGCGCCATTTGGTGCCGATTTCCTGAAAGTGCAGGCAACGGATACAGCCCGGCAAATTGCAGAAATTGCTGCAACACGTGTCCCCCTGGCGGGTCCGGGCGCCACCCGCCCGACACCCATGTATGTGCGTGCACCTGATGCAGCACCCCCACGTATTACAGCGCCGGTTATGCTGCCGTGAGCGCCAATCTGCAAAACCTTGTACAGATTTACGCCCGCGCATTTCCCCAGGAACGTGGCTGGAGCGCGGCCGAGTTTGCGGCGTTGATCCGCACCCCATCATCAATCTTGATTTGCGAACACGGCGGGTATGTCCTGGCACGTGTGGTCATGGAAGAATTCGAAATCATTTCGATGGCCGTCGATCCGGACATACAGCGTCGCGGGGTTGGTCGCGGAATGCTGTCAGAGCTAGATCAAATCGCCCGCACACGGGGCGCCACGCGGGGGCATCTAGAAGTCGCCGCCGACAATAAACCGGCAATCGCGCTGTATCATTCCTGTGGCTACCGCGAATCCGGTCGCCGCACGGGATATTATCGCCGAAAAGATTCGCAACCCGTTGACGCGTTGAACATGTCCAAGTCGCTGGACGCACGCTGACTTGACGTCAAATGGCATTTCCTTGAACAAACAGCGGTTTGTCATGGACCAAATGGTAAAAAGCTATTGACCCTTTTGGACACCTGCGGCCTTAATTGCGAATGATCAAACCAGATCTGCTCGTTTACATGGGTATTGCGCGCTTCGCCAATCCCTCGACCAACCAACCGGGAGACAAACATGACCCTGATGCACAAATTTCTAGGAGCGACCGCAACGCTGGCAATTACTGCCACCGCTGGCCTGGCCGAACCTGCAATTATTTTTGACCTTGGCGGCAAGTTCGATAAATCTTTTAACGAGGCCGCCTTTGCTGGCGCCACCAGATGGGCCGAAGAGACTGGCGGTTCCTTCCGTGAAATCGAATTGACGTCAGAAGCCCAGCGTGAACAGGCCCTGCGCCGATTTGCCGAAGCTGGCAACAACCCGATTGTCATGACAGGTTTCAGCTTTGCATCCGCACTGGATACCGTTGCCCCGGAATACCCGGACACAAAATTTGCGGTCATCGATGTTAACTGGCTGGACCAGCCAAATGTGCGTGGCGTGGGTTTTGCCGAACAAGAAGGATCATATCTGGTTGGCATCGCCGCTGCGATGGCATCCGAATCCGGCACGGTTAGCTTTGTCGGCGGCATGGACATCCCGCTGATCAGCGCATTTGCCTGTGGGTTCACCCAAGGCGTCAAGGCAACCAACCCATCCGCAACGGTGATTCAGAACATGACCGGCTCGACACCGGCCGCATGGAATGACCCGGTCAAGGGCGGAGAGCTGACAAAAGCGCAGATCGCCAAAGGCTCTGATGTCGTCTTTGCTGCTGCTGGTGGCACCGGCGTAGGTGTTCTGCAAACAGCCGCAGACGAAGGTATTCTGTCAATCGGCGTGGACAGCAATCAAAACTATCTGTTCCCAGGCCAGGTGCTGACCTCAATGATGAAGCGCGTCGATAATGCCGTTTACGAAGCTTTCACGCAGGGTGAAAACCTTGAAACCGGTAACTTCCTGATGGGGGTTGCCAATGGTGGCGTCGACTATGCGCTGGATGAATATAATGCCAGCGTTTTCACAGATGACATCAAAATGGCTGTGGACACGGCAAAGGCCGGCATCATCGATGGCTCGATTGCTGTACATGACTATCGTACCGATAACAGCTGTCCGGTGATGTAAGGGGTTTCCCTTATGGGTGGGACAAACACGACGGGGCCGCAGAACACTGCGGCCCCAGCCATAGAACTTCGCGGCATTTCCAAGGCCTTTGGGCCCGTGCAGGCGAACAAAGATATTGCGATCAATGTCGCCAAAGGAACAGTCCACGGCATCATCGGCGAAAATGGCGCCGGAAAATCAACACTGATGTCAATCCTGTACGGATTTTACAAAGCCGACTCTGGCGAAATTTTCATAAACGGCAAAAAGACAGAAATTCCCGACAGCCAGGCCGCGATTTCTGCGGGCATTGGAATGGTGTTTCAGCATTTCAAGCTGGTTGAAAATTTCACTGTTCTGGAAAATGTCATATTGGGCGCCGAAGACGGTCCGATGCTGCACGAAAGCCTGGAAAAAGCCCGCGACGCGCTAAAACATCTGGCGGACGAATACGAACTGGATGTCGATCCGGACGCTGTTGTCCAGGACCTGTCCGTGGGCCACCAGCAACGTGTCGAGATTCTCAAGGCGCTTTATCGTCAAGCTGAAATTTTGATACTGGACGAGCCAACCGGCGTGCTGACACCGGCCGAGGCGGATCACCTTTTTCGGATTTTGCAAAATCTGAAAGAAGAAGGCAAAACGATCATCCTGATCACCCACAAACTGCGTGAAATCATGAATGTGACCGATACGGTCAGCGTGATGCGGCGTGGCGAGATGTTGGACACAGTCAAGACGGCTGAAACCAGTCCCGAAGATCTGGCAGAACGTATGGTAGGGCGCAAAGTATTGCTGCGGGTCGATAAAAAACCAGCCACCCCCGGTGAAAAAGTTCTGGAAGTCAACGACTTGCGAGTAACCGACGACAGTGGTGTGGAACGGGTCAAGGGCATTTCGTTTGAGGTCCGCGCCGGGGAAATTCTGGGGATTGCCGGCGTCGCGGGCAACGGTCAGACCGAGCTGCTTGAAGTGCTGGGCGGATTCATGAATGGCCGTGGCAGTATCAAAGTCAACGGGCAGGAAATTGATCTGACAGGCAAGTTTTCTGATGCCCAGTCACGCCGCGCACGCGGCATCGCCCATGTGCCAGAAGACCGTCAGGCTGAAGGTCTGATTATGGAATTCGGCGCTTGGGAAAATATGGTCTTTGGCTATCACCACGCGCCGGAATACCAAAAAAGCAAACTGTTCATGGACAACGCCGGCATCAAAAAGATTGCAGCCGAAAAAATGGAACGTTTTGATGTACGGCCACGCAATGAGATGCTGGCCGCCAAGAACTTTTCGGGTGGGAACCAGCAAAAAATCGTGCTGGCCCGCGAAATGGAACGCGATCCCGATCTGTTGTTGGTGGGGCAACCGACACGCGGTGTCGATATCGGCGCGATTGAGTTCATTCATCAGCAAATCGTTGCCCTGCGCGACGCGGGCAAGGCTATTTTGCTGGTCAGCGTGGAACTTGACGAAATCATGAGCCTGTCTGACCGGATTGCGGTCATGTTTGACGGGCAGATCATGGGCGAACGTTTACCAGACCAAACCGACGAACGGGATCTTGGGCTGTTGATGGCCGGGATCACGGAACGAAAAGGGGCGGCATAATGAACAAGATGCCAAGATGGGCTGATGTTGTGCTCATTCCCCTGATTAACTTGGCACTGGCCTTTTTTGTTGCCGGATTGCTGGTTTTTGCGATCGGCCAGAACCCCTTTGACATGGTGTATTTCATGGTCAAGGGATCGCTTGGTTCCACGGCAGGTATTGGTTTCACCTTGTATTACGCCACGAATTTCATTTTTACCGGATTGGCGTTTTCCGTCGCGATGCATGCCAAGTTGTTCAATATTGGTGGCGAAGGTCAGGCCGCAATCGGTGGCTTGGGTGCGGCGCTGGTTCTATTGGCTGTCCCGTGGCCCCACTGGACCCTTGCATTACCGTTTGCGATTGCTGGGGCGGCTTTGTTCGGCGCAGCCTGGGCGGCGGTCCCGGCCTATCTGCAGGCCAAACGCGGCAGCCACATTGTGATCACCACGATCATGTTCAATTTCATCGGCGCGTCATTGCTGGTGTATCTGTTGAATGGCGTGCTGAAAAAACCGGGCCAACAAGTGGCTGAAACGCGCCTGTTCGGCGAAGGCGCACAGTTACCGACATTCTATGAAATGCTGGCGCCGTTGGGCATAGAATTCTCAAAGTCCGCCCCCGTAAACATCAGCTTTTTTCTCGCCATTGCGGCAGCGGTTGGCGTTTACCTGTTGATTTGGCGCACCCGGTTGGGTTTTCAAATCCGGGCATTTGGTGAATCGGAATCGGCAACTGCATATGCAGGGATATCGTCGGTGCGGGTAACGATTATAACCATGCTGATATCAGGCGCCCTAGCCGGGATGCTGTCGATAAATGTTGTCATGGGCGAATCCGAACGCCTGATACTGAACTTTGTCGAGGGTGCGGGATTCATGGGCATTGCAGTCGCATTGATGGGACGCAATCATCCTTTTGGAATTGTTGTCGCGGGCTTGCTTTTCGGGATGCTCAATCAGGGCGGGTTCGAATTGCTGTGGGAAATGCCCGGCATCAGCCGTGAGATGGTTCTGGTGATACAGGCCCTGATCATCATTTTCACCGGCGCATTGGTGAACATGACGCGCGACCCGATTGAACGATTGTTCATGCGCATGAGCAAGGAGGCCAGCTGATGGATTTTCTGCAATTCATTCTGACGCTTGATTCCACGATCAGGCTGTCTGTTGTCCTGTTGCTGGCCAGTCTGGCGGGATTATTTTCTGAACGGTCCGGTATTGTCGACATCGGGCTTGAGGGCAAAATGCTGATATCGGCATTTGTCTCGGCGGCTGTCGCATATGAAAGTGGCAGCGCCTGGGTTGGAATGGCGGCTGGCTGTGCGGCATCATTGGCGTTCGCCATGATCCACGGCGTGGCGTCGATCATCTATCGTGGCGATCAAATCATATCCGGTGTCGCCCTGAATTTTCTGGCCTCTGGCCTGACCATCGTGTTGGGGCATGCAATTTATCAGCGTGGTGGCCTGACGCCGACGCTGGCGGGCAACGCACGGTTTTCGCCGATCGATCTGCCATTTGCCGAGTCGATGGCCGGGGTCCCGATAGTGGGTCCGATCTATTCCGAACTGATCTCGGGTCACACAGCCCCCGTCTATTTGGCCTTTGCAATTGTTCCACTGGTCTGGTGGGTGTTGTACCGCACCCGTTTTGGGTTGCGCCTGCGCGCGGTGGGTGAAAACCCTGCATCCGTTGACACGGCCGGAGTCTCGGTCATCAAGCTGCGATTTCAGGCGCTGACCGTTACCGGAATACTTTGCGGCATGGCAGGCGCGTATTTGTCGACCGCACAAGGGGCATCCTTCGGACGTGAAATGACAGCGGGGCGTGGATATATCGCACTGGCCGCGTTGATATTTGCAAATTGGCGCCCAATCCATGCGATGGGTGCCAGCCTGTTGTTCGGGCTGCTCGAAGCAATATCGAACCTTTATCCAAACATTGATGTGTTCGGCCTGTTCACCATCCCCGTTCAGTTCACGCAGGCATTGCCGTACATCCTGACGGTGGTTATTCTGGCCGGATTTATCGGCAAGGCCATACCCCCCAAATCTGTTGGTGTGCCTTATGTCAAAGAACGCTGACGATCTAGCGCGGCTGATCCGCACGCAGGCGGGCGACGCGCCGGTCGCGGTTGGTTTGATCCTGGGGTCAGGACTGGGCCATCTGGCAGATTCTGTTGACGGCACCGCAATCGACTATGCTGATTTACCGGGTTTCCCCCATGCCGGGGTGTCGGGGCATAACCCAAAACTGGTGATCGGCGATCTGGAAGGCACCCGTGTTGCAGTGTTCGGCGGTCGGGCACACTACTATGAAAACGGGCGCGGAGATGCCATGCGCTTGCCGCTTGAGGTGTTGCGCGCACTGGGCGCGAAACAGTTGATCTTGACGAACGCGGCCGGTTCATTGCGCCCCGAAATCCCGCCCGGCGATTTGATGTTGCTTAGCGATCATATTAATTTTTCCGGGCTGAACCCCCTGATTGGTGAACAAAGTGACGCGCGCTTTGTACCGATGACTGACGCCCATAATGCAGAAATGCGGGCAGCTTTGGCAGATGCAGCACAACACCATGGCATCGATCTCAGAGAGGGGGTCTATGCCTGGTACTCTGGTCCGTCGTTTGAAACACCAGCCGAAATTCGGGCCATTCGAATCCTCGGTGGGGACGCTGTGGGCATGTCAACAGTGCCCGAAGTGATCCTGGCACGGTTCTTTGGGCTGAAAGTGGCAGCGATTTCCACCATCACCAACATGGCCGCCGGGATGAGTGGCGAAAACATCAGCCACGCACATACCAAGGCAATGGCCCCACTAGGCGCCGCCAAACTGGAAAAAATTCTGCGTCGCTATCTGAGCGTTTTACAAGCCCGATAAAACGGGGCGCTTGTCGCGCAATGCCAGTGCAAGAAGTGCCTTTGGAAATGACGCCAAGGGCGTCACAACTGGATCGCTCCGATTTGTCGCAGGGGGTGGTAGTTTCGCTGTCGCCCGGTTGAGAGTAGAGACCACGTATCCAAACAGTATTTGATTGCTGAATTATGCAAATTTATCTGCCAATTGCCGAGGTATCGGTCAACGCGTTTTTGTTGCTTGGTCTCGGTGGAATCGTAGGCATTCTGTCGGGGATGTTCGGCGTGGGCGGCGGGTTTTTGATGACCCCGCTCTTGTTCTTTATCGGCATCCCGCCAGCGGTGGCTGTTGCCACCGAAGCCAATCAGATTGTGGCGTCGTCCTTTTCCGGGGTTCTTGCCCACCTTAGGCGTAAAACCGTCGATCTGCGGATGGGAACGGTGTTGCTGATTGGCGGACTTGTTGGGGCCGCGATCGGTATACAGATTTTTGCTGCATTACGCGAAATCGGTCAGGTCGATTTGCTGGTCCAGCTTTCCTATGTTGTGTTTCTGGGGATGATCGGCAGCCTGATGTTTGTCGAAAGCCTGAATGCAATTCGACGATCCAAAAGCCCGGGTGCCAGCCCCAAGCGCAAAAAACATAATTGGATCCATGCGCTGCCGTTCAAAATGAAGTTCCGCACGTCGGGTTTGTATATCTCTGTCATACCACCTGTGCTGGTTGGCATGGCTGTCGGCGTGCTGGCGGCGATCATGGGGGTTGGCGGCGGATTTATCATGGTGCCGGCGATGATCTATTTGTTGGGTATGCCGACCAAAGTGGTTGTTGGAACTTCGTTGTTTCAGATTATTTTTGTGACCGGTTTTACAACGATCATGCACGCGACGACGAATTTCACAGTCGATATGGCTTTGGCTGTACTTTTGCTGATCGGCGGCGTTATCGGTGCGCAGATTGGTACCCGCATTGGCGTACGTATGAAGGCTGAACAACTGCGTATCCTGCTGGCGCTAATGGTACTGGCTGTCAGTTCCAAGCTGGCGTTAGAGTTACTTTTGCAGCCGTCAGAACTTTTCAGCCTTGGCGAAAGTAGCCACTGATGTTGCGCATTGTTTTTGCCCTGTTGTTTTTCGCCCTGCCCGCCACCGCCGAGGTGGTTGTCGCTGGTCTGTCACAGAACAGAGTTTCGATTACCGCCAATTTCGATGGATCAGAAATTCTGATATTTGGCGCGGTCAAACGCGATGCACCGGCACCCGGCTCTGGCCCATTAGAGGTCATCATAACGGTTGCCGGTCCGTCAGAATCGGTCAAAGTGCGACGCAAGGCCAAGCGATTTGGGATCTGGGTGAACAACGATTGGGTCGATGTCGATTCAGCCCCCAGTTTCTACGCGATCTCGACCACCAAGCCGCTGGATCAGATCCTGAACGAGACCGAAGATCTGCGCTATAAGGTATCGATTCCGCGCGCGATCCGGTCAGTGGGTGCCCCCGAAAGTGTCCAGGACCCAGCTGTTTTCAGTGAGGCGTTGATCCGTATTCGCACCAAAAAAGATTTGTACCAAATGAATCCCAATACGGTGCAATTGGAAGAAGACACTTTGTTTCGTACTTCAATCGCTCTGCCCGCCAACCTGACCGAAGGCGATTATACAGCCCGCATTTTTCTGACCCGCAACGGGCAGGTTGTGGATGTCAACGAAAGCGCGATCGATGTGCGCAAGGTTGGACTTGAACGGTTTTTGTTCAATCTGGCCCACGAGCGTCCACTGATATACGCAATCATGTCATTGACCATCGCCATATTGGCCGGATGGGCGGCGTCAGCGGTGTTCCGGTATATCCTCGCCTAACCGCGCCCGACAAATGGCATCGCCGTTGCCATCACGTTCATCGACAGAATGTTGGCCTCTAATGGCAGACCGGCCATATGAAGAACCGCTGCGGCGATGTGTTTTACGTGGACCGTCGGTTCCGGTTTGATTGTCCCGTCGGCCTGCGGCATGCCGGTTTCCATACTTGCCGTCATATCTGTCAGGGCGTTGCCAATATCGATCTGTCCGCACGCGATGTTGAATGGGCGACCATCAAGCGCCAGCGTTTTTGTCAGGCCCAGAACACCGTGTTTGGTGGACGTATAAGGCACCGATCCCCAACGCGGAGCATAGGAAGATATAGACCCGTTGTTGATGATCCGCCCCCCCTGAGGTGTCTGATGGCGCATGGCCCCAAAAGCGGCTCTGGCGCACAGGAACATACCGGTCAAATTCACATCAACCGCCGCGCGCCAATCGTGCGGATCGATTTCGTCTATTGGCGCCGGTTTGACGGAAATACCCGCATTGTTAAAAAGTACATCCAGGTGTCCAGCCCGTTCGGCAAATGTGGCGAATGCCGCGTCAACCGACACGTCGTCAGTGACATCGGCCGGTAATCCGATTGCGTTTTTGTGGGCTTGTACCATGGCATTCAATGGCTCAACGCGGCGCGCCAATAGTCCAACCGTCCATCCCTTATCCAAAAACAATTTTGCCGTTGCCTTGCCAATGCCGGCACTGGCGCCGGTGATGATAATGTTTCCTGTCACTGCTGGGTCTCCCTGGATTCTGCGGTCAGTTCAAAGGCTGCTGGTGCGGTGTTCAGATCATCAACGGATAATGGGTGTGCGGGTCGCGCCAATCGATTGCGCGTCACCCATAACAGCCGTGTCTGCGCGCGCGTGATTGCAACATAGGTCAGTCGCTTCCACAAGGCGATGCCTGCTTCGAACCGACCTGTTCGGCTTGCCGCCCAAATATCAGGTGCAAACACCTGAACGGTTTCCCATTGCGATCCCTGGGCTTTGTGAATCGTCACGGCGGCACCATGCAGAAACGCCGCCCCCATATTGGCCGCAAATGGGATGAACGGTTCCTCTTCGTCAGGCCGTTCAATTTTGATGATCGATGCGGCGCTGACCTGCGGTTCAGTGGCCCCAACCACGTGGATGCGGGAAAATCCCGGCTTGCGTCCAGGACCCAGATAGATCGCCTGCGCCCCTTTGATCAAACCCCGGGCCTCTAGATCGATGCGGCGTTTACGGTGTTTCAATGGCAGTTCGATCCCGTCGCAAATGAGCGGCTCGCCGGGCAAAAGCGCGTCCTCAGGCGCGCCGAAAGCGTTGCGAAACGCGTGAATTAATCTCACTCGGGTCACATTGCGCCAGACCAAAACCGGAGAGCGCGCCATCAGGTCACTTTCGACCCGTTGACTGACAACGACGCGATCATCACGTTGTGCGGCGGATTGGATCATCCCCTCGAAGGTTTCAAAATCCAGTTGATCATCGGATAACGCATGCGCCAAATCCAGAATCGGATTATCCATTTCCTGACGGTGGATGCGGTTCAGAACCCGAATACGTTTGTCAGGCAGGCTGTCAAATACCATCGCGCCGGACTGATTGACCGGGGCTAACTGAGCCGGGTCGCCAAACAGGATCAAGGTTGGAAAAATTTCCTTGAGATCGGCCAGTTGCCGTTCATCCAACATCGAGCTTTCGTCGACAAAGCCGATATCCAGCGGATCGTCGCGCCGTTTCCAGCCGGTGATAAAATCTGACCCGCGCAATCCGGCCGTGGCCAGTGCACCCGGAATTGATCTGTTGGCCTGGTAAAATGCGTGCGCACGATCCAGCGCGGCGTCCGTCAGACCTTCGACCGATGGTCGTGGCGCGTTTCCGGCCAACCAATCAGCGATCTTTTCGTATTCCGGATCATAGACGGGTGTGTAAAGAATGCGGTGGATTGTGGTGGCAGGCACTTTCTGGTTGCGCAAAACACTGGCCGCCTTGTTCGTGGGCGCCAGGATGGCCAGGGTACGCCGGTCCTTGCGGCGTTTGCCTTCATAGTCGCCGGACACGATATCGACACCGGCCTCGGTTGCAGCATGGTATAGCCGGGCCAACAGCATTGTCTTGCCCGACCCCGCCTTGCCCACAATAGCCATGAGGTGGCTTTGGCCGTCACTGGCGGGTGTCAGGGTTTCGGCATCCAAATCAACGCCGGCGCTGCGCAAAACGTCGCTGACGTCATCGTAAGCTTCGGCCTGATCTTCGGAAAATTCTAACGGCGACAATTCCATGGCGCGACACTAGCGTCGGGCCGCGACAGGCACCAGCGCGTTTCAGGAATTTCAGGCGTAGGCAGCCAGTTGTTCACTGACGGGCGCACCAAGATCAAACGCGCTGTCGAACCATCGGGTGGACGTTGCACGATCAATGCCCACGCGTTGCAGCGTTTTTGGCCACGCAGCCGCATCCATTTCCCACAGACCGACGCCAATGCGATCTTTGCCATCACCGTGCGAACCGATGACATCCGGTTCCAGACCCATCAGGCGGTATATCCGTTCCATCCGGGGGTCAAAGACCCCGACAAAGTGTTCGATGTGAAAACGATGCATCACTTCGCCTGCCCCAAGAACCAAAGCGGCTGACGCCTTGCGGTCGGCATTTGGTGCCAGGCAAAAACGGGTGCATTCCCAGATCAAAGGACTTTCGATGCGCACGCCATCTGTCAGATGGCCGAAGTGGTCATTGACCATGGTTTGCCCGATCGTCGGCAAAAAGCGCATTGATCCGCCATGGGTCCCATCGGGCAGGCACCAAATTACATAAAGCGGGTTCAGCAGGTCATATTCGTCCCGTTCAAACCCATCCGCATCAACACTGACATCCCAGTCAAGCCTGGCCTTGAATTGTTTGGCGCGGTCACGAAACATCGTGCTGCGCAATTTCGGGAATTTGTGAAGATCGTTCGCATAGATATAGCGCAACATGTTAAACCCTTCCGTCATTGGTGACGAAAGCTAGGTTCAGACTGGTTACCGACTGCCTACCTGCACGCGCTTTTTGGTTAGTAAAAAGTTAAATTTGCGAATACTTCGGAAAGCTTTTGGCAATATTCAGACGACAATTATGCCCGAACTCAGGGCCCTGGCGACCGCATGGGTCGTGTTCAGCGCCCCCAGTTTGTGGCGTGCCGCTTCGATATAGACACGCAGGGTGTGTTCTGAAATTTTCAGCTCTTCGGCGGCTTGCGCACGGCTAAAACCCTTTGCAATGCAGGTGATCGCACTAAGCTCGCGCGGCGACAAAGTCGCACAAGGCGGTGCAACGCCGATTTTGTCGAATTCCAGCACCGCCTTGTTGATTTCATGGGCGATGATCATCATGTCGCGCCCGTTGGTTTTGATGAAGTCCTCCCACTGTTCATCGCTGCATGTGTGGCTGGCGGTGAATAAGGCAAACTGGCCGTTCGGTCCTCTGATCGGGATCGTATAGCCCTGATTGCCTACACCGTATTCAATGGCCTCTTTCAAAAAGGCTCTTGCTGCTTTTGTGGACCAATCCAGCTGCTTCCAGTCGACAGGGTTAAATCGCTGAAAACATCCAAATATGACCGGGTCCATGCGCAAGTAATCTTTTTCAAGATACCGATCGACCCATTCACTGCTATAGGTCCCTGCTCCGAAACGTTCTCCTACGCTGTTGACCCAATGATAGACTATGTGAGTGACGGCATAATAGTCCTGTAAAATTTCTGTCGCAGTCTGTAAGTCTTCAAGCGTTCTCACGTTCTGCATGCGGTCGATAAAGTCTTCCAGTTTTTTCAACGTCCCAATTCGCTGAATCCAGCGCCTTTTCTTGTGCCGACGCTATTTCTGCCTGCGCAATCAGAGTCGTGTCTTCCAATTGCCGAGACAAGGCGGAGAACCCATTCTTGGTGGCGTAGGTTTTGAGGTCCGCGAGAACGTCGATAATCCATTCATTTGCCATGAGAAACTCTCTTTAAGATTGGTTAATAGAAGGTTAACACAACCTTAGCACGAATAAGATTTTGTTGGATATTCGCTTTTTTCCACTCCCCAAAAACGGGGAGGCACAATTTTGTAACTTATTGAAAATACACCAATTGCCGTCGATTCAGAAACAACTTTAAATTTTAGAGACGACTATGCAGCGTTGCCGAAACGCCGCATTCCGTAGAATCAGTTAACAGGATCAGCGGCCAAGACGTCTTCCAGTGTCCTCAGCCCCGTTGTGGGGGCTTGCACAAGAACGGCCATATTGCCCGGCCTGTGTTCATTACGCAGCATTTTCAAATGCGCCTGTGGGATCTCGGCCCAAGAAAAGACTTCTGACATACAGGGATCTATTCGCCGTTCAACCATCAACTTGTTGGCCGCAGCCGCCTGTTTCAGATGCGCAAAATGCGACCCTTGTATGCGTTTTTGATGCATCCAGACATAGCGCGCATCCATCGTCAGGTTATATCCGGTCGTGCCCGCACAGATAACTACCATGCCGCCTTTTTTGCAAACGAAGGTCGAAACCGGAAAAGTTGCTTCGCCCGGATGCTCGAACACCATGTCGACGTTTTGCCCCTTGCCGGTGATGTCCCAGATCGCTTTGCCAAACTTTCGGACTTCGGCGAACCAGTTCTTGTATTCATCAGTGTTGACCGTCGGCAGTTGTCCCCAACAGTCGAAATCTTTTCTGTTGATCACGCCCTTGGCCCCCAAAGACATGACAAATTCACGTTTGTCTTCCTCTGATATCACGCCGATTGCGTTTGCCCCCGCCGTGTTGATCAGTTGAATGGCAAATGACCCCAGCCCGCCCGAAGCACCCCAGACCAGGACGTTCTGTCCGGGCTTTAGTTCGTGGGGATGATGCCCGAACAACATGCGATATGCCGTGGCCAATGTCAGTGTATAACAGGCGGATTCTTCCCATGTCAGGTGCTTGGGGCGTGGCATAAGCTGTTGTGCCTGCACGCGGGTGAATTGTGCAAAGGATCCGTCCGGGGTCTCGTATCCCCAAATGCGCTGGCTGGCCGAAAACATCGGGTCACCACCATTGCATTCCTCGTCGTCGCCATCATCTTGATTGCAGTGGATGACGACCTCGTCACCGACCTTCCAGCGCTTGACCTTGTCACCGACGGCCCAAATGATGCCAGACGCGTCCGAACCTGCGACGTGGAAATCAGCCTTGTGCACATCAAAAGGACTGATCGGAATTCCAAGCCCGGCCCAGACACCATTGTAATTCACACCGGCGGCCATCACCAGAACCAGCACCTCGTGGCTATCGATATTGGGGGTGTTCACCACCTCGACCAGCATGGATTTGTCAGGCTCGCCATGCCGATCGCGCCGTATCGCCCACGCATACATTTGCTTTGGCACATAACCCATCGGGGGAATTTCACCGACCGGATAAAGATCCCTTTCAGGCGCATCATATGTGGCCATCTCAGTTTGCGTGTCCAGTGCCATCGTAAAACCCCAAGCTCCATACTATGCTGCATCGCAGAAACTGCAGCGTGATGAGTCGATGATTACTGATGGCTAGGTAATTATGCAACCCAAATTACACATTTTTTGTAATTATATAACCGAGCGAATGCAGAAAAAATGCTGAATCTACGCCGCACTCGCATCAAAATGATGCGAAATTGAGTTGGAATAAAACGCGAGCAGCGGGCGATCAGCAGCGTTTATTCGAACCACGTCGTCGGTTTGGGAAATAATCCCGCGCATATTCAAATGGCCAAGCGCAACGTCGACGGTAAATTGGGGTTCACCTTTTGGCAAACGTGCCTTGATGTTGCGTTTTTCCAGCCTCTTCAGCAGGTCCTGCACCCGGTCGGATACCTGTTGTTTCGATGATCCGTCCGGCAATTGAAGCAGCGCCGTCGCAATCAGTGGCACCGGCAGAACCGGTACGATATCACGCAATCGGGCCATCAGTTCGGCGGCCACCGGTTTGATCGGATCATCGTTGCGATCCTTCATGAATTCTTTCAACGAAAGCGGCGGACCAAAATTGACGGCGGCATAACCAAACCGCAGAAACCGCCCCAAAAGCCGTTGTACCAGATGCATCAGAAAATATCGCACGACAGTGTGAATCCGGATCCGGAATTTTCGTTGGTTTGCACTGGCCGCCGCAACCAGAACCCGGTCTTCCAGTACCCTATCGTAATTCAATGCCACGGGTACAAAAACAACATCCCGTCCATTGTTGGGATCAAAATCAGCCATGATATAACTGAACAGACCCAGCTTGGGCGAACGGACGCGGCCATCCAGGCTTAGCCCGCCCTCTGGGAACACCGCCTGCATCACACCGTTGGCTGTCGCCATTTGAACGTAACGGGCCAAAACGCGGCTATACAGGATGTTTCCGGACTTTCTGCGGATGAAATACGCGCCGGTGGCACGGATGAGCCACCCCAACGGCCAGACCCGGGCCCATTCCCCCACGGCATAAGATAACGCCGACCGGTTGGCCGCCAGATATGTCACCAAAACATAGTCCATATTCGAACGGTGGTTCATCACAAAAACCACTGTGGCGGTGGGGTCGATCTGATCCAACGACCCGTCGTTAGGTTCTTCAAGGCGGACGCGATAAAAGGCACGGCTGATCAAGCGCGCCAGCCGCGTCGCGAAACCAAAATAAGCCGTCGCACTAAAGGACGGGACGATTTCGCGGGCGTATTTTCTGGCCTCCTGAAAGGCCACGTCTTCGCGCACCCCAGTGTCGCGGGCATGCTCGGTGATTGCTTCTGCGACCTGGGGATCAAAGATCAACCGCTGGATCATGTCGGTCCGGCGCGCCAGTTTGAATGGCTCAATTGGCCGCGAAAGACGCTGGTTCAGCCGGGCCACAACCCGCTCGGCCCTTTTACGGAAAAACCAACGCACGGATGGGAACAAAAAATGCGACGCAAATGTCACCGCAGCGAACGCGACAAACAAAATCAACAGCCATAATGGCAATTCTACGGTACGTAACATCGCGCGACCCTGTCAGGAAAACACTCCGGCGTAAATCCTGTCATGCCGCAACGCAGCGAATTGACAAGGACAGGAAATTCCGAAACAACATCACTTGACGAAATAAAATTACCAAGCGCAATTCTGCGAGGCAGCATGACTGAGAATGAAAAAGACCGGCCCTGGCTATTTCGCACCTATGCCGGGCATTCGACGGCCGCGGCTTCGAACGCGTTGTACCGGAACAATCTTGCGAGGGGTCAGACCGGATTGTCGGTCGCGTTCGATCTGCCCACCCAGACGGGTTATGACAGCGATCATGTCCTGGCGCGCGGCGAAGTTGGCAAAGTCGGGGTTCCGGTATCCCATCTGGGTGATATGCGCAGTCTGTTTGCCAACATCCCGCTGGACCAGATGAATACATCCATGACCATCAATGCGACGGCCCCCTGGTTGCTGTCGCTGTATATTGTTGTCGCCGAGGAACAGGGGGCGGATATTGCCGCGTTGCAGGGCACCGTTCAGAACGACATCATCAAGGAATATCTGTCGCGCGGTACCTATATCTGTCCGCCCAAGCCGTCCCTGAGAATGATCACCGATGTGGCGGCTTATACTCGCGAACATCTTCCCAAATGGAACCCGATGAATGTGTGTTCCTATCATTTGCAAGAGGCTGGGGCGACGCCTGAACAAGAACTGGCTTTTGCACTTGCGACAGCCACAGCCGTTCTGGATGACCTGAAAGAAAAAGTACCGGCAGAAGATTTTCCAGCGATGGTCGGCCGCATATCGTTTTTCGTGAATGCCGGCATTCGGTTTATCACCGAGATGTGCAAAATGCGCGCCTTTGTCGAACTGTGGGATGAAATCGCGCAGGACCGATACGGTGTCACCGACCCCAAATTTCGCCGCTTTCGTTATGGCGTTCAGGTCAATTCACTGGGTCTGACCGAACAACAGCCAGAAAACAATGTGTATCGCATTCTTTTGGAAATGCTGGCCGTCACTCTTTCAAAAAATGCCCGGGCCCGGGCGGTTCAACTGCCGGCGTGGAACGAGGCGCTGGGTCTGCCGCGCCCGTGGGATCAACAATGGTCACTGCGGATGCAGCAAATTCTGGCATATGAAACAGATCTGTTGGAGTACGAAGACCTTTTTGATGGAAATCCGGTCATCACCAAAAAGGTCGAGGCGTTGAAACAGGGCGCGCGTGCGGAAATAGCGCAAATCGACGGTATGGGCGGCGCGGTTGGCGCCATTGAATACATGAAATCGCGTCTGGTTGATGCCAATGCTGAACGGATCAGTCGCATCGAATCCGGTTCAACAACGGTCGTCGGGGTCAATCGCTGGACCGAGGCCGAAAACTCGCCACTGACAGCAGGCGAAGAAGCCATCATGACCGTCGACAAGAGCGCCGAAGCTGATCAGAACACACGATTAGAGGACTGGCGCAGTTCGCGGGATCAGACTGCGGTCGATACAGCCATGGCGGCTCTCAGAGCTGCGGCAAAATCGGGCGAAAACATTATGCCGGCTTCAATTGCGGCAGCCCGGGCTGGCGTCACGACCGGGGAATGGGGTGATATGGTGCGTATGGCATTTGGCCAATACCGTGCCCCAACCGGTGTCGCACGGGCACCATCAAACCGCACCGAAGGGCTGGATGATATCCGCGCCGCTGTGGATACTGTTTCGGCGCGTCTGGGCCACAGGATAAAATTTCTGGTGGGCAAACCGGGGCTGGATGGGCATTCCAACGGGGCCGAGCAAATCGCGGCGCGTGCACGCGATTGCGGTATGGAGATTACGTATGACGGAATCCGCCTGACACCCGCAGAAATTGTCGCCGCGGCCCGCACTGGCCAGGCTGATGTCGTCGGCATTTCGATATTGTCGGGATCGCATATTACGCTGCTAGAGGAATTGATGGCCCTGATGAAAAGCGAAAACTTGTCGCATATTCCGGTCATCGCCGGCGGCATAATCCCGCCGGAAGACGAAACACGGCTCAGGAAAATCGGGGTGGCGCGCGTTTATACGCCCAAAGATTTTGCGCTGAACCAGATCATGTTTGATATTGTCGCGCTGTTGGATCCCGACACGGTCGCCGCTGAATGAGATTTTGGTTCAGTCGTTCAGGGCCTGAACCAAATCGGCGTACGAATAGCTTTGCGCGACTGCAAATTCGGGGTCGCGCTGAAATTGCGGGTCGCGCGGCAAGCAGCCGATCCCGCAAATCTGGGATACAATCATATCTTGGGTATCCACATACCAAAGCCGCCCAGCCGGCGTGGCCACATAGCCGTCAATACCTTCTGCTTCGTCGCCTTCAACATCCTCGCCACTGGGTACTTCGTTAAAGTAGGCATCCGAATATGCGCCGTGTGTATGATAAGAGGCCACCAGTGTATCAATCGTGTGTGGATCATCCGGCAAACAACTGTCCGCCCCACCCATGGTAGGGTCTGACGCAATCAAGACCCCGTTCACATCATATCCGATATACCCGCAGTATTCCGTGTTCATGGCGACCGAAACTGGCTGTAGATCGGCGAATATGCGTTTGACCAGGGCGACTTCGGCTGTGTCCTGGGCAGCGGTCTGACCTGCAAAAATCAAACTGGCTGCCACCGCGACAATCAATCTACCCATTTGTATTTCCATCGATATTCGTTACGTTTTCTTTACCCAACTTGAAAAGGCCAAAGCGAAATGACAACACATATTGGTGCCGCACCAGGCGATATTGCCGAAACCGTGTTACTTCCCGGTGATCCCTACAGGGCCAAATGGGCAGCCGAGACCTATCTGGAGAATCCCAAACTGGTCAATGAAGTACGGGGTATGTTGGGATTTACTGGCACATACAAAGGTCAAAAGGTCACAATTCAGGGATCGGGCATGGGCATGCCTTCGCTGTCGATCTACGTCAACGAACTGATCAAAGATTTTGGCGCCGAAACCTTGATCAGGATCGGCTCATGCGGCGCAATGCAAGACAACATAGAAGTGCGCGATGTTATTTTAGCAATGACTGCCAGCACGATAACCAGCCCGTCAAGCACCATTCTGAAAGAAATCAATTTCGCGCCCTGTGCTGATTTTGGGCTACTGATGGCGGCGTCCAAGGCAGCACAGGCGCACAAAGCGACGACACATATCGGTGGCATTTTTTCCAGCGACACATTTTACAGCGAGCGCACGGACTTGTCCGAACAGATGGTCCGTCACGGAATTCTGGGCGTCGAAATGGAAGCGGCAGAACTTTACATGCTGGCCGCGCGTTACGACAAACGCGCGCTGGCAGTTCTGACCGTGTCCGACCACATATTTACCGGTGCCGCATTACCCGCCGAGCAGCGCGAACGCAGCTTCGGCGACATGATTGAGATTGCACTCGAGGCTGCGTTCCAGACCTGAGCCTGGTCAGGCCGCCTTTTTTCGACGGCGCCGACCCTTGTTCTGGCCGCCGGGCTTACCCTGGCCGCCGGGCTTGCTGTTGGCACTTGGCTTGGATCGGCCTCCACCATTATTGCGACCGCGCCAGTGTCCCTGAGGCTTCTTTTTTTCGTCGCCGGGCTGATATTCCCACCGCGATCCGCCGCCGACCGGAATTGACAGGTTCATCACTTTTTCGATGGCCTTCAGTTCACTCAGTTCAGCCGGCGAACAAAACGCGACCGCCGCGCCTTCGGCACCGGCACGCGCTGTACGGCCAATGCGATGGATATAGTTTTCGGCCACATTGGGCAGGTCGTAATTGTAAACATGCCGCACACCCGGAATGTCAATGCCGCGCGCTGCAACATCGGTCGCAACCAGCACCTGCAACTGGCCGGAACGAAATGCGCTTAGTGCGCGTTCGCGTTGACCCTGGCTTTTGTTGCCATGAATCGACCCGACTTCGAAACCGGCATTCTGGACGTGCTTCATCAGTTTTTCGGCACCGTGTTTGGTGCGGGAAAAGACCAATGCCTGTTCACCCTTATGCCGTGATAAATAGTCGACCAGCAGACCCGCCTTTTCGGCCTGTGCAATAAAGTGCACCGATTGTGTAATCTTGTCAGCCGCCTTGCCGGGCGGTGACACCTGAACACGTACCGGATCAGTCAGAAAAGACGCCGAGATTTCGGCCATAAGTTTCGGCATTGTCGCCGAGAACAAGAGTGTCTGGCGCGGCGTGGCCAGCATCGTTGCGATCTTGCGCAGCGCGTGGACAAATCCAAGGTCCAGCATCTGATCAGCTTCGTCCAGCACCAGATAGTCGGTTTTGGCCAGACTAAGCGCACCGCGATCCAGCAGATCAATCAAACGGCCCGGCGTCGCAATGACAATATCGGCACCACGGGAACAGCGTTCAATCTGGGGCCGGATCGACACGCCGCCCACCACAATAACAATCTTGAGATGGCTGCGGTCGGTGTAAGTGCGCAACGCGGCGCCAATTTGGTTCACCAATTCGCGCGTCGGTGCCAAAATCAGGGCACGCGCAGTTTTTGGTTCCGGCTTTACACCAACACGGTAAAGCAGATCGATCAAGGGCAGGCCAAAGGCCGCCGTTTTACCAGTGCCCGTCTGGGCCAGACCCATAACGTCGCGCCCTTCCAGCACCAGCGGTATGGCTTTCGCCTGGATTGGTGTTGGGTCGGTCAGGCCGGCTTCCGCAGCGCGGGCGGCCAGTTTCGGGCCTAGGCCCAGTTCTTCAAAATAATTCAATTCGTCTTCTTCCTGCGCCAACTGGTGTTGACACAACTTGACTGCCAGACACCATATCGGTGCCAGACAAAGGCTTGAACGGAGCATCTGACGCGACCCAGACCGATTGTCTGATCGCGGTTGCCCCGTCGGGCCCCTCGCGTGATGATGGGAACCAGTGTTACCGCAACAGGCGGTGATCATGCGGGCCGGTCGTCGTCCACGATTGGGACGGAAATGCCTGCTCACGCTTAGGCGAGCCCGTTGATTGTGTGCCAAATGGGCCTGATCACAACCAAAGTCAAGAGATTTTTCATTGCCTTAGGGTTTGTGCGGATCACCCATTGGCCCGCCACCATAGCGATGTTCAGTGATCCGCTCGCCCATCATGAACACAGGATGGACGTGATCATCGCCGGAATAATCAAACGAAACACCGGTGCCCTCGATAATCCGGTTCATCATATTAAACAGACCTGCGATCTGTACCGCCTCAAAGACCGCCTGTTGCGACCACCCCGCCCCAAGCACCGCATCAATGTCGTTCTGTGTGATCCGTGACGGCAAAGTGTTCAGCTTGCGTATATAGTCCAGCAAGGCTGCGGTCTTGCCGTCAAATGGTGCTGAATTCAGGTCGTCCAGGGCCGCCAAAAGCGCCGCTTCATCAATCCCAAATGCTTTCGCATAGATCAGATGTGAACCGTGGCAAAACGTGCATCGGTTCAGGCCGGACACATATGCAGCGATCATTTCACGCGTGCCGATATCCAGGACACCGTCGCCACGCATGACCACATCGGTAAAGGCCATCATCGCATCCCGTGACAAAGGAAATGCGCGAAACAGGTCAGATATATGCGCGTTGTCTGGCAGGCTTGGTAGTTTGGCCATGACTTTGTTCCCCTGCATTTGGCGCGCGGTGTGTCGGGCAGAGACAGCCAGCGCAAGTCTTGAACCCGGTTGCACCGTCAGGTGCCCGCCAAACACGCAATTTCAGATCAAATGGTACGTTCAACCATCATGTGTTTGATTTCTGCGATCGCCTTGGCCGGGTTCAGCCCCTTTGGACACGTCTTGGCGCAATTCATAATCGTGTGGCAGCGATAAAGCTTGAACGGGTCTTCCAGCTCGTCCAAACGTTCACCTGTTGCCTCGTCACGGCTGTCGATGATCCAGCGATACGCATGCAACAGCGCGGCTGGACCAAGGTAGCGATCTCCATTCCACCAATATGACGGGCAGGACGTGGAACAACAGGCACACATCACGCATTCATAAAGACCGTCCAGCTTTTTGCGATCATCGATCGACTGCTTCCATTCCTTGGCGGGCCGGTTGGTCTTGGTTTCAAGCCAGGGCATGACCGAAGCGTGCTGGGCATAAAAATGGGTCAGGTCGGGGATCAAATCCTTGACAACAGGCATATGCGGCAGCGGGTATATTTTTACATCGCCCTTGATTTCGTCCATGCCATAAATACAGGCCAGTGTATTGATCCCGTCGATATTCATCGCACAGGAACCGCAAATTCCTTCGCGACACGACCGACGAAACGTCAGGGTTGGATCAATTTCATTCTTTATCTTGATCAGTGCGTCCAGCACCATTGGGCCACAGCTGTCCATGTCAACGAAATAGGCATCGACGGTTGGCGTATCGCCGCTTTCTTCGTTCCAGCGATAAATGCTGAACTTTCGCACGTTCGTCGCGCCCTGGGGTTTTGGCCAAGTTTTTCCAACCCGAATGCGGCTGTTCTTGGGAAGTGTCAGTTCGACCATTGTCTCACCCTTTTTCTGCTGGGTTTGGTTGCGTCGCACGGAGATTTTCGCATGACAAGTCTAAGGTCAGACCAGCCATGGTCAACCGCACGCATCTGAAAGCCAGTCAATATACGCGCGCCTTTGGCGCAATGCGTTTCAGGTCAATGCCGCCGTCCTCGGTTTTGGAAAGCGGATCCAAATGCACCGGGCGATAAGACAATTTAGTCTTGTTGCCGTTGACCGTCGCCAAGGAATGCTTGCGCCATTTCTTGTCGTCGCGGTCCGGGTAGTCTTCGTGGGCATGGGCACCGCGGCTTTCCTTGCGGGCCTCGGCCCCCACGATAGTGGCCAGCGCGTTTGGCATCAGGTTGGCAAGCTCTAGCGTTTCCATCAGATCGCTGTTCCAGACCAATGTCCGGTCGGTCACTTTGATATCGTCCAGTTTGGCTGCAACTGCTTGCATTTTGGTGACACCTTCTGCCAACGTTTTGTCAGTCCGAAACACAGCAGCGTCGTCTTGCATCGTGCGTTGCATTTCCAGACGCAAATCGGCCGTCGCAATAGCACCGTCTGCATGGCGATACTTGTCAAAACGGTCAAAGGCCTGTTCAACACTTGCGGAATTCACGGTTGGGTTGGCCTCTTTCGGGTCCACGACTTCGCCGGCCTTGATCGCCGCAGCCCGCCCAAAGACCACCAGATCAATCAGCGAATTTGACCCAAGGCGGTTGGCCCCGTGGACAGACGCACATCCAGCCTCGCCCACGGCCATCAGGCCGGGGGTTACGCGATCTGGGGACTTCGCCGTCGGGTTCAACACCTGGCCCCAATAATTCGTAGGAATGCCACCCATGTTATAGTGAACTGTCGGCAAGACCGGGATCGGTTCCTTTGTCAGATCGACGCCCGCGAAAATACGCGCGCTTTCTGAAATTCCCGGCAACCGCAACGCCAGCGTTTCCGGCGGTAAATGGTTCAGGTGAAGATGAATATGGTCGCCATCGGGTCCAACCCCGCGTCCGTCTCGGATTTCCATCGTCATGCAGCGGCTGACAACATCACGAGAGGCTAAATCCTTGTATGTCGGGGCATAACGTTCCATGAAACGCTCGCCTTCCGAATTGGTCAGATATCCGCCTTCGCCGCGCGCACCTTCTGTGATCAGGCAGCCGGACCCATAAATGCCGGTTGGGTGAAACTGTACGAATTCCATATCCTGCAATGGCAGACCCTGACGGGCGACCATACCGCCGCCGTCCCCGGTACAGGTATGCGCGGATGTCGCGCTGAAATATGCCCGTCCGTATCCGCCGGTCGCCAATACTGTCATCTTGGCGTTAAACAGGTGCATGGTGCCGTCATCCAGTTTCCAGCACAGCACGCCCTGGCAGGTTCCATCCTCGGACATGACCAAATCAATCGCAAAATATTCGATATAAAATTCCGCGTTATGTTTCAGCGATTGACCATAAAGAGTATGCAAAATGGCATGTCCGGTACGGTCAGCCGCCGCGCATGTGCGTTGCACTGGCGGACCTTCACCAAATTCAGTGGTGTGCCCGCCAAAAGGGCGCTGGTAAATCTTGCCCTCTTCGGTCCGCGAAAAGGGAACACCGTAATGTTCCAGCTCATAGACCGCCTTGGGTGCTTCGCGGGCCAGATATTCCATCGCATCCGTATCGCCGAGCCAATCAGACCCCTTGACGGTGTCATACATGTGCCACTGCCAATGATCGGGTCCCATATTGGACAGACTGGCTGCGATGCCGCCCTGTGCGGCCACGGTGTGGGACCGGGTCGGAAAAACTTTTGTCACACAGGCCGTGCGCAATCCCTGTTCCGCCATACCCAGGGTCGCGCGTAATCCCGCACCACCGGCACCGACAACAACAACGTCGTATTCATGCGTCTCGTATTCATAAGCTGCCATGTCTTCTTAGCTCCTCAAAGCGCGATCTTGGCGATGGCAAACAGCCCCGTCGCCGCCGCGCCATAGCTGACGCAAATCATAAGTAGGATAAGTGGTTTTCGCATCGGGCCGTGCACATAATCTTCGATCAGAACCTGCACACCGTGCCGAAAATGATCAAAGCCTACCAGCAACGTCAATGCCGCGACAATTGCCGGAAACGGTCGCGCAAAATATGCCACGACGTCTGCATGTGGTGCGCCCAGCATCCGCCCGAAAGTGAAAATGAACAGCGGCACAAGGATTAACAATGCAACCGACGTTATCGTCATGTGCCAATGATGGGATGTCCCTTGCTTTGCTGAGCCAAGCCCGGTTGCACGTTTGCGATCAGTGAGAAATGCCATGATACGCCCCCTACAAAATGATGACGGTGACAAGAGTCAGAACGACTGACCCGATGATCACAGCCCAACCAAGTTTTTCAGCTGTCGGAACTTCTAGTCCGCGCCCCGTGTCCCAGTATAAATGGCGCAAACCCGAAAGCAGATGATACCAAAGCGCCCAAAGGGATCCCAACATGACCAGATCACCCAGCCAACTGGTAATCAGGCCATCTACAGTTTCAAAATAGGATGGCGATGTTGCTGCTGCCAAAAACCACCAAACCGCCAAAAGTGCACCCAGCAAAAGCGCATTCCCGGTGATCCGGGTCAAAATGGAGGTCACAGACGTGAGTTGCGGGCGGTAGATCGTAAGATGCGGCGAAAGCGGCCGGTTCCCTCGATTGACGTCAGCCATGTCCCAATCCTTTGTTGCTAAGCAAATTTCGGTTTACCATTGTGATAACGATTTTTCAGGCGGTGTCACGGCATGTAAACGCAAACCCGCACGAACCGTCAAATTTTGTTGCCCAAATTTCAGGTTGTGATCACAAAAAACAAGGGTGTGATCACGAAACCTGCAAGCGTATGGAATCTGTGTGATCTGGCGCCCACGAGTTGCCGTTACCGCAAATCTTCAACACGCAGCATCGACACCGGCTTTGTCGTTTCCCGTCTGAGTTTCAGTCGCAATTTGTCGCCGTAATCCGCATACCCGGTGGCCGTGATAACAAAGGCGCCCGGCCCGACGATGACGTTTTCCCAGAAATACCCGGTCAGGTCCGGTTCTGATCCTTCTATTGCTATTGCATTAACAGAGACATCGGCGGCACGCAGGGCTGCATGTACGTTGGCCGGTGCGAACCCTTCGTTCGATATTCCATCACCAGAAATATCGATCACCTGACGTGCACACCGTGGGATGAGTTCAAACTGCTTCATCGAAAACACAAGGGCCTCGCCGATTGCAGTCGAAAAATTTCGCCAGGCCCTGTCAGAGCCGTCAATGGCCCGGGCAAAGTCGTCGACATCCTGAAAGGATGTGATTTTGGTCCACGGTAGGGTCACAGACTGTCGGGATGATCCGGTCCATTGCACCAACATGATACGCGCATTCGCAGCCACAAGTGCCTCGGAAACAATACCGTCGCGAATGCCTGCGGATAATCCTTGAACCTGCATCTGGTATTCGCGCGGATCCACGGAACCCGACACATCGACCGCCAACACTAGCGCCAATTCACAGGCGTGCAGTGGTTTCGCATTGTACAGCAACGCTGCCAACAAAATTACCAGGAACTTTTGCACATTGATCCGTTGCCACATGACCCAAATTAGCATGGAACGGCGAAACGAGACATGGCCTTACTGGCGGCAACGAAATGGCGGCTACAGTGGCATCAGCGCCCAGTAGTCCAGATCCAAAAGCACATCGGGATCGTATTTTCCATCATCGTTGCGCAAACTAAATGCCTGCCCGCGGGTCGCAACCAAACGCAGCCGGATCGCCCCGACCTCAGGCGCACTGGTTTCAGCCTTGTCCAACACTTCGGACCACGCACGTACAGTATCGCCCGCAAAACACGGATTGGCATGCGCACCGGCGTTCAGCGCGACAATCATTTGGGCATTCGCAAGACCATTAAAGCTGAGCGCACGCGCCATCGAAATGATGTGTCCCCCATAGATAAGACGCTTGCCATCTGGCCTGACCGTCGCATCAAAATGCAACTTGGCAGTGTTCTGCCAAAGCCGCGTCGCCAGCATATGTTCAGACTCTTCGATGGTGGTGCCATCCACGTGATCGATCTTTTCCCCGATTTCATAGTCAGACATCCTGTGCGGCTCGCCCGCCAGGGCGAAATCGTAGGTTTCAAAATTCAGGCCTTCGGGAAGGACAAGCGACGAGGCATCCACCGTCCCGGCCAGATCCGGGATCACCGGGTCAGGCGCCGCCAGCGTCAGATCGCGTTTCTTGACCATGACCCAGCGCGCGTATTCCAACACCAGATCGTCGCGCTGATTGAACCCGCGCGTGCGCACCCAAACAACACCGGATTTGCCGCTCGAATTCTGCTTTATACCAATCACTTTGCTTTGTGATCGCAATGTATCACCAGGATAGACCGGTGCCATCCATCGACCCTCGGCATAGCCCAAATTCGCCACCGCATTCAGTGACACGTCAGGCACGGTTTTGCCAAACACGACGTGAAAAGCCGCCAAATCGTCAATTGGTGAGGTTTTCAATCCGCAAGACCGTGCAAATTCATCGGACGAATACAGCGCATGCCGTGCGGGATAAAACGAATGATACAGCGCACGCTCTCCGATCGAAATCGTGCGCGGCACACCGTGCCGGATGTCATCGCCGACCGCGTAATCCTCAAAAAATCGCCCGGCGTTCGTCTTCATAACTGCCCCAGCTTCATCTCTGGCGTGTATGGGGCACCGACATCCTTGGTCACAGCCTGCGCACAGCGCATTTTGCCGGATGCGTGATCGAATGCATAAGAAGGGTCGCCATAAAGTATCCAGCCCTTTGACAGGGCTTCCGTCACTTTGTGACAGAACGCTGACGTGTCTTCTTCGGTCAAAAGTCGGTAGGCTTGCATCAAATTATCCTGGAAACGGCCATCGCCCAAGGTACGTGTGCAACGCCGCGATGACGATGAACACGACCACAGAAATCGCGAAAAGCTTGACGTCCCCGCGCAGCGTGCCATCAACAAACGGCACCGGCGCCGGTTCAGCGCGGTTTATCAATATCATAGAACCGATTGCCCACAGACCAAGCCCCCCGAACAAAACGACCGAGGACAGATCACCGTTGACCATCAGGTGGGCCACGACCCACAAAAGAAGACCAGTCAACATTGGATGACGGAGTCGTCCGCGCAAACGGCTTTTTGATTGCCCGACCCCAAAAAGTATCACCACGACGACCATTATCAGATTGTTCGCGGAAATGGCCGCAGGTCCCAAATCCCAAAGCGGTACATCTTCGGATGCGCGATATCCCAGAACCATTAATACGATCGCGCCAATTGACACGACAGCAACCAAACCTTTGCCCGGCTCACCCAGTTTGGCGCGGGCATCCGGGGCAATTCGTTTAAAGTAATGTGCAGCAGCCCACAGCAGCAAGCCAAGTATCAAAAGTGTCATCTATTGTTCCATCGCTTTTACGGCCGCAGCCTTTGCCAGAATTGCCTTTGCGGTGACGATATGCAGGTTTTCGACGATTTTGCCATCCAAGACTGCGACGCCCTGCCCTGATGCCTGGGCATCCTGGAATGCGGCAATCTGCCGGTTTGCCAACGCAATGTCATCGGCATCCGGTGCAAAAACGTTATTCGCAATCTCCACCTGTGCAGGATGGATCAGACTTTTGCCGTCAAATCCCAGGTCGCGCCCCTGTTCGCACTCGCGGTGCAGACCCGCATCATCCTTGAACGCATTATACACCCCGTCGATGCAGGTGACGCCGTGCGCACGGGCCGCCAGCACACACATCTGAAGCGCCGTCATCATCGGCGCGCGATCAACGGGCGTGCGGCACATCAGTTCTTTTGCCAGATCGTTGGTTCCCATCACAAAACCGGCCAGCCGGGGATGCGCCGCGATTTCTGCTGCATTCAGGATGCTTTGGGTTGTTTCCATCATGGCCCAAATGGGTGCGTCGGGGATCAGTCCGGCCACGGTATCAATATCCGCACCGATATTCACCTTGGGCACCAGGATACCGTCGATATCCGTACCCACAAACGCCGAAATATCGTCACGCCCCCAATCAGAATCCAACCCGTTGACACGCACAAGCCGGGCCCGCGGCCCATAGTCATTCCTGGCCAGTGTGTCGGCCAAAGTGTTGCGTGCATTTATTTTTTCGTCCGGTGTGACCGCGTCCTCGAGATCAAAAATAATCGCGTCAACCGGCATTCCCAACGCCTTTTCCAATGCCCGGGGCTTTGACCCCGGAATATACAAAACCGATCTGTAGGGACGGACAACCGCGCTCATGATTCTTCTCCGCGAAACAAAATTACGGAAACTTCTACCGAAAAACAGCTTTTCGCAAGGACGGAATTGCCGCAACGCAGCACTTGGCGATACCCTGCGAACGGAAGATTAACCATTTTTTGGCTCAATGTCGTTGATGCTTTTGCATGTTGATCCAGCGGGAGGGCCATTCGGAAGGCCGCCGAAAATACGGGCAAATGGTTCGACACCCAAAAGTCATTCAGGGCAAGCCTATGTCAGGGCCTGACACGTTTTGCCTCTCGTAAGGAGACTACAAATGAAACGTCAGTTTCTAACTGTTTCGCTTGGCATCGGTGCGATGCTTTTGGCAACCCAGCATGCATTTGCCCAACAAAACCGCAATTGCGCAGCACGCGAAAGTGTCATTGAAAGGCTTGAAACCAAGTACGGTGAAACCCGCCAGTCAATGGGCCTTGCGCCAAATAACGGCGTGCTCGAGGTTTTTGCGTCGGTGGAAACCGGAACCTGGAGCATTACAGTGACAATGCCGACCGGCGTCACATGTCTTGTCGCATCGGGACAATCCTTTGAGTCCATTTCCGAACCAGCACCTATACCCGGGTCTGACGCCTGAGTGATTTAAGGGCCATGCTTGCGGATGCGCGGGACCCTTTTTCAGCGCATCCCATAACAACCCGGTATCGGTGATTTTCATGACCGAATGAGCGGACCAAATAGTGATGGCCCTGCGGTGCAATGGAAGTGGCGGACCAAGCATCGCCCGCGTCACGGCGCGTATTAATTTGGTAATGGATAGCTCCATACGGACCTGATGCAACTGGCAGACCAAGCGACATCAAGGTCCGCCGAACACCACCAATGGCACCAGATAACGACAGTGGCAGTATCCGGCACCGGTTTGCGTCTGCGCCAGAATCAATCCTGTGACACGGCTGCCGCAAAAGATACGTGATGCCCATTTACATCCCCCGGGATGACGTCAGATTGCGCCGCAAATGCAATCACAGCAAAAACCGAGACTCGTTTGATCTTTGCGGATTGGCCATTTAATCCGTTAGATTGCTGAGGTTTACGCAAAAACACTCTCTGGCTCTGCGCCAAATATCGAACATGCTGCAATGCAGCGGCCTTGCGAAATGTGTTTTGAACGCTTACGCATCCCGCGACATTAACGGATCGGAGATTTCACTCATGGCAAGACCCAAAATCGCTCTCATCGGCTCCGGGCAAATCGGCGGCACGCTTGCTCACCTTCTCGCGCTGAAAGAACTTGGTGACGTTGTTTTATTCGACATCGCTGACGGAATTCCACAAGGCAAGGCTCTTGATATTGCTGAATCCGGACCTGCGGAAGGGTTTGACGCCGCCATGTCAGGCACAACTGATTACGCCGATATTGCTGGCGCGGATGTTTGCATTGTGACCGCCGGGGTCGCCCGCAAACCCGGAATGAGCCGTGATGATCTGCTTGGGATCAATTTGAAAGTCATGAAATCGGTTGGCGAAGGCCTGGCCGCCCACGCGCCAAACGCATTTGTCATCTGCATCACCAATCCGCTTGACGCGATGGTCTGGGCATTGCGTGAATTTTCAGGCCTGCCGCATGAAAAAGTTGTTGGCATGGCAGGCGTTCTGGACAGCGCCCGTTTCAGACACTTTCTGAGTCTCGAATTTGGTGTGTCTATGCGTGACGTGAATGCATTTGTTCTGGGGGGGCACGGCGACACGATGGTGCCTTTGACACGTTATTCCACTGTTGGCGGCATTCCATTGCCCGATCTGGTGGATATGGGTTGGACCACGCAGGAAAAACTGGATGCTATCGTTCAGCGCACGCGCGATGGCGGCGCCGAAATTGTCGGTCTGTTGAAAACGGGATCAGCATTCTATGCGCCCGCAACGTCTGCGGTAGAAATGGCCGAGGCGTATCTGAAGGATCAAAAACGTGTCCTGCCATGCGCTGCATACGTAAAGGGCGCGTTCGGGCTTGGGGGTATGTATGTCGGTGTTCCGACCGTCATTGGTGCTGGTGGCATCGAGCGCATTATCGCGATCAATCTGACAAAAGACGAACAGGCGATGTTCGACAAATCGGTCGAAGCTGTGAAAGGTTTGGTTGACGCCTGCAAAGGTATCGACAATAGCCTTAGCTAGAAATTCTGATCAGTGAAATGAAAGGCCGGGCGTTTTCGTCCGGCCTTTTTCGTTTTGGAATCAATTTCACAGCAGGTTCCACAACGTGTTCATTTTGTGATCACACCGATATTAGCTGTGATCACAAAATATGATTTTATTCTGTTTTTCAGGACAGAACCCAAAAAAACCATTTATTCACTGGTTTTACTGTGCACTGTCATTTGGAACAACAAAGATGGGACAGCTTCATGAATATTCATGAGTATCAGGCCAAGGCGCTGTTACGCAGCTATGGTGCACCGGTTTCAGATGGTCGCGCCGTTCTGAAAGCAGAAGATGCTAAAACAGCGGCTGGGCAAATGGATGGTCCGTTGTGGGTCGTCAAAGCGCAAATTCACGCTGGTGGGCGCGGCAAAGGATCATTCAAAGAAGCCGATGCTGGCGAAAAGGGCGGCGTGCGCCTGACCAAATCCGCCAACGAAGCAGCAGAAGAAGCCAAACGCATGTTGGGCCGCACTTTGGTGACGCACCAGACTGGCCCCGCCGGCAAACAGGTCAACCGGGTCTATATCGAAGACGGTGCCGGCATCGAAACAGAAATGTATCTGGCGCTGTTGGTTGATCGCGTCTCATCGCGCATTTCATTTGTCTGTTCGACCGAAGGCGGCATGGACATCGAAGAAGTTGCAGCCGCCACACCCGAAAAGATCCTGTCCTTTGCCGTCGACCCGGCAACTGGATATCAGGCATTTCACGGTCGCCGGATCGCATTTGCACTGGGTCTGAAAGGCGTTCAGATCAAGCAATGCGTTCACCTGATGGGGCTGCTCTATAAAGCCTTTAATGAAAAAGATATGGAAATGCTCGAGATTAACCCACTGATCGTAACTGATAGCGGGGATCTGAAAGTGCTGGACGCCAAGGTCAGTTTTGACGGCAACGCAGTGTACCGGCACGCCGACGTGGCGGCATTGCGTGACGAAACCGAAGAAGACCCCAAAGAGCTGGCCGCATCAAAATTCGATCTGAACTATATTTCGCTGGACGGCGAAATTGGCTGCATGGTCAACGGCGCGGGCCTGGCGATGGCGACGATGGACATCATCAAGCTTTACGGATCGTCGCCCGCCAATTTTCTGGATGTCGGCGGTGGTGCCACCAAGGAAAAAGTCACCGAAGCGTTCAAGATCATCACATCGGACCCGAACGTCAAAGGCATCCTGGTCAACATTTTCGGCGGCATCATGCGCTGCGATGTCATCGCCGAGGGGGTCGTGGCGGCAGTGAAAGAGGTCGGACTGCAAGTACCGCTGGTCGTGCGCCTGGAAGGCACCAATGTCGAGAAAGGCAAGGAGATCATCCGCGGGTCCGGCCTGAACGTAATCGCAGCAGACGATCTGAAAGACGGCGCCGAAAAGATCGTTGCGGCGGTGAAGGGATAACCATTGACCACCGTTGGGCGCCATATCGACACAGCCAAGCCGCTGGAACTGCGTCAAAGCCCGGCACCCTTTGCCCTGCTGGCTGCATTCTTCGGATTGCTGACATTATTGTTCCTTGCGGTGATCGTGGTGATGTGGGGCGACTCCAATCAATTCCGCCGGTTCGCCGATTGGCTGATGCTTGCGGGCGTCGTGATATTCGGTTTTTTTACATTCCTGATGCTGCGTCGCGCCGCGATGGGAAACGCGGCAGTCGTTTGGATTTCACCAGAGGGCTTCAGCAACTGGATCTGCACACCTATTATTGTCCCGTGGTCGGGAATGACCGGAATATCAATGCATACCGGTCGCGGCGCGCATCTGCGCATGACACTGAGCGAAGAAACGGCACGCCGGTTCAGACCGAACTGGCTCCACTACAATCTGCAAAGACTGAACACACTGCAATTACGTCCGGCACTTTTGACCAGCCCGGTCGGATTGCAAATCAGCGTGCAGGATCTTTTTAACGTCACACGGGCATATGCCAAAGCATACGGCGGGCCGACCGCCTGATCGAAAACCAAAGGAGCCATCCAAGTGGCCATACTCATAGACGAAAAAACCAAAGTCATCTGTCAGGGTTTCACCGGCAGCCAGGGCACGTTCCACTCTGAACAGGCCATTGCCTATGGCACTAAAATGGTCGGCGGCGTGACGCCGGGCAAAGGCGGACAGTCCCACCTGGACCTGCCGGTCTTCAATTCCTGCCACGAGGCAGTGGAAAAAACTGGTGCCAACGCCACCGTGATCTATGTCCCGCCGCCATTTGCCGCAGATTCAATCCTGGAAGCGCTGGATGCGGAAATTCCGCTGATCTGCTGCATCACCGAAGGCATTCCGGTGTTGGACATGATGCGCGTTAAACGTGCGCTGGAAGGGTCGGCCAGCCGCCTGATCGGGCCAAACTGCCCCGGCATTATCACACCGGATGCATGCAAGATCGGCATCATGCCCGGCCATATCCACAAACGCGGCAGTGTTGGCGTCGTGTCCCGCTCGGGCACGCTGACCTATGAGGCGGTCAAACAGACCAGCGACAGCGGCCTTGGCCAGTCAACAGCCGTGGGCATCGGCGGCGACCCGATTAAAGGCACTGAACATATCGACGTGCTGGAAATGTTCCTGGCTGATGACGAAACACAAAGCATCATCATGATCGGCGAAATTGGCGGCAGCGCAGAAGAAGACGCCGCCCAGTTTCTGGCGGATGAGAAAAAGGCGGGCCGCTGGAAACCCACCGCCGGTTTCATCGCGGGCCGCACCGCCCCACCGGGTCGCCGCATGGGCCACGCGGGCGCGATCGTCGCCGGTGGCAAAGGCGGTGCCGAGGACAAGATCGAGGCAATGAAAGCCGCCGGAATCGTGGTGGCAGACAGCCCCGCAGGGCTGGGAGAAGCCGTGATGGAGGCGATCAAGGGCTAAATGCGAAACTGGCGGTCATACGCGATTTGGGCATCTTCCACCTGCGGTCGGAGGGGCAACCACCGACCGGTGGGGCGGTCGCAAGATGCCCTGCGTTTCCGCCGGGTAATGCTTTTTCCAGGCGTTGCGACGCTGCTTCTGGCGACGATTGCCAATGCGCAGGCGGCAAAAGATGTGTTTGCATGCGCAAAACCCGGTGTATCTGTTGGTGAATTGGAAAACCATTTTGCAGGCTTGGGTTGGGTTGCGGAAACACCGGATCGTGCGGATGTTTTGCGTCAGGCAATTTTCCTTGGGAATGTGGATTCCGCAAAACCCCTGACTTGGGTCGTTACCGCCAACTGGGCTGCCAGACTGGCCAAGGCACCTTCGGATGCGACCTATCAGACATATGCGCAGCGCAAAAGCGCCGTTCTGATCGGAACCCGGGACGATGGCGCCATCACTTGCATACTGGTATCGGACAAACAGCTGGATCGCATGTTTCAAGGCGCCTTTCCGCAACTGAAGCTGAGCGCGGTCGAGAACCGGAAATTCGGCTGGTTCGATCTTTCTTCAATCAAAGTTTCAGCCGCCTTTCTGGACCCGGTCGCAATTGAATTGGCAAACTTGGCAGATGGTAGGATTTCGACAGCGACGATTGTCAACAAAACCGCCTCTGCTGTAGAGGACTGGCAATGACCGACCAATCCCCCGGAGACATCTGCAAGGTGGTGCGCAATGGGTCCGGCTGAGGCAATCGGAAACAGTTTTCGCAAGATGTTCGACTATCGTGGTCGGGCATCGCGCGCCGAGTTCTGGTGGACCTGGGGCATGCTTTACGTCGCCGCGATGATGATCTTGCTGTATCGCGGCCTGCCCGGCACGGAAATTGAAATCAGAATTGCGGCCACTGTCATCCTCTTCGCGATTGCCCTGCCGATGATGGCGGTCGGCACGCGCCGTCTTGTCGATGCCGGCGTCTGGCGTTGGTTTTTCGTTTTGACCTTCGTTTTCGGCATCGTCGCGCAGTTCATCTACCGAATACCCGTGCCGTCTGCCGAACGCCTGGCGAACCTGAATATTCAGTTCGATGACCGGATCGTGCCCGCTTCGGACGTTGGCTATTTTCCATTTCTCCGGGCGCTGCGTGACATCATGCCGTGGATCGGCCGCCCGCTGGCAATTCTCTGTTTGTTGCTGGCGCTCTTGCCGTCCCGCGAAACCGTCCCCAACACCGACATCCCAAAGGTGACCCAATGACCGATCAATCCCCAAACGACCAGTTTCGCGCCTCGTCCTTTATGCAGGGGCACAATGCGGAATATCTCGAACAGATGTACGCACGCTATGCAGGCGACCCTTCTGCCGTCGATGAGGCATGGCAGGCGTTCTTCAAGGCGATGGGCGACGATGAGATCAGCGTCAAACAGGAGGCCGCCGGACCAAGCTGGGCGCGCGCCGACTGGCCGCCAATGCCAGGTGATGACCGGACCCAAGCGTTAACCGGCGAATGGGCGACCGAAACCGAAGCCAATGGAGCGGGTGAAAAAATCAAGGCCAAGGCGGCCGAAAAGGGCGTGCATATCAGCGAAAACGCGGTCAAGACGGCTGTGCTGGACAGTATCCGGGCGCTGATGATCATCCGGGCGTATCGGATCCGCGGTCATCTGGTGGCCGACCTGGATCCACTGGACATGCGCGACAAGACCCCCCATCCCGAACTTGATCCCAAGTCATACGGTTTTTCCGAGGCCGACATGGACCGGCCCATTTTTATCGACAATGTTCTGGGACTAGAAGTCGCGACCTTGCGCGAAATTCTGGCCATCGTGAACCGCACCTATTGTGGCACATTTGCTTTGCAATACATGCATATTTCGAACCCCGCCGAAGCCAGTTGGCTAAAAGAACGTATCGAGGGCTACGGAAAGGAAATCCAGTTTACTAAAAACGGACGCAAGGCGATCCTGTCCAAACTGGTCGAGGCCGAAGGTTTCGAAAAGTTTCTGCATGTCAAATACATGGGGGTCAAACGATTTGGCCTGGATGGCGGCGAAAGCCTGGTGCCTGCAATGGAACAGATCATCAAACGTGGTGGCGCACTGGGTGTCAAAGACATCGTCATCGGCATGCCCCACCGTGGGCGCTTGTCGGTGCTGGCCAATGTGATGGCCAAACCGTACCGCGCGATTTTCAACGAATTTCAGGGCGGTAGTTCCAAGCCCGAAGACGTCGATGGGTCTGGCGACGTCAAATATCATCTGGGTGCCTCGTCAGATCGCGATTTTGACGGCAACACCGTGCATTTGTCATTGACCGCAAACCCAAGCCACCTAGAGGCCGTAAACCCGGTGGTTCTGGGAAAAGCACGCGCCAAACAGGAACAGGTGAACGATGTTGATCGTATCACCTGTTTGCCGATCCTGCTGCATGGTGACGCTGCATTTGCCGGTCAGGGCGTTGTTGCGGAATGTTTCGGATTGTCGGGCCTTGTGGGGCACAGAACCGGCGGCACGATGCATATCATCGTCAATAACCAGATTGGCTTTACGACGGCACCGCATTTCAGCCGATCCTCGCCCTACCCGACAGACATTGCATTAATGGTCGAGGCACCGATCTTTCACGTCAACGGCGACGATCCAGAGGCCGTGGTGCACGCTGCCAAAGTGGCCACGGAATTTCGCCAGCTATTTCACAAGGACGTCGTGCTGGACATCATTTGTTACCGTCGGTTCGGCCATAACGAAGGCATTGAACCGATGTTCACAAACCCGGTGATGTACAATCGGATCAAGGGCCACAAAACGACGCTGCAAATATACACCGAGCGGCTTGTCAAAGATGGTCTGATACCCGAGGGCGAAATCGAGGATATGAAGGCCAGTTTTCAGGCCATGCTGAACGAGGAATTCGAAGCCGGGAAAGTCTTTAAGCCGAACAAGGCTGACTGGCTGGATGGTCGCTGGTCGCACATGGATCGGCAGGGACAGGATTATCAGCGCGGACAAACGGCGATCCCGAAAAAAACCATGAAAGAGGTTGGCGCGGCGCTTTCGGTCAAACCGGACGGGTTCACATTGCACCGCACCGTCGAAAAGATGTTGGACGCCAAGGCGCAAATGTTCAAAACCGGGCAGGGATTTGACTGGGCCACCGCCGAAGCGCTGGCCTTTGGGTCGCTGGTGTCCGAAGGATACCCGGTTCGTTTGTCGGGACAGGATTCAACTTCGGGCACATTTTCCCATCGCCATTCTGCGTTGATCGATCAGAACAACGACAATCGCTATTATTCGCTGAATCACATCAAACCGGGCCAGGCAAAATACGAAGTCATCGATTCGATGCTGTCAGAATATGCGGTGCTGGGATTTGAATACGGATACTCGCTGGCCGAACCAAATACGTTGACCATGTGGGAAGCGCAGTTCGGCGATTTCGCCAACGGTGCGCAAATCATGTTTGATCAGTTCATTTCATCCGGTGAATCCAAATGGCTGCGGATGTCGGGATTGGTAATGTTGCTGCCCCACGGCTATGAGGGCCAGGGTCCAGAACACAGCTCGGCCCGCCTGGAGCGTTTCCTGCAAATGTGCGGCGGGGATAACTGGATCGTTGCCAATTGCACGACACCGGCGAACTATTTTCACATCCTGCGACGCCAGATCCATCGCAGCTATCGCAAGCCCTTGGTGCTGATGACCCCGAAATCGCTGCTGCGTCACAAATTGGCGGTCTCTAGCGCCAAAGAATTCACTACTGGATCCAGTTTTCACCGGGTTCTGTGGGACGATGCCCAACTGGGCAACTCTGAAACGAAACTGGTTACAGATGCAAAAATGAAGCGCGTGGTCTTGTGTTCAGGCAAGGTTTATTTTGACCTGCTTGAAGAACGCGATGCCCGCGGGATCAATGACATCTATCTAATGCGCGTGGAACAATTCTATCCGTTCCCGGCCAAATCAATGGTTAGTGAACTGGGGCGGTTCAAGAACGCAGATTTTGTGTGGTGTCAGGAAGAACCCAAAAACCAGGGCGCATGGAACTTTATTGAACCCAATATCGAATGGGTGCTGACGCGCATCAAATCAAAAATCAAACGGGCCATTTACGCTGGTCGCCCTGCGGCGGCGTCGCCCGCGACAGGTTCATCCAGCCAACACAAAGAACAACAAGCCGCGCTCATCAACGACGCGCTCGCATCCAAGGGGTAATTAACTATGTCCGTAGAAGTCCGCGTTCCTGCGCTTGGTGAAAGCGTTTCCGAGGCCACTATCGCAACCTGGTTCAAAAAGCCGGGCGACGCTGTGGCGGTTGATGACATGCTTTGCGAACTGGAAACCGACAAAGTGACTGTCGAGGTTCCCGCACCAATCGCCGGCACATTGACTGAAATCGTGGCGGCCGAAGGATCAACCGTTATGGTGGATGCATTGTTGGCCACGATAACCGAAGGGGAAGCCACCGATGCACCTGCCGAAACGAAACCGGTAGTGGCGGCCAAGGCTGCGCCAGCAGCATCAACCAATGACGCCAAAGAGGTCGAAATTGTGGTTCCGGCACTGGGCGAAAGCGTGTCTGAGGCGACTGTTTCAAGTTGGTTCAAGAAACCCGGCGACGCTGTGGCCGTCGATGACATGCTTTGCGAACTGGAAACCGACAAAGTGTCGGTCGAAGTTCCGTCCCCCATTGCGGGTGTGCTGACCGAAATTTTCGCCGCTGAGGGTGCAACAGTGGTGCCTGACGAAAAACTTGCGATAGTGTCAGGTGACGCAAGTGCTGTCGCAACCGCCGCACCGACCGCACCATCCGGTGTCAGTGTTCCGGCGGCGACCGCGGGCAAAGATGTCGAAAATGCACCATCTGCGAAGAAACTGATGACCGATAACAATCTGTCACCAGATCAGGTGTCCGGTACGGGCAAGGACGGCCGTGTGATGAAGGGTGATGTGTTGAATGCGCTGGCAGGTGGGTCTGCCCCGGCGGCTGCGCCGACCGCTCCCGCCCCACGTGCCCCTGTGGCCGCGAATGACGCCGCGCGCGAAGAGCGGGTGAAAATGACAAGGCTGCGTCAGACCATCGCGCGCCGCCTGAAAGAAAGCCAGAACACGGCGGCGATGCTGACCACGTATAACGAGGTCGACATGACCGAAGTCATGGCGTTACGCAGCGAATACAAAGACCTGTTTCTGAAAAAACACGGCGTCAAGCTTGGCTTTATGTCCTTTTTCACCAAGGCCTGCGTGCACGCGCTGCACGAAGTGCCCGAAGTGAACGCAGAAATTGACGGCACAGATGTGGTCTATAAGAACTTTGTCCATATGGGCATCGCGGCGGGCACGCCCACCGGTCTTGTGGTGCCAGTGATCCGCGACGCCGATGCGATGTCATTCGCCACTATCGAAAAATCCATAGCTGAAAAAGGTGCGCGGGCCCGGGACGGCAAACTGTCCATCGCGGAAATGCAGGGCGGCACATTCACCATTTCAAATGGTGGCGTCTACGGGTCGCTGATGTCGTCCCCGATCCTGAACCCGCCGCAATCGGGCATCCTTGGCATGCACAAAATTCAGGACCGCCCGATGGCGATCGACGGTCAGGTCGTGATCCGTCCGATGATGTATCTGGCCCTGTCCTATGACCACCGGATTGTGGATGGCAAAGGCGCCGTGACGTTCCTGGTGCGGGTCAAAGAGGCGCTGGAAGATCCGCGCAGGTTGCTGATGGATTTGTAGGACCCACATATGGAACAGCCCACCAAACGCACAAGGCTGTCAAAGTGGATTTACAGAGCGACCCTAGGCTTGTTCACGCTGCTGATGCTGCGATTTATACGATTGGTTCGCGACTTCCCCGAAATGCTGCCGGCAGATGCAGAAGGCATCAGTTACTGGATTGCTGCGGTCGCGATACTTTCAACCCCTGTCCCAATTGTTTTGTTGGTCGTCGCGCTGTTTGTGCGTTCTGGCGCCAGTTTGTGGTTGTTTGGCCTGATCGCGTTGCAGACCGTTCCGAATGTACTGATCCCAATTGTTGGCGCAAGCGGCGGCAGCCAAGCGCAAACCCTTTGGTCGGTTGCGATCATTTTGTTGGTCGTGCTCCCATTCGCCGCTATAGTCTATTTGGTTCAAAAAGAAGAGCTTCCGCGCCCATGACCATTCCCAACACCACACACGCCTTGACCGGCACAGTACAACGGCTTTCCCGTTTTCCATGGCCCAAAATCGCGAGTCTGTCGGTCCGGTGCAATTCCGATACCCAATTTTCCCTTCAGGAGACACCAAATGGCAGCCTATGACGTGATCATCATCGGAGCAGGCCCCGGCGGCTATGTCGGCGCGATCCGCTGCGCACAACTTGGCCTGAAAACAGCCGTGGTCGAAGGGCGTGACACCCTTGGCGGCACCTGCCTGAATGTCGGCTGCATCCCGTCCAAGGCGTTGCTGCACGCCAGCCATATGCTGCACGAGGCGGAACACAACTTTACCAAGATGGGCCTGATGGGGAAATCACCGTCGGTCGATTGGAAAAAGATGCTGGCCTATAAGGATGACGTGATCTCTCAGAACACCAAGGGCATCGAATTTCTGTTCAAAAAGAACAAGATAGACTGGATTAAAGGTTGGGCATCGATCCCAGCGGCCGGTCAGGTCAAAGTGGGCGACGACCTACACGAAGCCAAAAACATCGTCATCGCGTCCGGGTCAGAAGTGTCCACTCTGCCGGGTGCAGAGATCGACGAAAAGGTGGTTGTATCCTCGACCGGCGCGCTGGAACTGGGCAAGGTTCCAAAGAAAATGGTGGTGATCGGGGCCGGTGTAATCGGCCTTGAAATGGGCTCGGTCTATGCCCGCCTTGGGGCGGATGTGACGGTGGTGGAATTTCTTGACGCCATCACCCCCGGCATGGACGCCGAAGTGCAGAAGGTTTTCCAAAGAACACTGAAAAAGCAAGGGCTTAAGTTCATCATGGGCGCGGCTGTCCAATCCGTTGCCGCCACCAAAACCAAAGCCAAGGTCACGTATAAACTGCGCAAGGATGACAGCGAAGCCACCATTGACGCCGACACCGTACTGGTGGCCACCGGGCGTAAACCGTTCACCGACGGGCTGGGTCTGGACGCACTGGGCGTCACACTGTCCAAACGTGGTCAAATCGAAACCGATGACCGCTGGGCCACCAATGTTTCCGGCATTTTCGCCATTGGCGATGCCATCGACGGACCGATGTTGGCGCACAAGGCCGAGGACGAAGGCATGGCCGTCGCAGAAGTATTGGCGGGAAAATCCGGCCATGTGAACTATGGCGTGATCCCCAGCGTGATATACACCCATCCAGAAGTGTCCAGTGTCGGCCAGACCGAACAGCAACTGAAAGAGGCCGGGATTGCGTACAAGGTTGGCAAGTTTTCATTTATGGGGAATGGGCGGGCCAAGGCTGTTTTTGCAGGCGACGGCTTTGTCAAAATCCTTGCCGACAAAGCCACGGATCGGATTTTAGGTGCACATATCATCGGCCCGGCTGCGGGCGATCTGATCCATGAAATCTGTGTGGCTATGGAATTTGGCGCCTCTGCGCAGGACCTGGCCATGACCTGTCACGCGCATCCAACCTATTCAGAGGCTGTGCGCGAAGCTGCCCTTGCCTGTGGGGATGGTGCGATCCACGCCTAGTCGGACATTGCTGCAAATGGGGAACATCGCGCCCATTACCCGACCAGCATGCGCAACCCTTGTGTGACGTCGGTGCGCACCGCCAGGCGCAACCCCGGTTCATCCCCGGCCCGCAATGCGGCAACGATCAGCCGGTGATGTTGCGGAATTTCGGTCCGATGCAGCCGCCCGTAAAGTGACCGCATTGTCGGACCCAGTTGCAGCCAGACAGTTTCGACCATCGCCAGCATGGCCGGGGCCTGCGCCCGCAAGTATAACGTGCGATGAAAATCCAGATTCGTGCGGATATAGCCAATTGCATCCTGCTTTGCGATGACATTGGCCAATGTCCCGTTGATATCCTGCAACCGGTCGATCAGGGCATTATGGGCACGGGGCAGCGCCCGGCTTGCAAGTTCCGGTTCAAGCAAGGCACGCACAGCGGCCAATTCTTCGATACGCTCGTTCGAAATTTCCGGTGTGCTAATGCGCCCGGACGACGACAGGCTAAGCGCACCCTCGGCGACCAGACGCCGCACGGCTTCGCGCGCCGGTGTCATTGAAACGTCGAATTGTTTGCCAATGCCACGCAGGGTCATCTGGTGACCCGGGGGCAATATGCCGTGCATAATATTGGTACGCAAAGTGCGGTACACGCGGTCGTGGGCGGATGGCTTTGCATCCGGATTTCTTGGTTGTGGTGACATATTCAAATGTGATCACAAACTGCAACTGCCGTCAATCGACGAACTTAACTGCATGTAATAATTGGCCATTTAGCCGCAACCATTTGCGAACCGGCGCGTGGTTGGGAAATATCCTGTCAACGATTGCCCAAAAAGCGGCGGAATGATTCATTTCAACAAGGTGCGCCACCTCGTGGGCGGCCACATAGTCCAGCACTTCTGGCGGCGCCATGATCAATCGCCAGGAATACATCAAATCACCCTCGGCCGTGCACGACCCCCAGCGTGATCTGGTGTCGCGCAACGTCATACGCCCGTATTTGCATCCCAATGTCGCAGCATGTCGATCTGATGCTTCTGCCAGGTATTGGCGCGCGGTCACTTTCAAAAAGGCCGCGACCCGGCTAGCCGTTTTGGACGGGTCATTTGGCACAAAAAGCTGTCCATCGATCAATCGCGCACCGCGCCCGCCGCCCGCTATAATCGGGATTTGATCCCCGCGAAATGCAATCGACCCACCGATCTGCGGTAAAACCATTTCCGGACGTGCCGCCAGGTTTTTACGTACCCAGGTTTCCTTTTGCCGCGCAAATTCCAACGCTTCGCCATTGCTGGTCCATTTCGGTAGCGACATCGTCACCCTGCCGTCCAAATGTGACACCCGCAGCGACAATCTGCGCGACCTGGCCGACCGGCGCAGTGCAATTTCGATCGGCGGATCGCCTGCCAATATGACATAACCCATGCGCGGTCTCCGCTGCTTTGACGATGCACAGCACCAAAATACGCTTTTCGTGCAACTTGCACCAGTTCAAACACAACAAATCAACGAAACCGACGAAAGCCTTTGACACCTTGGTCTGGCTGTGGCAAATCGCGACAATTCTCGAAATTCTGGACGATGAAAGGGGTACCGCATGCCCAAAGAAGAATGGGGCACCAAGCGTATTTGCCCGACAACTGGCCGCCGGTTTTACGATCTGGGTAAAACACCGATCGTCAGCCCATATACTGGTGAGACCGTCACCCTGGATGCAAATACCCGAACCCGCGTTGCCGTTGCTGAAAAGGTCACACCCGAAGAGCCCGCAGATGTCGCAGACGATCAGGAAGAGATTCTTCTGGATGACGCTGCGGACGTAGAAGTCGATGACAGCCTTTTGGAAGACGAAGACGACGACAACGTTTCGTTGGATGAAATTGCTGACGTGGCTGCCGACGACGACGACAGCTAATCGACGCGAAATTTGCCTTGAACTGAACCGACCAGTTCCGTAGATACACGCCAGCGGGCCGCAAGGCCCGCAACTTAGATGGGGCCATAGCTCAGTTGGGAGAGCGCTTGCATGGCATGCAAGAGGTCAGGGGTTCGACTCCCCTTGGCTCCACCAAAACCCGCAGAAATCGCGATACACGACACTGCAGCTTGAAAGCTGGACTCTGGGTTGCCTTGCGTCATTCACCGCCGCGCCTGAACAGCCGCCAACATCGACATTGCATTTGCATAACCAATGTTGCGGGCCAGGTCTACGTCCAGCCCGTCCAGCCATTCACGTGAATACGCAGCGTGATCTGCGATGTCATACCAACGTTCCGGGGCGAATGTATCTGTTCCGACCATAAATCTTGTCGGGAATTCCCTGAACAGCTCAAGCCAGGCGGGATCAACACGTCCGCCAGTAGCCTGATCGGACCGAAATGCAAGATCGCTCCACAGATTTTCGTGTTTTCTTAGCAATGCCCGGACATCTTCGGGGCGCGCAAAACCGGAATGCGCCCATAGAACGATGGCGTCCGGGTCGGTTTCAAAAATCTGCTCAATGGCTTTGGCATCCGAATGTGCGTGCAACAGCAGATTATACTGCGACGCCAGTGCGATCAGCCTTTGTAAAACATCTGTTTGAATATCGTCGCCATACGCGTGGAATTCCCCAAGGGCAAAATACGTATTCTCAGCCAGTCGTGCCTCGACATAGTCAATGACTGTTGGATCATTCATCCATGTACCGATTTCGCCGCGACGGCGGTATGGTCGCAAAGCCGGCACCACGATATCGGGTGCAAGGGCGTATAATTTTTGCGTACCGTCATCATCAGAGCTGGAAACCAACGCCTTGGTGACACCCGCTTGGCGCAATAATTCGACCGCCTGCTTTGGCGGGATCTGCTCAACTGCGTCGTGGCTATAGTGAATATGGGCGTCAAAGATCGGCAGGTCCTGTGCCTGTGCCCCTGACGCCACGATCAGGCTTGATGCCAAAACTCGAAATATCATTCTTTCCTCGCGCAAATGCGGTGCTGGGGACATTTGGAATGCTGCCGTAAATTTTCTGTGCAGGCCAGTTGTTTGTCAGCCAAAGAACCAAAATTTCAGTGATGGCCGCATCCGGTTTGACCGATTTTGTCGCGATGTTATTCGGCGGGTGGGATCAAAGCCCCGAATTCACTGATTGCTACAATTACCGGGCCAGCACGTAATCCAATTTCAGTCAGTTTGTAAAGGGTGCGCGGCGGGTGGCCGTCGATGATTTGGCGCAATACCAATCCATCGTTTTGCAACGATTTTAGGCGTTTGGACAGTGTCGTCGGGCTAATACCCTCCAGACCGTTAATAAAATCCTGATACCGTTGCGAACCGTCCCACAGCAAGTTGCGCAGGATCAGCAGGGTCCATTTGTCCCCGACAATATTTGCGCCCCGTGCAACTGGGCAATTCTGCCGTAGGTTGATTTCCATTGTTACGTCCTAAGTGATAGATCTTAAGTTGACAACAATGGCCCAGTATTGGCTCCATTAGCGGTATTTAGTACAAAAACAATAGTGTATGCGGAGCGAATTCTATTCAGCGCCGGACCGCCGACATCCGCAGACGCATCGCGATACGGCAGCACCTGTTCGCCTTAAACTGGCAACGCCGTTGTTTTGAAAACAGTGCGTAACGCAAAACTAGACTGCATTTGTGCGACACCCGGCAAACGCGCCAGATGACGGCGGTGAATTTGCGCAAAATGTTCTGTATCGAATGCGACAACTTTTAACAGATAATCCGCCTGTCCAGCCATAAGATGACATTCCAAAACATCTGGTATCTTGGCCACCTCGCGTTCAAATGTGTCCAACACTTCGTCGGCCTGGCCCGACAATGTAATTTCGACGAAAATGGTTGATTGACGCCCTACTTTGCGCGGATCCAACAGCGCGACGTAATCCTTGATATAGCCAGCTTTTTCCAATTGCTGAACACGTCTGTGGCATGCCGACGGCGACAGATTGATCTTTTCCGACAGGTCAGAGTTGGAAATTCTTCCGGTCCGCTGCAAAGCAACCAAGATTCGACGATCTGTACTGTCCAGCTCTGACATCGCGCAATTATACACTCTAATTTTTCACTATTGTAGAATATTCTACACATACATGGCGCTAACACCATGCAAAATACCCAAACAATTTCGAAATCAATGGGGCATGATGCATTTTAACAGCCCAAGGAGGCCGCAATGCACATCGGATGTCCAAAAGAAATCAAGCCACAGGAATTTCGTGTCGGCTTAACCCCCAATGCAGCACATGAAGCCGTCGCAAATGGCCACCAGGTATCTGTTCAGGTTGGCGCCGGAGTCGGTGCTGGTTTCCTGGACGAAGATTACGAAAATGCAGGCGCCCACCTTGTGGACACAGCCGCCGAGATATTTGCCAACGCCGACATGATCGTGAAGGTCAAAGAGCCGCAGCCGGGCGAACGAAAAATGCTTCGCGAAGGCCAGTTGCTGTTTACTTATCTGCATCTTGCGCCAGATCCCGATCAAACCCGCGATCTGATTGAATCCGGCTGCACCGCAATCGCCTATGAGACGGTCACAGACGCAGGCGGCGGTTTACCGTTGCTGGCCCCGATGTCCGAAGTGGCGGGCCGGTTGGCGCCACAGGTCGGCGCATGGACGTTGCAAAAGGCCAATGGCGGCCGTGGCGTGCTTATGGGCGGCGTTCCTGGCGTCGGTCCGGCGCGTGTGATGGTCATTGGCGGTGGTGTCGTGGGCACTCATGCGGCCAAGGTCGCAGCGGGTATGGGCGCCGATGTGACGGTGCTTGACAGATCACTGCAGCGACTCCGGTATTTGGATGATGTATTCGGCGGCACGTTCAAGAACAGTTATGCAAGCGCCGGGAACACTGCCGAACTGGCTGCACAGGCCGACATGATTATCGGTGCCGTTTTGATACCCGGCGCAGCTGCGCCCAAACTGATCAGCCGTGCGCAACTAAGCACGCTAAAGCCGGGCGCCGCACTTGTCGATGTCGCGATCGACCAGGGCGGTTGTTTTGAAACGTCCAAGGCAACCACTCATCAGGACCCGATCTACGAAGTGGACGGCATCATGCATTACTGTGTTGCCAACATGCCTGGTGCGGTCGCCCGCACATCAACTATCGCATTAGGCAATGCAACGATGCCATTCATGCTGGCACTGGCCAACAAGGGTTGGCGTCAGGCCTGCGAGGATGACCCGCATTTGCTGAACGGGCTGAACGTGCATGCCGGACACCTGACTTATTATGCGGTTGGCAAAGCTCTTGGGATTGATGTCCTGACGCCGACTCTGGCAATGAAAGTGTAACCATGCCCAATGCGGTCGGTCGGATTACACCGTTTTGTGTATTTCGACCTGATGCGGATAGGGAATGGAAATGCCGTTTGTGTCAAACGCCTCTTTGACGGACTTGGTCAGGTCAAATTTCACATCCCAATAATCGGCCGCTGCGCACCATAGCCTGGCGGTAATGTCGACAGATGAATCCCCAAGGTTTGTGACCCGCACCCAGGGTTCGGGGTCGCTGTTGATCCGGCTGTCTGCGGTTGCGATATCAGTTATGATGCTGATCGCCTTGTCGGCATCATCGCCATAGTCGATCCCAAACACCAGATCGGCGCGCCGTTTGGCGTGATGGGAATAGTTGGTGATCACTGTTCCCCATGCCTGACCATTCGGCACGATTATCTGCACGTTGTCCGGTGTCACCAGTTCGGTCACGAACAGATTTATGTCCTTCACCGTTCCGGCGGTGCCGCCGATATCAACATATTGTTCCAATTTGTACGGACGAAACAGGATCAGCATAAAACCCGCTGCCAGATCGCTTAGCGTCCCTTGCAACGCCATGCCGATTGCCAGGGTCGCGGCACCCATGATGGCGACAAGGCTGGTTGCCTCGATGCCAAAAATGGACAAAACGGCAATCAGAACAACCAAAAGAATTGTCCAACGCAAAATGGAAGCCGCAAAATTGCCGATTGTATTGTCGATTTCCGGCGAGGCGTTCACCCGTTTGCGAACAATTCCGCTGACGATACCAGCGACGGTCCATCCGACAACCAACACTATCAAAGCTTTGACACCGTTTAAAATCAACGGTGTGCTGGTGTTCATAATATCGACTATTTGTTCCATTTGAATATCCCCGCTTCAAGCCAAACCAGCGTTGAATTCGCATACCCAAATACAAAAAGGGACCCGCTGTAAAGGCGGGTCCCAAAATTTCTCGCTCGTCCTATTTCTTAAGCGAGTCGCGGATCTCTGTCAGAATATCCAATTCGCTTGGACCAGGGTCCGCTGCGGGGGCCTCTTCTTCGGTCTTTTTCATTTTGTTCACCGACCGTACCAGCATAAATACGACAAACGCGATGATCAGAAAATTGATGATTGCCATGATAAAGCGTCCATAGGCAAACACCGCTGCGCCGGCCTCTTCGGCTTCGGAAATCGAGCCGTACTCGCCGTCGCCCAGCAATGCATACATGCCGGAGAAATCGACGCCTCCCATGAACAGGCTGATAATCGGGTTAATCAGATCCGACACAAGTGATCCGACGATCGCGGTGAACGCAGCGCCGATGATGATACCAACAGCCATGTCCATGACATTGCCCTTGGCGATGAAGTCTTTGAATTCATTGATCATAGTTGTTTCCCACTGACCATTAAAATTAAACATCGCCTCTTTCGCGCGAGTGCGCACACCGCATAGCACAAAATCGAACTGTGTCTGCCTCTAAAAGCGGGGGAAAAAAGTCTTAGATGTCCCCTAAGAACAATGGGAAACATGCAATGAACATAATGGCCGATCACAAAGTATTCGAACGCTGGCCAGCGGCCGACCTGAACAAACTGCAGCTTTTTTCGTTTCCAACGGCCAATGGCGTCAAAGCATCCATTGCGCTGGAAGAAATGGAAATCCCGTACGAGGTGCACAGGGTGGGTTTGGGGGAAGATGTCCGGACCCCGGAATTTTTGGCGTTAAACCCAAACAACAAAATTCCAGCCATTATTGATCCAAACGGACCCGACGGCGAAACGGTCACCTTGTTCGAAAGCGGCGCGATACTGATCTATCTTGCAGAAAAAACTGGCAAGTTATTGCCCGTCAGGGGTGCCGACAGGGCCCATACGATCCAATGGCTGATGTTTCAGATGGGTGGCCTGGGCCCGATGATCGGCCAGCTTGGCTATTTCTCAAAATTTGCCGGTGCCGAAATAGAAGACCCGCGTCCGCGCGAACGATTTGTCATCGAGGTGCGTCGACTGCTGAATGTCGTTGACAATCAACTGGACGGAAAAGACTGGCTAACAGGTGAATATTCAATTGCAGACATCGCCACAGCCCCTTGGCTGGGAGCACTGGAACGATACGGCGCACGCGATGCTGTCGGGTGGAATGAATTTAAAAACGCAGCCGCATATCTTGAACGTTTTCTGGAACGTCCTGCGGTCCAAAAGGGAATGATAACACCGCCGCGAGATTAGGACGGCAGATTTCCGGTCAGCACGTATCGCAAAATTTCCACCACCTGCTGCGGGTCTTCTGCAACGGCCAGCGCGGCGGCATCAACCTCTTTCAGGGCGTGTTGATGTTCAGCCGCATGCAAGACAATCAGCGATTTGCCAAGCGCTGCCGCATATCCGGCGTCAAATGCCGCATTCCATTGCTTGTATTTTTCACCAAAGCGCACCACCACCACGTCGGCATTTTCAATCCCTTTGCGTGTGCGGATCGCGTTGACTTTGGCCCCTTTGTTGTCGTGCCAGAATTTGTTGTCCTCTGCCCCAAGGATTGCAACACCGCAATCGTCGGACGCAGCGTGATCAGTGACAGGCCCGGAAAACGCAACGTCAAGCCCGTCGGCACCTTCGACGATTTGTTCGCGCCAGTCGGTGTGGATTTCACCGGACAGATATACATTCAACGTCATATTGCACCTCTTTCTTGATCGCCGGACTGTGGCGCCACCATATCGAAACTGTCATCACTGTGGTCATTGATCAACCGCGCAAAACACCACCTGTCGCCTTGCCGACCTTTTCAACGATCTTGGCCGCGACCGCGTCGATGTCCTTTTCCGTTAACGTGGATTGGGTCGGTTGCAGTCGTACCGATATCGCCAGGGATTTCTTGCCCTCGCCAAGTTGAGCCAGCGCCTTGGCCCCGGTGAATTCGTCAAAGACGGACACCGACGCAATCAATGCTTTGTCCGCACCCGCCGCTGCGTTCACAATGGACGAGGCTTCGACATCACTGGCAACGACAAACGCGAAATCGCGTTCGACCGCCTGCAAATCATTCAGTTGCAAGGCCGGCCTGGTTGCAGATGCGCTGCGCGGGAATGGCGGTTCTTCCAGATAGACCGTAAAACCAACCGCCGGACCTTTGACATCCAGCTCGCGCAGAACCTTTGGATGGACTTCGCCAAATGCAGCCAATACTTTCTTTGGTCCCAAACAAATCCTGGCAGAGCGCCCCGGATGCCACCAACTTTGGTCGCCGCGCAGGATCTGGGCCTTGGCTGGTGCCCCGATCGCCGAAAGAACGGCCTGGGCATCGGCCTTCGCGTCGAAAACATCGACCTCACGCCGGGATCCGAATGGGCTGCGCATCTCTGACTGCCCAACCAAAAGACCGGACGCCAGCAAATGTTGTTCTTCGGGTTCTCCGCCATGAAATGCGGGGCCGATTTCAAACAACGCCATATCCATGAACCCACGCGCCTGGTTGCGCGCCGCGGCCTGCAACAGCCCGGGTAACAATGCCGGTCGCATATGGCTCATCTCGCTGGAAATTGGATTGTCGAGCCTGGTGGCATCCGCACCGCCGCCGAACAGGGTCGCAGATTCTGCATCAATGAACGAATAGGTGACGCATTCATTGTATCCCAACGCGGCCGCCGTGCGGCGCGCTACTGATGCGCGTTTTTGCATCGGCGTCAGGATTGCCTTGGGCACACCGGTCTGGACACGTTTCATTGGTTTGCCCTGCAGCCTGGTCAGCGACGCAATTCTGGCGACTTCTTCCACCAAATCTGCTGATCCTTGCACGTCCGGGCGCCAGCTTGGGACATGCGCCGCATTGCCTTTGATCACAAATCCCAATGCTTCCAACGAAGCAATCTGATCTTTGGCCGGTATTTCCATCCCCACCAGCGATTGAATGCGGTCAGTGTCCAGCGGGTACGACCGCGACACATCCGGAACAGCGCCAGCGGTGACAACTTGGGACACTTGGCCACCGCAAAGCGCGACAATCATTTTTGTCGCCGCCTCAAGCCCCGGTCCGTTATAGTTGGGATCGATCCCGCGTTCGTTGCGGTATCGGGCATCCGAATTGATTTTCAGGGCGCGACCCGTTTTGGCGATCGAAATCGTATCCCACAGCGCGGCCTCTACGAAAACATCCGTGGTGGTATCTGTGCAGCTGCTGTTCAAACCGCCCATGATCCCGGCGACACTGGCAATCTCTTTGTCGTCAGAAATCACGACCATGCCGGGTTCCATTACGTGCTCTTTGTCGTCCAGCGCTATGAACAATTCCCCGCCGGTCGCCTTGTGAACCCGCAAGTTGCCCGCGACTTTGTTCGCATCGAACACGTGCAATGGCCGGTTCATGTCATAGGAAAAATAGTTGGTGATATCCACCAGTGCCGAGATCGGGCGCAATCCGATGGCCTTCAGTTTGTCCTGCAGCCATTGCGGCGACGGGCCGTTCTTGACGCCACGGATCATCCGCCCCATGAACACGAAACATCCGTCATTCTGGGTGTCTGCATCGATTGTTACGGTCATCGGGCTGTCAAAACTGCCGGGCACCACGACGTCTGGAACCGGTTTCAATACACCCAGCCCACGCGCAGCCAGATCACGCGCGATCCCGTGCACGCCCAATGCATCGGGCCGGTTCGGCGTGATTGCAATTTCTATCATCGGATCAACTTTGCCCGGGTCTTTGGCTGCCAAAAGATCAATAAACCGATCCCCGACGCGGCCCTCGTCTAGCTCGATAATTCCGTCATGTTCTTCCGAAATCATCATCTCGCGTTCCGAACACATCATCCCGTGGCTTTCAACGCCGCGGATTTTGCCGACCTGAATGGTGGTATCGATGCCCGGAATATACATCCCCGGCTTGGCGATCACGACAGTGATGCCGGCCCGCGCATTGGGCGCGCCACAGATGATCTGCTTGATGCCGTCGTCGGTTTCCACCTGACACACGCGCAAACGGTCGGCATCGGGGTGTTTTTCTGCCGATTTCACATAGCCCAGGGTGAATTCCTTCAGCGCGTCGCCGGGGTTCACCACCTCTTCCACCTCCAGACCCAAATCTGTCAGCGCATAAAGGATGTCATCCAACGGCGCGTCGGTTTCCAGATGCTCTTTCAGCCAGCTCAACGTGAATTTCATCGCTACAGTTCCTTATCTTTTATCTTTCGCCGCACGGCAGGGCATCGCCCGGGCCTCGGGGCGGGTGCAAAGCGCCCTCCCCGTTGGGGAGGTCCGGGCGCTGCCCGGCAAGCCGGGCTAAAACATCAAGATTAAATCCCATCACTCCCCTCAATCCGTTGGGTGGGCATTCTGCCCACCGCTCGTAGTGGCCGTCAAATTGCCCAATATTTCTCGGCAACCCATTGGAATAGAACTGCCCCGCTTTCAAATACATCAATTTTGAAAACGGCGAACGCAAGTACAACCGCCAAAGAAATCGTAAGAAAATAGAGGCCAAATAAGCAAAATCGGAACAAGCCCTCTCGATAGACCACCTCAGCTTGGAATTCCAATTCCAATACGTTTCGGTTTTGCCCTCGAATCATTTCAGGTTTTTGCGGGTGCATTTCTTTTCGGGGGATATCTTCAATTTTGAGCAACTTAAGATGTCTTGCGTGAGAAGAGTCAAAATGAAATTGGCATCGGACACATAGTACCGCCAAAATTAGATACGCAATGAAATCAATAGCCAAGAAGCGATGATTCAAGGCGCCTACACCCACATTACTCGTAGTCGATTGAATGCCCATTAGTACACCGGTCACGGCAGCCATCATAGATATGTGTGTAAGCAATACACCGCTCTTATTTTCGAGTCGTGTCAGCAATCCTTGGACAGTTGTACGCTGCTCAAAGACATCGTCACCCTTTAACAAGAATAGCATATCTTGGATTCGTGCTTTTTCTGCTGTGCTCATCCGATACGGCCTAGCAAGTGCTCGAATGTGTTCCAGCCTCACCTATTCAACCCACCATGCAACGTCGGCACGTCCAGCGCCGAAAACCCATAGTGACGCAACCAGCGCAAATCGCTGTCAAAGAACGCCCGCAAATCGGGGATCCCGTATTTCAACATCGCGATCCGATCGATCCCCATACCAAAGGCAAACCCCTGCCACTGATCCGGATCAACCCCGGCGGCGGTCAACACTTTGGGATGCACCATGCCGGACCCCAGTACTTCCATCCAGCCGTCGCCCTCGCCAATCTTCAACTGGCCATCAACCCACGAACACTGAATGTCGACCTCGGCAGAGGGTTCCGTGAACGGGAAATGTGAAGCACGGAAACGCGTCTTGATGCCTTCGATACCAAAAAACACGCTGAAAAACTCTTCCAGCACCCATTTCAGGTTCGCCATGCTCAGATCTTTGTCAATCGCCAGCCCTTCGACCTGATGGAACATCGGCGTGTGCGTCTGGTCATAGTCAGAACGATACACCCGCCCCGGCGCAATCACCCGGCAGGGCGCGCCGTGCTTTTCCATATGCCTGATCTGCACAGGCGACGTATGGGTGCGCAACACATGCGGCGGGCGATCGTCGCCTTCATCGCGGTGCATATAAAACGTGTCAAATTCCTGTCGCGCCGGGTGGTGCGGCGGAATGTTCAGCGCATCGAAATTGTAAAAGTCGTTTTCGATTTGCGGGCCTTCGGCCACTGCAAATCCCATATCCGCGAAAATCGCGCTGACTTCTTCTGTGACCTGGCTTACCGGATGGATCGTGCCTGCCGGACGCGGGCGCCCCGGCAACGTGACATCCAGCCATTCCGTGCGCAGCCGCGCATCCAGTGCAGTGTCGGCCAGCGCTGATTTCTTGGCTGCCAATGCAGAATTGATTTCATCTTTCAGCGCATTCAGCGCCGGGCCAGCGACCTGGCGTTGCTCTGCTGTCATTTGGCCAAGCTCTCGCATTTTCAGCGCGACCTCGCCCTTTTTTCCAACGGCCTGCAGCCGGATAGATTCTAGGCCCGCCTCGTCATCCGCGGACGCAATCGCGTCCAGATATTTTTGCCTCAAGTCGTCCATCAGGACCCCCTTGGTTTTGTCTTCACCCTGCTATCCAGACCCCCTGCCATTTGCAAGCCGGGCGCCCACCGGCCGGGCACCTGCCCGGTCATATCTCTTACGCGCCTCTTGGCGCGTTCCGCCTGAAAACAAAAAAGCCGCAAGACCCATAAAGGTCCGCGGCTTCCTGTAATTTCAGTCCCGTCGGGGATATTTACGCGAGCGCGGCCTGAGCCTTTTCAACGATCGCTGTAAACGCTTCGGGTTCGTTCACGGCCAGATCGGCCAGAACTTTCCGGTCCACTTCAATGCCTGCCAGCGACAGCCCATTGATGAAGCGGCTGTATGTCAGCGCCTCGTCATGGCTGCGCACCGCCGCATTGATCCGCTGGATCCACAGCGCGCGGAAATTGCGCTTGCGGTTCTTGCGGTCACGGGTCGCATATTGGTTGGCCTTGTCGACAGCCTGCGCTGCAACTTTAAAGGTCCGGCTGCGGGCGCCATAGAAACCCTTGGCCTGATCCAGAACTTTCTTGTGACGTGCGTGCGTGACGGTTCCGCCTTTAACTCTCATATCTCAAGTCTCCTTAGCGGTCGTATGGCATGTAGGACTTCACGATTTTTGCATCTGGTGCAGAAAGCGTGGTTGTCCCGCGTGCGTCGCGAATGAATTTTCTGGTACGTTTGATCATACCGTGACGTTTGCCGGCCTGTGCGGCCAGAACCTTCCCGGTCGCCGTCACCTTAAAGCGCTTCTTGGCACTTGATTTGGTCTTCATCTTTGGCATTTCCGTCTCCTCTTTCGGGTCGGTGCAAGTGCGACTCGGCATGCCATTTCCGGCCGGTCGCACAGTGAACTAGGGGCGTATAGGGTTGATTGGTGCATCTGGCAAGCCCGAATCAGGGGATTTCGGGCTAAAACAAGTCTCTGAATGCCCGCATGAAAACATCGGGCAACAGATCAATTGAATAGCTGCCAGGTTGTTGTCGTACTGCGAAAAATATCAGACCCGAACCCAGCACAACCATTATCAATGCGGCACGGGGCGGCCGGGATTCAGAAAACGCGCCGACCAAAGCGGGTATCGCCAAAATCCAAAAAATCACACCAATCACAAATACGATGTCGTTCGACATATGAGCCTGCTTTAGTTTCCCATGCAGGGATTATTCAGGGTCTGTACTAAAAATCAACCTTTCGTCGCATGGGGCCACGCGCAAGATGTTGGTTGAACCCGCCTGATTGAACGGAATCCCGGCAGTAACAACAATCTGATCGGCCTCTGTCGCAAAGCCAGAGTCGCGGGCCGCTACAACGGCATTGACGACCGCTGCCTTGAACCGATCAACCTCACCGGTGACGACACAATGCATACCCCAGCTCAGGACCAGCCGGCGCGATGTCCGCACCAAAGAGGTCAGCGCGATAATCGGAACCGCAGGCCGTTCCCGCGCTGTCAGCAACGCGGTCGTGCCCGACATACTGAAACAGCATATGGCCTTGATATCGGTCGTTTCGGCAATTTCTCTGGCCGCCGACACAATGGCGTCCGGAACTGAATTTTTGTTCCCGTCGCGGCTGGCCTCTATCACGTCCCGGTATGTGGGGTCGCGCTCAACCTCAAGCGCGACGTTATTCATAGTTGTCACCGCCTCGATCGGAAAACTTCCCGCTGCAGATTCAGCCGACAACATCACGGCGTCAGCGCCTTCATAAATTGCCGTTGCGACATCTGACACTTCGGCCCGTGTCGGCATCGGGCTGTCGATCATGCTTTCCAGCATCTGTGTTGCAACAATTACCGGTTTTGCTGCGGCCCGGCAGGCGCGCACCAGTCGTTTCTGTATCGGCGGGACGTTCTGAACCGGCAGTTCAACCCCCAGATCACCACGCGCCACCATAATGCCATCTGACACAGCCAGGATGCTGTCAAAGGCTTTGACCGCAGCGGGCTTTTCAATTTTTGACATCAAAGCTGCGCGGCCCTTTGTCAATTCACGGGCTTCTTCCACATCCGCCGGGCGCTGCACAAATGACAAGGCCAGCCAATCGACGCCAAGTTCGCATACAAACTCCAGATCTTTTCGGTCCTTGTCCGACAACGCGGCCAACGGCAGAACAACGTCCGGTACGTTAACACCCTTGCGGTTCGAAATGGCGCCGCCATTCACCACAATACAATCGGCAAAATCGCGCCCGCAATCCTTTACCTGCAGGCGGATTTTACCATCATTCACCAGCAACGACGCCCCAGGTTCCAGCGCATCAAAGATTTCCTTGTGGGGCAGGCAAACTCGTGTGTTGTCGCCTTCGGTCGGGTCCAGATCCAAGCGAAACTTTTGCCCGTTCTCAAGAATTTCTTCTTCTTTGGCAAACACCCCACAACGCAGCTTTGGCCCCTGAAGATCAGCCAGAATCGCGATTGGACGACCAGTTTTTTCTTCGATTTTCCTGATAATCGCGTGCCGAGCGCGGATTTCATCGTGATCGCCATGGCTCATATTCAGCCGAAATACGTCTGCACCTGCCTCAAACAAGGCTTTGATTGTGTCATAATCGTTGGATGCTGGCCCCAGCGTGGCGACAATTTTCACATTTCTAAGGCGTCTCATTTGGCCAGTTCCCCATGATTTTCTCGGCGATGTTAGCGCTCGCAGACTATATGGATGAATTCCTGGAAAGTGACAACTGGTGCTTTGCCGCAGAATTTTCTAACCATGACGGGCACCAAGGCGCGACAAAGAAATGACCGAACCTGCATTTGAAACCGTATCGTTTAATCCGGCGTCGCGCTGGCTGATCACCTGTGATCACGCATCAAACACTATTCCCGACAATGTGAATAGCGGCACCTTGGGTCTGACCAACACAGAAATGGAACGCCACATCGCGTATGATATTGGTGCCGCCGGAGTCACCCGTCAATTAGCAAAATATCTGAATGCGAATGCTATTTTGTCTGGGTTTTCGCGTTTGGTGATCGACCCAAATCGCGGGACGGATGACCCGACCCTGATCATGCAGCTTTATGACGGGACGATCGTTCCCGGCAATCGCGGCCTGCGTCCAAAAGACATCAAGTTTCGACGTCAGGCATTTTATGATCAGTATCACACCCGATACGCTGACCTTGCCAGCGCCCGCGATGATACGGTGATTTTGGCAGTGCACAGCTTTACGCCGCGTCTAAATGGCAAGACCCCGCGTCCGTGGCATATGGGCGTTCTTTATGCCGACGATGATCGAATCGCAGCACCCTTGTTACGTCGCTTGCGCACCCAATCGGATCTGCTGGTTGGTGAAAACGAACCCTATGCAGGCCACTTGCCCGGCGACGCGCTTGATCGCCATGGCTTGCGGCATGGAAGGCCCAATGTATTGCTGGAATTCAGGCAGGACTTGATTACAACGGAACCGGAACAACACGCTTGGGCACGGCGCCTGGCCCCGATCCTGACTGCTGCACTAAACGATTCAGGGTTGTAAATTTGGAGAGAGTGATGGACGAAAAAACTCAGATCGAACTTGAAGCCGCGGCATTCCGCACGCTGAAAAAGCACTTAATGTCCGAGCGAACGGATGTGCAGAATATCGATTTGATGAACATGGCAGGGTTTTGCCGAAATTGTCTGGCCAGATGGTATCAAGACGCCGCAATCGCCCGTGGTATCGCAATGACAAAGGAAGAAGGCCGACAGGCATTCTATGGCATGTCAACGCAAGAGTGGAAATCCAAGTACCAGACCGATGCCACCCCGAAACAACAGTCGCAGTGGGAACAGGGAAATCCCGCTCATGACTGACCGGGCAGACATGCTCAATTGTACCCATGCGCGGTCTGGGTTAAACTATGACTATGAATAAGCTGATGATATTAAGCATGTGCCTTGGTCTGCTGATGACGGTGCCGGTACAGGCAAGCGGGCTGACACAGGCCCAGCGCCTTGTGGCACATGATTTGAAAAATTATGCGCCGGGAACTGATCCCAAGTCGCTGACAAGGGCGCAGTTGGACCACATCTATCTGATCATGCATAGCCGCCGGACCGAAAGCGACAAACGCAACTTGATCAAATCAGCGATTGGCGGCCCGAACACATTGCGCGGCCTGCTTTTCAAAGGCCAGAACTAGGGTCAACCACCAGGTCACGACGCGTCAGACAGCGGCTTTGCGGCTTTCGTCCAGATATATTTCACGCAGGCGCCCGGCGACATTTCCCGGCACCCCGGAACCTATTGTCGCGCCGTCAATTTCCACCACCGGCATCACAAAGGTGGACGCAGATGTAATAAATGCCTCATCCGCCTGCTGTGCCTCTTCGATCGAGAATGATCGCTCTTCGACAATCATCTGCGCCTCTTTGGCGAAACGCAGGACGGCCGCACGGGTAATACCGTGCAGGATATCACTGGTCAGGTTCCGGGTGATGATCTTTCCGCCCTTTACGATATACGCGTTGTTGGACGTGCCTTCTGTCACCATACCGTCTTCGACCAGCCACGCATCATCAGCACCTGCTTTTTTCGCCATCATCTTGCCCATGGACGGGTATAAAAGCTGCACAGTTTTGATGTCGCGGCGTCCCCAGCGGATATCTTCGATGGAAATCACCCTGATGCCCGTTTTTGCGACAGGGCTGTCGGCAAGTCCGGGTTTTGACTGGGTGAACAACACAATTGATGACGGTGTTTTTGCCGGATCGGGAAACGCAAAGTCCCGATCACTCGGCGCACCGCGCGTGACCTGCAAATAGATCAAGCCGTCTGTAATTTCGTTCACCGCAACAAGTTCGCGATGGATTGCCAGCAACTGGTCGTTGTCAACCGGGCTTGCCATGTCAAGTTCGCCCAATGATCGTTCCAGGCGCTTGGCGTGGCCCGCGAAATCAATCAGTTTGCTGTCCAGAACCGAGGTCACTTCGTAGACACCATCTGCCATCAGAAATCCGCGGTCAAAGATCGATATCTTTGCGTCTTCTTCTGGCAAATACTCTCCGTTCACGTAAACTGTGCGGCTCACTGTCTGTCTCCTTAACCCCAAAGTGTCGCAGTTGACGGGTGTACCCCAGCCTTGTCAAATTGCAATGCGTCATCGCGGTCTTTCGCCAGCAACAACGGTCCGTCCAGATCTGTCACCAATGCGCCCTGGGCCAGCAGAACCGCAGGTGCCATCGCCAGAGACGACCCCACCATGCAGCCGACCATCACATCGAACCCATGCTGTTGGGCCGCGGTTTTCAGCGCCAGTGCCTCGGTCAGACCGCCGGTCTTGTCCAGTTTGATATTCACCACATCATACTTACCGACAAGAGACTTCAAAGACGCCCGGTCATGGACGGATTCGTCAGCACATACAGGCAGCGGGCGTTCAATTTCCGCAAGATAACTGTCCTGACCTGCCGGCAGCGGCTGTTCCACCAGAATGACACCAAGGTCTACAAGATGTGGCGCCAGATCCGCATAGATGTCGGCCGTCCAACCTTCGTTGGCATCGACAATTATGCCTGCATGCGGCGCACCGGCGCGCACGGCCTGGACACGGGCCACATCATCAGACGTGCCCAGTTTTATTTTCAACAATGGACGGTGCCGGTTTCGATGCGCAGACAAACGCATGTTGTCGGGCGTATCCAGGGACAGTGTAAATGCTGTGATTTCGGGTCCGGGCGCGGCAAGCCCGGCCAATTCCCAGGCCCGCTTGCCGGTTTGTTTCGCCTCTAAATCCCACAGCGCACAGTCATAGGCGTTGCGCGCAGCCCCCGCAGGCACGGTGCGTTGCAGTTCAAGGCGATCGGTCTTTGGATCGATGGCCCGGATTTGTGCGCTGACGCTTTCAATCGTTTCGCCATAGCGCCCATATGGGACACACTCGCCCCACCCCGTTTTGCCATCCTGTGTAATCTTGACGGTCAGCACCCTGGCTTCGCTGCGGGACCCGCGCGAAATCGTGAAAACCTCTGACAGCGGAAAGGTGTCTAGCTGGACATCAACGGTTCTGGACACCTAGACCTCCTGCAGCGCGTCAACCAGTCTGGCGGCACCGTGGCGGAACGGATCCACCGCGACAAGCCCCATTTCCGTCTCGACCTTCTGCAGATAGGCCGTGGCGTCTGCGTCGGACAAATGCTGTGTGTTCACGGAAATCCCAATGACCTGACATTCAGGATTTGCCACTTGGGCCAACGGCAGTGCGGTATCGCGCAATTGCTGAAGGCTGGGCAAATCAAAACCTGGCAGTCCCCGCATATGCGACCTGGTCGGTTCGTGGCATAACACCAATGCATCCGGTTGGCCGCCATGGATCAGCGCCATTGTCACGCCTGAAAACGAAACATGAAAAAGACTGCCCTGGCCTTCGATGTGGTCCCAGTGGTCTGCATCGTTGTCCGGGGTTAGCCATTCAACGGATCCCGCCATAAAGTCGGCGACGACGGCATCCAGCGGAATCCCGTCGCCCGTTATCAAAATTCCGGTTTGCCCTGTGGGGCGAAACGACGAATTCATATTACGCGTCTTCATCTCGCGATCCATGGCCAAACCGGTGTACATCTTGCCAACTGAACAGTCCGTGCCAACCGCAAGACACCGCTTGCCGGTTCTTTTGGAACCGGTTGCAATCGGAAATTTGACTGACGGAACCCGGACATCGTGCAAGGTCCGGTTGTTCCGTTCGGCCGCAGCAACCAGTTCCGGCTCGTCGCGCAGCAGGTTGTGCAGGCCGCTGGCCAGGTCAAGTCCTTCATCAAGCGCCTGGACCAGTATTGTTTTCCACGCCCCGGAAATTGTACCGCCGCGATTGGCGACGCCGATCACCAGGGTTTGGGCACCTGCGGCCTTTGCCGCCTGAATGTTCATGTCGGGCAGGCCCATGTCGGCCTTGCATCCCTGCATGCGCAACTGTCCCACAGCATGATCCGGGCGCCAGTCACAAATCCCCTGCGCAACCTTGGCCGCCAGACTGTCAGGCGCGTCGCCCAGAAATAGCAGATATGGTGTTTTTATCATCGACATGTCCCCGCAGCTGATTTGCGGCATAGTCTTTCAAAATAGTTGCAATTGGCTCTCGATTATCGCGCTATTTCCCTGTGCTATCGCACTAAAATTCGAAAATTGGAAAAAAAACGAAAGATAATTCGGACTATTTAATTTTTCTTCGAAGGCCCTTGCGCCAATTCCGCAATGCAGCAAATTTCTGCGGCTGCAAAATCGTCTTGCAGGTGCGGGCGCAATAATCTAACTGTTTGGGCGACAAATTTGAAACATCATTTCCAGGCCGCCCAAATGAGCTTTCGCATCCAACCCTCGCCCGTTGCCCGCCCGAACCGCTGCCAGTTATTTGGACCCGGTTCACGGCCCGCACTGTTCGAGAAAATGGCGCAAAGTGCGGCCGACGTTGTAAATCTGGATCTGGAAGATTCTGTTGCACCGGATGACAAATCAGAGGCGCGGCAAAACATCATCAAGGCCATCGAGACCGTCGATTGGGCGAACAAGCTGCTAAGTGTGCGCATCAACGGTCTGGACACACAATACTGGTATCGCGATGTCGTGGACCTACTAGAGCAATCCGGCGACCGTCTGGATCAGATCATGATCCCCAAGGTTGGCTGTGCGGCCGATGTATATGCGGTTGATGCATTGGTCAGTGCGATTGAATCGGCCAAGGGCCGCAAAAAACCCATCAGCTTTGAAGTGATCATCGAAAGCGCGGCGGGAATCGCCCATGTCGAAGAAATCGCCGCAAGCAGCCCACGTCTGCAGGCTATGTCGCTGGGGGCGGCCGATTTTGCGGCAAGCATGGGGATGCAGACGACCGGAATTGGCGGGACACAGGAAAATTACTACATGACCAGAGAGGGCCAGAAACATTGGTCGGATCCCTGGCACTGGGCCCAGACCGCTATCGTTGCTGCGTGCCGCACCCATGGGGTTTTGCCCGTCGACGGTCCTTTCGGGGATTTCAGTGACGACGATGGATATATCGCACAGGCCCGTCGTTCCGCCACTTTGGGAATGGTGGGGAAATGGGCAATACACCCCAAGCAAATTGCGCTGGCAAATGAGGTGTTCACGCCATCGGCCGGGCAAGTGGCCGAAGCCAGGGAAATTCTGGCGGCGATGGCGCAGGCCAAAGCCGAGGGTGCGGGCGCCACTGTTTACAAGGGCCGGTTGGTTGACATCGCCAGCATCAAGCAGGCCGAAGTGATTGTGCGACAGGCCGAAATGATTGCCCAGGCCGATTAGGTCGTTAAAAGCCACCTTTCGACCAGTTGCATATATCGACATGCATGTTCATATAGTTCTCGGGTCTCAGCACCGGAGTGAGAAATGAACAACTATCTCGAGTTCGAAAAGCCATTGGCCGAAATCGAAGGCAAGGCCGAAGAGCTGCGCGCACTGGCACGTGCCAACGCAGAGATGGATGTCGAAAAAGAAGCCGTCGCGCTGGACAAAAAGGGCGAAGCGATGCTTCGCGACCTGTACAAAGATCTGAACGCCTGGCGGAAATGCCAGGTCGCCCGCCACCCGGATCGTCCGCATTGCAAAGATTATATCGAAGCATTGTTCACGGAATACACAGCGTTGGCCGGCGACCGAAACTTTGCTGATGACCATGCTGTGATGGGCGGTCTGGCGCGGCTTGGCGATACGACGGTGATGGTGATCGGCCATGAAAAGGGCAACGATACAAAATCACGCATTCAGCGCAATTTTGGTATGGCCCGACCCGAGGGTTACCGCAAAGCGGTCCGGCTCATGGATCTGGCTGATCGTTTTGGGCTGCCGATCATCACCCTTGTTGACACGGCAGGCGCTTATCCCGGCAAGGGTGCCGAAGAACGCGGCCAGTCCGAGGCTATCGCCCGTGCGACCGAAAAGTCGTTGCAGGTCAAAGTCCCGGTCATTTCGGTGATTATCGGCGAAGGTGGGTCCGGCGGGGCCGTTGCATTTGCCACAGCCAACCGTGTCGCGATGTTGGAACATTCGGTTTACTCTGTGATCAGCCCCGAGGGCTGCGCCAGTATTCTGTGGAAGAATTCCGAGAAAATGCGCGAGGCGGCAGAGGCGCTCCGACTGACTGCGCAGGACCTTAAAACATTGGGCGTTATTGACACGATCATTGCCGAGCCGGTTGGCGGTGCCCAGCGCGCGCCACACAATACGATCAAGGATGTCGGTAAATTCCTGGAATCCGTATTAAAGGAATTGTCGCGCAAAAAACCCGACACTTTGGTGAAGGATCGCCGGCAGAAATTCCTGGACATCGGCACCAAGGGTTTGACTGTCTGACGCGCTGATCTGCGGACAAATCGATTGCCTGAAAAACGATTTACCGGTCGTCCACATCAAAACCGGCCTCAAACAATAACCGATCAGACGCCGTTTCGACCGTGCTTTCCAGTTTCTTCATGAATTCAGCAATGGGCAGACCCGCCGGTATACTTGGCAGAAATTCAACAACTGCCAGTCCGGGTTTGCGGTAAATGCCATGGCGCGGCCAAAACACGCCAACATTCGTTGCTGCGGGCACGCATTCCTGGCCCAGTTGGGCATACAATGCGCCGGCCCCGGCCTTATAGGGTTTTTTGACACCAGGTGCGACGCGGGTGCCCTGTGAATAGATGATCAGCTGACCCGGTTGCTGGCGACCCTGGGCGACGTCCCTGATCATCTTTCTGATGGCCTGGCCGCGTTTCCCGCGATCCACCGGCACACATCCGATCCGAAGCGCATACTGGCCAAGTATCGGCGCCCAGATCAACGATTTTTTCATGATGAATTTCCCGCGCGGCACGGCACCAAAGATTAAAATGATATCCAGAAATGACTGATGTTTTGCCGCCAGCAACACTTCGCCCGTTGGTACAGGGCCGCGCAATTCTGTCTTCAGGCCCACCATCCAACCGACTGTCCACCGCACCCAAGCGCAAAACATGTGCATAGCAAAATATGAACCACGGCGGCTGAATAATGCCCAGGGCGCAAAAACAATCCCTATAACACCCATCGCCACATACATTTGGGTGATGAACAAAAATGACCGTAACAATTGCAGATAGTATCCCATCAGGCGTGCTCGCGTAGTGTTCTAAATGCAGCAATGCGTGTGGAGATGAACGCCACCAGTGCAGCAATCAACGGGATGGCAACCAACCAGGCCCAATCCCATCCTTCAAATCCAAGTCCTGTCAAAAACCCACCTTCGGCAGACGGCGACGGCAACGACGCGACCGCGATCGCACCAAGAACTGTGCCCGCAAAAGCGCCGGTAAGTGCCCGTATTGTAAAGCGCCGCACAAATGCTCTGGCGATATAACTGTCGCGCGCGCCAACCAGGCGCAGCACTTTGATCACCTGCCCACTGGCCGCCAGTGCCGAATTGGCCGCCAAAGTGATCATTGCGGATGTAGCGACGGCAATCAGAAGAATTGAAATGAACCCAAGGCTGCGCAATCGATTGGCAGCATCGACCAAAGGCCGCCGCCAACGTGTGTGGTCATCCAGTACAGCGCCCGGTGCCTCGGCCTGCAATCGCAGACGCAAGCCTTCGATGTCGACGCCTTCGTCGGATTCGATGACTTCGATCAATTGCGGGATTGGCAATGTGTCCAGGGGCAGACCAGTGCCAAACCAGGGCTCGAGCAGGGCGCGTTCTTCCTGGGGTGAAAGCGCCCGGGCAGAACTGATACCGGGGGTCGTGTTCAGAACGCGCAGCGCTGATTCTGTTTGTTTCGCGATTTGTCCCTCTGGCGCGGATATCCGCACCGTGGCGGTTCGTGCCAGTTCCAGCGACCACCGGTCGGCCAATCGGCCGGTTGCCAATGACAGTGCCAATGCAAAAACGGCCAAAAAAGCCATTGCACCTGATGCGAACACCGTCAGGCGCGCTGTGTGGCCGGTTGGCGGCACCACATGATCCGCGCGCGACTGACCCAACAGCAGTCGGCGCGCTTGTACCACGACAGTCATAATTCTGCCCCGGCCAGTTGGACGTTGCGATTGCTGATACGCAATACCCGTGCGGGCACTTGCGCTTTTGCGGTGCGGATCAAGTTCATATCATGAGTCGCTATCAAAATTGACTTACCCATTTTGTTCAGTTCAACCAGCAATGACAGCAACCGTACGGACATTTCCCAATCCACATTCCCGGTTGGTTCGTCGGCGATCAAAACATCAGGTGACATGATGACCGCCCTGGCCAACGCGGCACGCTGCCGCTCGCCGCCGGACAATTCGGCCGGCAGGGCGTCGGCCCGGTCGGTCAACCCAACCCATTTCAACAATTCTGTCAGATTGTCGGATTCCGCCGGTCTGTTGGCAACGACCAATGGCAACGCCACGTTTTCGGCAACCGACAGATGATCCAGAAACTGGCAATCCTGATGCACCACGCCAACACGCCGGCGCATACCAGCGATTCCATTACGGTCCAGACTGCCCGCATCCTGATCAAACAGCGAAACCGAGCCTGTGACGGGCAACATTTCTAGATAACACAACTTGAGGAAAGTCGTCTTACCCACACCAGATGGCCCAGTCAAAAAATGAAAACTGCCCGGCGGCAATTCTAACGAAACTTGCGACAATAGCTCGGTATTGCCGTAGCCGTACGATACGTCTTGGAGTCTGATCACTGTGGTTCTGCCCATTGCCTGCCGCGACAGTTTTGCCTCAGCCGAACCAGTGTTTCAATCAGTGTGATCGCAAAAGCTTGGATTGTGGCGACGCCTTTGTTAAAAACCGGTCAAAATGAAGCAGGAATTCAGTCTGACGGCAGCAATTGCACAGATTGATACAAAAAAGAACTGGTATCGAGGAAACAGCATGCGACTGATTTGTCCAAATTGCGGTGCGCAGTACGAAGTCGATGACGGGGTCGTTCCAGAAGGCGGGCGCGATGTTCAGTGTTCGAATTGCGGACATACCTGGTTTCAGCGGCCCGCGCACAAGGATCCTGAACTCACCGATGAATTGAACGAGGCAACAACAGACGATCTGCCCGAGTCGGAACCTGATGATGATTCGGCGGATGCCACACCCGAAGTATCGCGCCCAGAGCTTGATGTCGGCGTCGCAAACATCCTGCGACAAGAAGCGGAACATGAGGCAGCGCAGCGCGATTCAGAGGGCACACACCTTGAAACACAGCCCGATTTGGGTCTGTCGGATGCACCTGAGGAACCCAAAGGTGCTATGCAAAGAATGGCCCGATTGCGCGGGTTAGAGGAAGACGAGGCCATTATTGCGGCAGCGGCCGCCGGAAATGGAACCCGCAAGGATCTTTTGCCCGATATCGAGGAAATCAATTCGACACTGACAGCTGCATCCGAACGTGACGACGAAACTGCCGGCGAATACCGTGAACGCCGCCACCGCAGCGGTTTTCGGCGCGGTTTCAGCCTGACGCTGTTGTTTTTCGCTTTGCTGGCGCTTGTTTATGCATATGCCCCAAAAATTGTGGAATCCGTTCCAGCGGCAGAGCCAGCACTCAGTTTTTATGTCGAGTGGGTCAACAATTTGCGGGCCGCAGTAGACGGGTACATGCAACAGGCGGTTACAAAACTGACCGCTTTGGTGTCCCAAATCAGTGGAACGGCCGAGTAGTCCTCAGAACCTGTCCAGCAGCCTTTTGAGATAATCAAGTTCGACGTCTGGCCGTTCCTGTTCCGAAGACCGGCGTCGAATTTCATCCAACAGTTCACGGGCCCGGCGATAAACGTCATCACCCTGCAATAACTGTTCATCAGTGCCGACCCGCCCATTGGTTCCGGTGTTACGCCCCAACGGATCGCGGGAATTCGGATTGTTGGCCTGACCAAACGCCTGACCTTGCTGGCCGGATTGATTTTGCTGTTGCTGTGCCATTTCTTCGGCCAGTTCACGCAAACCCTCGCGCAATGCCTCCATTGCTTCGGCCTGATCGTCCAGCGCACCGGCAAAATCTTGATCGCGCAGCGCGTTTTCCGCGCCTTCCATAGCCGTTTCCGCGCGCCCCAATGCGTCACGCGCCGCATCGCCACCCGGCGTACCAGCGCCCGGAAGCGATTGGGATTGTAGGTTTAGCTGATTGCGCAAAGCCTGCTGACGACCGGCGAGACCCTGGCCGGTTGCGCCGCCTTGTCCCGGTTGTCCACTTTGATCGCCCGGTCCTTGCTGCCCCTGGCCTTGCTGCCCCTGCTGTCCGCCCTGCCCTTGCTGTCCGCCCTGGCCCTGCGCGCCCTGCTGACCACCCTGGCCCATCTGGCCCTGATCGCCTGACTGTCCTTGCTGCCCGGCTTCTCCCTGCGGGCCTTCTTCGCCGAAACGTTCCTGTAAATCACTGAATGTTTCATCACTCAGACCCTGTTGTTGCCGCAAGGTGTCTGCCAGACCTTCCATGGCCTGCTGTCCGGGGCTTTGCTGACCCTGACCCTGCTGGCCTTGTGTGACCTGCATGTTTTCCATCATCTGACGCAACTGTTCCATCAGCTGGCGCGCTTCGTCCATACGCCCCTGTTCCATCAGTTCTTGCAGGCGATCCAGCATATCCTGCAACTGATCGCCGGTAATTTCCTGCATGTTCTGGTTTTCAGCAGATTGCTGTTGGCCGTCCTGGTTTTGCTGGGCCAGTTGCTGCATGTATTCTTGCATCGCCTGACGCAGTTCATCCATCAGTTCGGCGATCTCTTCGTCATTTGCACCTTGCTCCATGGCCGACGACAGACGGTCCTGTGCGCGGCGCAGCCGTTCCAGCGCGTCCGACAGGTTTCCATCTTCGATCAGAACAGCGATGTCCCACAGCACCTGGGCAATTTCGTCGCGCGTGGTTTGTGACAATTCAGTATATGCAAAGCCTACTTCAAGCCGGCGGATCGCGACTCGCAGTTTGAGATACGCGGTTTCTGACTCGAACAATCCGTCGGGTTTATAACTTATGGCCCGCAACACTTGCGCCACATCACTGGCATTATCCCGTGTCCAAAGCAGATATCGCCGCTGTTCGATCAGCGCCAAGGCCAAGTCGTCAAAAAAGCTTTTGCCCGGCAAAATAATCGTTTCCGGATCCGAGTTTCCGGTTAATTCGGCGGCATCCGTGGCGTTCAATGCGACACTGACAGGTAAACCCGCCCAGGGATGTTGGGCCAGGTTTTCGATCAGTGTTTCCGAGAACTCGGCCCGGTTCCCATTGAATGGCATCGGCAAATCAAGTGCTATCGCGTCACGCGGTTCCGGGTCCGACGCCAGACCATATTTCCGATCCACAGCATCAAGATCCAATGTGATGACAGCAGCCGCCGACTGAACCCCATAGTCGTCCTCAGCCGAAAATGGCAGTTGCATTTCACCAGTGACACTTCTTTCGGGCTCGCCGTCCAGCCGGATGCCCGGCGCGCGATCCGCAATAACGGTGAAATCCCAGCGGCGGCCACCATCGCCCGTGATTTCCAACATGCCCGTTTCGGTGATCGTAAATTCCTGATTTGGCTCTGCGGCGCTGGTAATTTCACCGGTCCGGCCGGAAATCGTTTCGGCAACAGTCAGCGAACCGATTTCACCATACAGTCGCAATGTCACACGGCTGCCTTCGGGAACGGACAGGCGGTCTCTTGCGACATCCGCCAGATATATTGACGGTTTTCCGGTATAAACCGGCGGTTCAATCCAACCTTCCCAGGTCGGGCCGCCCGCATAGGCACCGGCGGCGTTTGGTGCCAGATCCGACACCGAAACCACCCGCACCAATGATCCGAAAATCACGGCCATTGCAAACGCCAGAATAGCAACATATCGCAACGCATAGGGATCGCGGTCCGCAACACGTAAATCGGGGGCCACGGCCTTGGCGGTCATCGCGCGTTCGGTCATTCGCGCAAGATGCGCCTCCCAGACCAGTTCCGAGCCGCCATCCCCTGCCCCGATGGCTTGTTTGTCAGAAATGGCGGAAATTGGCCGACCGGGCAGGCTTTCGTCCAGGCGATCAATCGCTTGCTCCCGCGTTGGCCATTTCAAAACCTGGGCGGCATAAACCAATGCGCCGATAAACAGGATGATCACCGCAACAACCAGCACCCAGGCGATTTCTAATTGCAACTGATCCTGAAGTCCGAACATCAAAGCGGCAAGAACCGCCAAAACAACAGCAATCAAGGGCCAGAACGCCTGTGTAAGGCGTTCGGCAATCATTCCGACGCGCGTCATGGCCAGCGGCCATTTCAAACTGCGCGCGGCGCGTTCAGGGATGATCCGATTTATGGTCATCTACCTCGTTTGTCCGGACATGCGCACGACCACCGTGCACTACAGCCATGTAGGTATGGTATCGCGGTTTATCAATTCGTCAAAGCTGGGACGTTTACGAATGACGGCGAATTGATCACCATTCACCAATACTTCTGGAATAAGGGGGCGCGAATTATATTCTGATGCCATGACCGCGCCATAGGCACCCGCAGATCGAAACGCGACCAGATCACCCTGCCCCAGGGCGGGAAGCTTGCGATTTTTCGCAAATGTGTCACCTGTTTCGCAAACCGGACCGACAACGTCGAATGGCAGTTGTTCTGCAGCAACATCAGGTTCAGCCACAGGAACAATATCATGATACGATTCATACATGGCTGGGCGGATCAGGTCGTTCATCGCTCCGTCAATGATCAAAAAATTCCGATCTTCACCTGATTTTACGTAAATCACCTGGCTTACCAGAATTCCGGCATTTCCAGATATCAGGCGACCCGGCTCGATTTCTATTTCGCAGCCAAGATCCCCAACGGTGCGCTTGATGACCTCACCATATTCGATCGGAAGCGGGGGTGCCGTATTGGACCGTTCGTACGGTATGCCAAGCCCACCACCCAGATCGAGCCGTTGAATTGTATGACCGTCCGCGCGCAACTGATGTGTCAGGGCCGCGACTTTTTCATATGCCCGTTCAAACGGTTCAAGATCCGTCAGCTGGCTACCGATATGCACATCAATCCCAACTACAGCGATTCCAGGCAAACCGGCGGCCATCGCGTAAACTTCACGTGCGCGCCCAATCGGAATACCGAACTTGTTTTCCTTTTTACCCGTCGCGATTTTTGCATGCGTTTTTGCATCGACATCCGGGTTGATGCGGATTGTGATCGGGGCCACGGTATTCATCGACACCGCCACGTCATTCAGTGCCAATAATTCCGGTTCTGATTCAACGTTGAACTGGCGTATGCCACCTTCTAGCGCGACCCGCATTTCGGCGGCGGTTTTTCCGACCCCGGAAAATACAATTTTATCACCGGAAATCCCGGCCGCCTTGGCCTTCAGGTATTCACCGGCGGATACGACGTCGATACCAGATCCCAACGATCCCAGCAGCTTGATCACTGCCAGGTTCGAATTCGATTTCATCGCAAAACATATCAGATGATCCAGCCCTGATAACGCATCATCAAACAACTGATAATGTCGCGTCAGCGTCGCCGTTGAATAGCAATAAAACGGCGTGCCGACCGCACTTGCGATATCGGTTACAGGCACATCCTCTGCGTGCAAAGTGCCGTTTCGGTACAAAAAATGATCCATTATTTAACCAGTCGCGTGCGCAGGAAAAGGTACAATGGCAGTCCAAAACTGACACCGACGAAAAAGGTGGCCGGAATACACCAAAGCGCAGACCAGTTTTTCCGTACATAGGTTTCTGCAATGGCCCAAACTGTCAACGTAATTGCGGCAATCGTCAGATCCCAGGTCAGCCCGCTTGTGGCCGCGTTCGCATGCCACGCATCAACCATCCCCGCCAGGGAATATCCGTTTTCGTTAAACCAGGCGATGAAATAGCTCATCGGGTGAACGGCACCCCAAACAGCCAATGCCAGATAGGTCAGACGCAGGGCCGACATCAGTTCAGCTTCAGCTCGAAGCCAATGTCGGATTCGGTCACAAAACCCCGCCCCGACACATATCCCATGCTGGCCGTGCCAGTCAGACCGGTCCGCGTGCTTTTGGCCTCTGGACGCGTGGGGGCGCCGTCGACACCGCACCCCGCCACCAACAACACCGCTATCAGTGCGCTGAATTTCATCATTCCAGGGTCTCCTTCCAGCGTTTGATCTGTGACCGCACCTGTGCAGGTGCAGTACCCCCGTAAGATGTACGGCTGGCGACCGAATTCTCAACCCCGAGCACATCAAACACTGCCTGAGTAATCCCGGCATTGACTGTGCGCATGTCTTCCAGCGACAAATCCGGCAAATCGCAGCCGCGGCTTTCGGCCATCGCCACCAACGCGCCGGTCACGTGATGGGCGTCACGAAATGGCATATCCAGTTCGCGCACCAACCAATCGGCCAGATCCGTGGCCGTTGAAAAACCGCTGCCCGCCGCCGCTGCCAATGCGGCCCGGTTTGCCGTCATGTCCCTGACCATGCCCTCCATTGCCGCCAGCGCAAGCATCAGGTTGTCAGCCGCATCAAAGACTGGTTCCTTGTCTTCTTGCATGTCCTTTGAATAGGCCAGCGGCAAGCCTTTCATCACAGTGAAAAGACCGACCATGGATCCCATGATGCGTCCGATTTTGGCCCTGATCAATTCGGCCGCATCCGGATTTTTCTTTTGCGGCATGATGGAAGAGCCAGTCGAAAACCGGTCGCTCAGCGCTACGAACCGGAATTGCGCCGAGGACCAGATCACCAATTCTTCGGCGAATCTCGACAGGTGCATCGCACAAATCGAAGACGCCGCCAGAAATTCCAGCGCAAAGTCGCGATCAGCAACACTGTCCAGAGAATTGGCCGTCGGGCGATCAAATCCCAGCGCTTTAGCCGTCGCATTACGATCGATCGGGAACGACGTTCCCGCCAGCGCCGCAGCACCCAGCGGAGATTCATTCATGCGTGCACGGGCGTCGCGAAATCTGGTCAGGTCGCGCCCGAACATTTCCACGTAGGCCATCATGTGATGGCCCCACGTGACTGGTTGCGCGGTTTGCAGATGGGTAAAACCTGGCATGACCCAGTCAGCACCGGCCTCGGCCTGGCCCAACAGGGCCTGTATCAGTGCCCGCAATCCAGATTCAACGGCATCTGTCTGGTCCCGCACCCACATCCGGAAATCCAGCGCCACCTGATCATTTCGGGACCGTGCAGTATGCAGCCGACCAGCAGTATCGCCGATCAGCGATTTCAACCGCGCTTCAACATTCATGTGGATATCTTCCAGCGACGCCGAAAACACAAAATCGCCGGTCTCGATTTCTGACAACACCGTGAGCAGGCCTTCCCGGATCGCCTTTGCATCGTTATCCGTAATAATACCCTGCGCGGCCAGCATGGCTGCATGGGCACGAGAGCCTGCAATATCCTGGGCATAAAGCCGCTTGTCAAAACCGATAGAGGCATTGATCGCCTCCATGATCGCATCTGGCCCAGCGGCAAAACGCCCGCCCCACATCGCGTTTGAATTTTGATCAGACATGGTCGAGCACCTGGAGAAGACAATGAGTTTTATTCGTTCTGCCGTTCTCTATACGGCCCTTGCCCTTGGTGCAAATGCCGCGCTGGCCGATACCACGGATTTACAGGCGCTGCGCGAGGGTACACTGAAAAAGCTGGTGTTCCTGGAAACCCACAAAGACGTGTCACAACAAGAATTTTTTGACCCCGCCGGCAATACCTACACATTGGCCGATTGGCAGGGCAAATACGTGCTTTTGAACTTTTGGGCGACATGGTGCGCGCCGTGCCGCAAGGAAATGCCGGATTTGCAAGAGTTGCAGGCTGAATTCGGGGGCGAGAGATTTGAGGTCGTGCCGGTGGCAACGGGCAGAAACGCGCTGGCGGGAATTGACCGGTTCTTTGATGAAATCGGAATAACCGAATTACCGGTGCTGTTGGATCCCAAACAAAAATTGGCGCGCGACATGGCGGTGCTTGGGCTGCCGATCAGCGTGATTATCAACCCAGAGGGGCAGGAAATTGCGCGCCTGCGCGGCGACGCCGAATGGGCAAGCGACAGCGCCAAATCCATCATATCGGCACTCATCACCGAACCGGCGGACGATTCCTAGGGCCGGGACGCGTAAATGCCTGACAGCGGCCATCCGATGTGCCTGGCGCCATTGGCCGCATTGGCGGACGACATGAACACTCGCTGCATACGCGGCAACGTTCGCTTGCAGTTATTGAACGTCAAAAATCTGTGGATTCTGGTGGTATAAAAGCGCGGGATTGACCCCTTGATCGTAGCGAATTGATCGTAGCGAACGGATTTCCGCGAGCGTTCAATCCAATCCGCCAAACCTTTTTGCGAACAACGCGGCATGCGTCCCGACACCAGAAAACCGGAGGCGAAATATCTGAACTTGCCCGGCTGTACCGGATGTCAGTTCACGCCGCGCGTCTCCTGCGCCAGCCAACGATGCCAAACAATGCCAGTCCCGATCCAAAAGAGACCACGGACGCTGGCACAGGTACTGGCGAAATATCAGGAGGAGGAAGAGGTGTCCCGATACTGCTATCCGTCGCTACGGTGAAGATGTTCACAGACGGTTCACAAAAAATGCTGCCCGTACCGGATTTCGCCTCGACGGTCCCCAGGTTCACAAATGAGCCGGCGGGATTATACAGCATCTCGATACGGCCCGCGCCACCGCAGCCGCCCTGATTGCCAATGGCTCCGAAATTGCCGCCATCACCGCCATTCGCCGTAAGAAGCGCGCTTGCCGCGATTTCGATATCAAAGGCATGTACCAGCAAACCACCGCCGCTGCCGCCTCCGCCACCTGCGAAACTAGTTCCCCCATCGGCGCCATTTGCGACGATCGTGGCGCCGTCAAACCGCAGGTTGCCGGTCGCGCCAATCTCGAGCGCGCCACCACCCGCACCGCCACTTCCGCCCCTGCGGATGTTTCCCCACCCGCCGGCGCCGCCACCACTGCCCGCCTGAAGTCCATCAGACAGAGGATCACCATAGGCAAGCCCGCCGGCCCGGAACGTTATGCCAGCCCCGCCGGCTTCGCCTTGGGTTCCAAACCCGCCGCCCGATCCCGAGCCGATGCCCGATGTGCTTGCGCTTGTACTGCCGCCCAAACCACCGCCGGGTCCTTCGCCATCACCGGCCGCCGAACCGCCCAACCCGCCGTCAGCCCCACCGGCGACTCCGGTCCGTCCGATTCCGCTGACATCGATCAGGCCGCCTATCGTCGCTGACCCGCGGAATAGGATTGCAATCGGGTTCAGCCCGGAAACGACCACATCGCCAAGTGTCGATCCGCCGTCAAAAGTGAAAACTGCAATATCGGGGAGCCCGGAGCCCTGTGAAACAAGCACGCCGCCAGCGCCACCGTTGAAAGTCAAAGAAGAGGACTCGAGCGCGATCAAAGCACCGCTCAGCGCGCCCAGCGACGCGAAATCGTCGGGGTTGAGCGTTGCCGAAACCGTTGGTGTAGCGGCGAGAATCATCCCACCGGTGGCTGCCGCAGACATCAATTTAAGAAATGAACCGGGCAACAAGAAACGACCAAACATGTGGGTCACCTTTTTCTTGAATTTTGAAAAAATAGCATAATTTCGCCAATTTTTCAAGCCGTCAGCCGATTTCTCCCGGGTTGAATGCCTCGGTTCGACGTTGAATCCGCTCAGCATACGGATCAAGTTTGGTGTGCAAGTTGTGCCTTGGCTCGGGCAAGCATCTCATCCAGTTCCCGACCCTTTGCCCATCGGGCTCGATCCAATGGCGCCTTCATTGACAGTCATGCCCGTCACATGATTGCCGCGTGGTACGACGACTGCTCTCGGCTCAGGTATGCCATTCCCGGCAGTGTGAACACAAAACCGCCGAGGGCTGCGTTTGCTGGTTTTCAGGTCCTTGGCCTCGCGTCAGCGGGCAAGCCCCGCCACACGCGCGTGGCACGGGCAATCCACCATATGGTCGTTGATCAGTCCCACCGCCTGCATGGCCGCATAGACGATTGTGGGGCCGCAAAATTTGAAACCTGCAGCCTTTAAGTCCTTTGACACCTGTTGGGACAGCGGTGTCTGTGCCGGGACCTGCGCCATTGACGTAAATTGATTTTGGATCGGCGTTCCGCCAACATAATCCCAAAGAAAACTGTCAAACCCGCCCTGTGCTTCGATTTCCTGCCAGGCGCGCGCGTTCGAAATCGTGGCTGCAATTTTGCCGCGATGCCGCACGATGCCGGGATCCTGCAACAGCCTTTCGATATCCGGTTCACCCCATTGGGCGATCAGGTTTGGATCAAAGCCCTTGAATGCAGCGCGAAAATTATCTCTTTTTTTCAGGATTGTGATCCATGACAGCCCGGCCTGAAAACCATCCAGTATCAGCTTTTCCCAAAGCGCCCGACTATCATATTCTGGCACACCCCATTCGTCGTCGTGATAGGCGACATATACCGGGTCGTCACCGCACCAATCGCATCGTCCGTCCATCAATTCATCCATTTCTTTGTGTTCCCAGGCCCTGCCCGGCGGCCAGATCAAATTAGAACTAAATGAGAACATTCACAAGATTTTAGGGAAATTGAGTTCTTGTCGGTCGTGTTCTGACCGGAGAGAAGACATGCACGGACGCAACCGAAAAATTCGCCCTAACGGTGGCAACAGGCATTCGGATCCCTTGTCCATGGCCGTGGCCGAACGGGACAAAGATATTCTTGAAATGGTGCGAACGGCGCTGAAAAAGAAACAGGCCATCCTGGCATTTCAACCAGTTGTGCAAACTGTTGCCCCGGAAAGACCAGCATTTTACGAGGGTCTGATCCGCCTGCGCGACGACACAGGACGAATCATCCCCGCAACAGATTTTATCACCCAGATAGAGGATCTGCCGTTGGGTCGGCAGATTGACGTGATCTCTCTGGAACTGGGACTGCAAGCGCTGCGCGAAGAACCTTCTTTGCGCCTGTCCATCAATATGTCCGCAAAAACAATTGGCCATCCCAAATGGCAGAAGGTCCTTAATCGTGGATTACGCTCTGATCCGACGATCGGCGAACGGCTGATTCTGGAAATCACAGAGCGGACCGCGATGGACCGGCCCGATGATGTCCGTACGTTCATGGAATCTCTGCAAAAGCGCGGAATCTCGTTTGCGCTCGACGATTTTGGATCGGGCTATACGGCGCTGCGTTATTTAAAAGACTTTTACTTTGACATAATGAAAATCGATGGGGAATTTATTCAGGGCATTCATAAAAACCCGGACAATCAGGCCTTGACCCGCGCGATCATCGCAATCGCACAACATTTTGAAATGTTTACTGTGGCCGAACTGGTGGAAAATGCCGACGACGCAGAATTCCTTGCAACCTCTGGAATCGACTGCATGCAGGGTTACTATTTCGGTGTTCCGACGATTCGACCTTATTGGACGCAAACGCACTATCAGGAACAAAAAGCCGGATAATTACCGGTAGCATCGTCATTTAGTCCATTTTCGGGACGAATTCTTGCAGTTTTTGACTGAGACACCGTGACCGTTGCATGTGCCCGAGCAGGCAATTAGGACTCTCGCAAGGAATGGAAAGATGGCACCTTGTGTTAGGGTGTCCGAACACTTTTCATTGTCATGCATCTTTGTGGAGAGCCATTATGACAAATGTAGTTATCGCATCAGCAGCAAGAACCCCCGTTGGAAGTTTCGGCGGTTCTCTTGCAAGCACACCAGCCCATGATTTGGGTGCCGCAGTTCTGGAGGCACTGGTCGAACGTGCCGGCGTCGACAAGGCCGAAGTCTCCGAAACAATCCTGGGTCAGGTTCTGACTGGCGGCCAGGGTCAGAACCCGGCACGGCAAGCCCACATAAATGCTGGTTTCCCGATTGAAAGCGCAGCCTGGAGCATCAACCAGGTTTGCGGTTCGGGATTGCGTACAGTGGCATTGGCCGCGCAGCACATCCAATTGGGCGACGCTGCCATTGTCGCTGCTGGCGGTCAGGAAAATATGTCGATGTCGCCCCATGTGGCCAACCTGCGAAATGGCCAGAAAATGGGCGACATGAAATTTATCGACTCGATGATCAAAGACGGTCTTTGGGATGCGTTCAACGGCTATCACATGGGCCAAACTGCCGAAAATGTTGCGGAAAAATGGCAAATTAGCCGCGAGATGCAGGATGTGTTTGCAGTCGGCAGCCAAAACAAGGCAGAGGCCGCGCAAAAGGCCGGTAAATTTGACGACGAGATCATCACCTTCACCGTCAAAACCCGCAAGGGCGACATCGCAGTGGACAAGGACGAATACATTCGCCACGGCGCGACGATAGAGAACATGCAGAAATTACGCCCGGCCTTCGCCAAAGACGGCACAGTGACTGCGGCCAACGCGTCCGGCATTAACGATGGCGCTGCCGGCGCATTGCTGATGAGCGCGGATGACGCCAACAAACGTGGTATTCAGCCATTGGCGCGCATCGCAAGCTACGCCACCGCCGGGCTGGATCCATCGATCATGGGTGTCGGTCCGATCTATGCAAGCCGCAAAGCCCTGGAAAAAGCCGGGTGGAAAGCCGAAGATCTGGACCTGGTTGAAGCAAACGAGGCGTTTGCCGCTCAGGCTTGCGCCGTGAACAAAGACATGGGTTGGGACCCGGCCATCGTGAATGTTAATGGTGGTGCAATTGCGATTGGCCATCCGATTGGTGCGTCAGGTGCGCGAATTCTCAACACGCTATTGTTTGAAATGCAGCGGCGAGATGCAAAAAAAGGTCTGGCCACATTGTGCATCGGCGGCGGTATGGGCGTTGCGATGTGCCTGGAACGGGATTGATGCATAACGGCATTGCCCAATCGGCAATGCCGCTTTGCCAAGAAATGAACTACTGCACGTTCAGGACGTGATTTTCAGTTAATCGGAGGAAAGATAAATGGGACGTGTTGCACTTGTGACAGGTGGTACCCGCGGCATTGGCGCGGCAATTAGTTCGGCGCTAAAGGATGCAGGCTACAGCGTGGCTGCGAACTATGCCGGCAACGACGAAGCGGCGGCAAAATTTTCAGATGATACCGGCATTCCGACTTATAAATGGTCCGTTGCGGACTATGACGCCTGTGTTGCGGGCATTGTAAAGGTCGAATCAGAACTGGGTCCGGTCGATGTGCTGGTCAACAATGCTGGCATCACCCGCGACGCGCCGTTCCACAAGATGACCCGCGAACAATGGCAGCAGGTGATCGACACCAATCTTAGCGGTGTGTTCAACATGACCCACCCGATCTGGCCCGGCATGAGAGAACGCAAATTCGGCCGCATCGTCACCATCAGTTCGATCAACGGTCAAAAAGGTCAGTTCGCCCAGGTTAACTATGCGGCATCCAAGGCGGGCGATTTGGGCATCACCAAATCGCTGGCTCAGGAAGGCGCACGTTTCGGCATCACCGCCAACGCCGTTTGTCCTGGCTATATCGCCACCGAAATGGTCATGGCCGTCCCCGAAAAGGTGCGCGAATCCATTATCGCTCAGATTCCGGCCGGTCGTCTGGGCGAAGCGTCCGAAATCGCGCGATGCGTGGTCTTTTTGGCGTCCGACGACGCCGAGTTCATCAACGGCAGCACAATTTCTGCAAATGGCGGGCAATTTTTCGTATAATTTGCGCAGTCTGAATAAGAGGCCCCTGTGATTTCACGGGGGCCTTTTTCGTGGATATTCTGGTGCCGACTGCCGGATATAACTGTCGAACCCATTTCCCCCGACCGCAGTGATCTGCCCCCCGGCAGGTTGTTGTCTCAACCATGATCGCTCACCTTTTAGGTATTCCGTTGATCTGTAATTTTGTGCGGATGATCATGTTTGCGAACGACGGTATTTCGCTTGATACAAGAAAATCTTATGCAAATGTCAGGCCGACCTCCGCCGCGCATGTTCGGTTTCACACAGGCGATTTCGGATATTGAATTGCTTTTTTTCTGCGGCGCTGCAAATGATGGATTCTGGCCGGAACGAAATCGACGTCACCATCCGTTTTGGACTAAGCGAAGGCATCACCCACATTTTTCCGCATTCTCATAACAGGTGGGGCGACACCATGAAGTGGCTGGCCTCGGCAGATCGAATTCAATGCCCAAGGGGCCCTAAAATGGCAATGTTGCTGCATCAGGATGTCTTGCACGGGCCGTCAGCGGCGGCGATCACGTGGCCCCGTTTCGAATGGTCATACGGCTGCCGCCGTATCCCCGTTTCCATTGCCCAAATGGTGCCGGGGTCAAACCCATGATTGGCGCATCGGACCGTTGGGCCTTTCCTGAAGTTTCGGAAATTGAACACTTCGGACCCAATCAAAATACTTCTGAACTATGCGGCGCAATGCGATGAACAGGCGGGCGTCCACCGCAGTTGGATTCGTGGCAGTCCTTTTGTGGTCAATGCTTGCCATTCTAACGGTTGGTACGGGCGCGATACCGCCGTTCCAGCTGACCGCGATGGCGTTTTCCATTAGTGGGACTCTGGGGATCTTATGGGTGGCATATTCCGGCCGCCTTGACGAATTGACACGTGTTCCGTTGCACATTTTTGGCTTTGGAACATGTGGCTTGTTCGGCTATCACTTTTTGTATTTTTCAGCATTGCGCACGGCCCCGCCGGAACAGGCCAGCCTGATCGCATATTTGTGGCCACTGCTGATTGTGCTGTTTTCGGGGTTGTTGCCTGGCGAACGGCTGACCAGGGGTCATGCTGCGGGCGCATTGATAAGTTTCACAGGTGCGGCACTTGTCGTCAGCGGCGATGGGACCGGGTTCGGCACCGCATTTTTGCCGGGCTATTTGTTGGCATTCGGCGGTGCAATCGTCTGGTCCAGTTATTCTTTGCTGTCGCGCAGACTGGGTGCGACAACAACGGACAGCGTCGCCGTCTTTTGCGTCCTTACGGCTATATTGTCGGCGCTGGCGCATGTATTCCTTGAGCAAACAGTGTGGCCGGGCACTGTGATCGCGTGGTTGTCGATCCTGGCACTGGGTGTTGGCCCAGTGGGATTCGCATTTTTTGCCTGGGATGTCGGGGTCAAAAAGGGCGACATACAGGTTCTGGGAACCCTGTCTTATGCAGCGCCGGTGCTGTCGACAATGTTGCTTATTCTGGCGGGCATAACGTCACCATCGTGGCAACTGTTGACAGCGGCCGCTCTTATCGCGACGGGGGCAGGGCTGGCCACCAGGGCCAGCGCCAATTTGAAAACCAAACGCTAAGCGTGGCTCAGACGTTCAATTTCTTCTTTCAAAACAAGTTTTTGTTTTTTGAGATTTTGAATTTCGAGATCATCAATTGCCGGACTTCGCTGCGCGTTTTCAACTTGCTCTGACAGAAACTGGTGTTTTTTGCGAAGCTCTTGGACATGCGAACTCAGATTCATTGTCGTCCTCCATTTTTAATATGTTCAGTCCACCACAGAATTCGTGTTTTGTCACGCATCAAGACACCATGATAAGACCACGCAAGTTTGGTATTGAATTCATTACCAATTCATTAATCCGCATACGGCAAAGCAGCTCCATTCCTCAGGACGTCGCGAATATCCGCCGTATAGGTTTCCTGATCAGATTTGTGGTTCAGACCCTGATGCAAAATAATCGGCGGCATAATTCTGAGTTCGGCCCGTCCACCCTTTCGGCCATGTACAATCACAAGTTCCGCCGGGCGTTCCACGCGCGGAGCCACGGGGCGGATGATCAGACTTTTGATGCCGGGGCCAATTGCGTTCAGCACGTCCTGCAACCGATTAGCCCTTTGGATAATTGTCAGATTGCCGCCGGGGCGCAAACGACGAGAGGCCGCAGTGACCCAATCGCTCAGATCAATTTCTGCGATATGGGCTGTGTTGCGACCGGCGTCCTGGGCTGGCGTACCGGACCCGGCCCGGTAATACGGCGGGTTCGCGATCACATGGTCAAATTGCAGCTCTCGGATATCTGCCGGCAGATTGCGGATATCTGCCTGGAACACGGAAAACGGCAGATCATTAACCTTTGCATTGGCGCTAGCCAGTTCGCAATATTCCGCCTGCAGTTCAACACCGAATAGTTTCAGGTCCTGAATTCTGTGCCCTAAACACAGCGCTGCCACACCTGCACCGCAGCCTAGTTCCAAGACTGATTGCCCGGGCTGGGCTGGAACGGATGCCGCCAACAGAACCGGGTCCACACCGGCCCGATACCCTGTACGCGGCTGAAAAATCCTAAGCCGGCCGCCCAAAAAATCATCCTGTGAAACGTCACCGATTTCAAACGGCATATCTAGCGTCCCAGCGGTATTTTATTATCCAGCAATACGCTCTCTGCGCGCTGCAAATCCTGGTCACGGACCATGACACGGCGCGGCAATACGCCAATCGATCCTTCAAGAACGCTCATGTGGACGTCCAGTGGAAAGCAGTCTATACCCTCGCCCTGTAAGAGAGCCGAGGCGTATGCGATGATCGTAGGATCCGTGGTGCGCAAAAGTTCTTTCATACTCCGGGACTTAAGGGCAGACGGGTAGGTTTGTCGAGGGATGTGACAATACCGTGATGGGATTGGACAATACAGTAGCAAAACCGCACGAGCGGCTGGCATCACACCTGGCAAGTGATTTGGACGCTGTTGACGCCCTTATTCGCGCACGCATGGCGTCAGAACATGCACCCAGGATTCCCGAAGTCACAGCACATCTGGTTGATGCAGGCGGCAAAAGACTGCGCCCGATGTTGACCCTGGCGGCTGCGCGCCTGTGTGGTTACAGCGGCGATGACCACATACGTTTGGCAGCGACGGTCGAATTCATTCACACCGCAACGCTTTTGCATGATGACGTCGTGGATGAAAGCGCCCGCCGCAGAGGCCGCGCAACAGCAAATTTGCTTTGGGACAACAAATCCAGCGTTCTGGTGGGCGATTATTTGTTCGCTCGCGCCTTTCAGTTGATGACTGAAACCCGGTCACTGCGGGTTCTGAATATCCTGTCGAACGCTTCTGCCACCATTGCAGAAGGCGAAGTTTTGCAACTGAGCGCGGCGCAGGATCTGGCAACAACCCAAGATACATATCTGCGCATTGTGCGCGGCAAGACCGCAGCATTGTTTTCTGCCGCGACAGAGGTCGGCGGTGTCATATCCGGCGCCACCGCCCCCCAGGTTCAGGCATTGTTTGACTATGGTGACGCGCTGGGAATCAGTTTTCAGATCGTTGACGACTTGTTGGATTATGGCGGAACCGCCTTGAATATCGGCAAGAATGTCGGGGACGATTTTCGTGAGCGAAAGCTGACGCTTCCTGTAATTTTGGCCATCGCCAGGGGCACCCCGAAAGAACGGGAATTTTGGAAGCGTGTGATAGAAAAGGGCCAGCAAAACGACACGGATCTGGAACAGGCCATTCAACTGTTGCGGCAACGTGATGCGTTGGCGGATTCGGTTCGCGAAGCGCTGGATTGGTCGCAAAAAGCCAAATCAGCGCTGGATGCATTACCCGAACACCCGATCCGCGGCATGCTGTTGGATCTGGCTGATTACGTGGTGGAACGGATCAGCTAGTGACTGGCATTGATTCGGCCCGGAAATCACCGATTCCACCGCTGGCGATCCACCATTCAGGGTAGGTTTGTTTCAACAAACGCGCGCTGGTCGCAGCCTTTTGGGCGGTTTCGAATATCGCAAAACATGTCGCCCCGGATCCTGACATTCGTGCCAGACGGCAACCGTCTTGTTGCGCCAGCAGGTCCAACAGATTTGCGATCTGCGGGAACATCTGAACCGCCGGTCGCTGAAGATCGTTTCGCTGTTGTCCCAACCATTCGCAAAAAGTGGCTGCGTCGGCGCCCTGCGGGATCGTTTCGCCCATCGGTGGATTATTTTTATGGGTCAACGCGTGGAACACAGCCGGCGTCGACACACCAACACGCGGGTTGACCAAAACCGCATTCAGTCGCGGTATTTCAACTGCCGACAACTGATCACCAATTCCGGTCACCCGTTTGGGGCCCGGCGCCAGGCACATCGGTATATCCGCACCCAATGCAAGCAGCCTGTCAGCAGCCCGCCGCAGAGCCCCCTCTGGTTCGAGGTCACTTGTTGTTCGCAGCGATTGCGCCACCTCGTTCCCACCAAGGATCAGCGCCCGCGCCATGGCCGCTGCATCTGCGGACCCTCCGCCAATACCCGACGCCGGTGGCAAGTTCTTTTTCAGGTCAATCCCAAGTGTCACATCCGCTGCCAAAAGCCTGAAAACCTTGGACACCAGATTGGCGTTCCCAACCGGAACACCAGTGGATTCCGGGCCTTTGACAGTGAAAAAGGGCGCATCGGCCGCCGCAACGGATAAAATGTCGCCGACCGGGCCAAAGGCGACCAGACTGTCCAGCAAATGATAGCCGTCAGGCCGCTGGCCGGTCACATGCAAAGTAAGGTTGATCTTAGCGGGCGCGAAAACGCTAACCGTCATTGCTCAGCTTAATCGGTTTGGCGCCTTCTTCTTCAAGAACGGCGTCCAGGCCGATTTCCAGTTTGCGCCGAATGCGCACCGCATCCTCTTCTTCGGGTTCAAACGACAAAGCCCGATACCACTGAAACTCTGCTTCTCTTTTTCGCCCGACGGCCCAGAAAACATCGCCCAAATGATCATTTATGATCGGATCGACCGGTTCCAGCTCTGCGGCCCGTTCCATATGTGGGACGGCCTCTTGATACCGGCCAAGACGGTACAGAACCCAGCCAAGACTGTCAGTAATATAACCATCGTTGGGACGCCCGGCGACCGCGCGTTGTATCATATCCAGCGCTTCATCAAGATTCTGCTTCATCTCGACAAATGAATAGCCCAGATAATTCAGCACCTGTGGCTGATCCGGCACCAGTTCCAGTGCCTTGCGGAAATCAGCCTCTGCCTGTTCCCAGCGATCTGTGCGTTCATAGGTAATTCCGCGCGAAAAATAGAGCGGCCATTGGGATGCATCAGGGTTCGCATTCAACGCGATTGCTTTGTCATAGGCCGCAGTCGCATCTTCGAACATTTCGTTCCGGCGCAGCAGATCGCCCAATGCCACGTGGATACTTGCCTGATCTGCATTGCTCTTGGACAATCGCTGCAAGACCTCGATGGCTGCGTCTATGTTGCCCGACTTTCGCAGCGCCTCGGCGCGGCCAAGTTCGGCGACATGAAACGCCGGATCATCAAGTGGAATCTTGTTATAGGCTTCTGTTGCAAGTTCGTACCGGGCCAGATTTTCCAATAATTGCGCAGATAAAAGAATGGCTTCTGTATGATCCGGACGCAGCAGTTCTGCGATCCGCGTGTAAAGCAAGGTATAACTATCATTAGTCTCGCCCAACAGTGCGCCTGCCACCGTGAAATACACTTCGGCAATACCATCGGTCGCATTGCGCACCACCGTCATCGGCAATGTTTCACCAGCAAGCAACCGTTGTTTCAGGGATGCAAGGCCGGGGTCAAGATCATTGCCGAACAATTCGGTCAGGCGATCCACGGCATCCTGATTTCTTTCAAGCTGGCTGAGAATTTCGATATGGGCCATGACACCGCGCCGTGTAGGCGGCAACTGCTGGCCCGAACGACCAGACAGGATTTCATCTGCGCCCTCCAGATCACCAGCGATCGCCAGGGCCATCGCCTTGTGATACATGCCAAACGAAGCAAGACCAGGCGATTTCGAGACTTCGTCAAATGTGGCGATGCCGCCGGACATTTGCCCCTGGCCGATCTGCACCCAGGCCATCACCAAACCGTCCACCAGCGGGCCGACGGCTGAACCGCTTTCCAAGAAATTGAAAGCACCGTCAAAGTCACCGGATTTGGCCAAATCGGCCATCACCAGCATGTTGGCAATCTGATTGTCAGGATCTGTTGAATGCAATCTTTTGGCGACGGGAATAGCACGCTCAATTTCCCCGGCGCCAACAAAGGAAAGGATCGCAAATTCCATCAAAAACGGGTTTTTTGTGTCTCGCGCCAAGGCACGCGCATAATACTGGCTGGCGGCCTTAAAGTCATAGTCGGTCCCGGCAATGCGCCCTGCAAGATAGGCGCCGGCCAATCCATCAGCCTGAGCTGGTGAATAAGTTGTGACACTGATTGCGGCGGCCAGAATGGCGGCGGTCAGTTTGGATTTCAACTGCAAGTTTACACCTTTGTTGGGCCAAATTTTCGATACGCTAGCTTGTTGGATCGTCAATAACAATAATGTGCGGCGACTTCGCGCCGTTTCTGCCGGAATGGTTACATATTCGGGTAGTTCGGACCATCGCCGCCCTGTGGCACGGTCCAGTTGATATTCTGGCTGGGGTCCTTGATATCACAAGTTTTGCAATGAACACAGTTCTGGAAATTGATGACAAATCGCGGATCACTGCCAGTCTCGTCGACCACTTCGTAAACGCCGGCCGGACAATAACGCTGCGCCGGTTCGGCGAATTTCGCCAAATTGACGTCAATCGGTATCGCCGGATCTTTCAGGTGCAAATGCGCAGGTTGGGATTCTGCGTGATTGGTCATTGAAAAACTGACATTTGTCAGGCGATCAAAGGACAGTGTGCCATCCGGTTTTGGATAGTCGATAACCGGGTAATCGGCGGCCAGACCTGTGCATTCTGCGTCAGATTTCCCATGTTTCAAGGTCCCAAGCAGGGAAAAGCCAAACAGATTATTCGTCCACATGTCAAACCCACCCAGTCCCAATGATGCCATCAGGCCGAAACGTGACCACAGCGGTTTGACGTTGCGCACGCGGCGCAAGTCTTTGGCAATTGGGCCGGATCGCAAATCTGTCTCATAAGCTGTCAATTCGTCGCTTTGGCGTCCGCTGGCGATTGCATCATACGCCGCTTCTGCTGCGGCTTTGCCAGACAACATGGCGTTATGATTACCCTTGATCCGGGGCACGTTGACCAGTCCTGCCGAACAGCCGATCAGCACACCACCCGGAAATGCGACCTTGGGAACTGACTGCCAACCACCTTCGGTGATCGCGCGTGCCCCATAGGCGACACGCTTACCCCCCTTCAGCAGCTCTGCCACCATCGGGTGATGCTTGAAGCGCTGAAATTCCATATACGGGTACAAATGGGGGTTTTTATAGTTCAAATGCACAACAAACCCGACATAAACCTGATTGTTTTCAAGATGGTATATGAATGATCCGCCACCGGCATTCCTGTTCAGCGGCCACCCCATCGTGTGTGTAACGGTTCCTTCGCGATGCTTGTCCGGGTCAACGTCCCAGATTTCCTTCATCCCAATGCCGAATTTGGCCTCGTCGCTATCTGCTGCCAGATCATATTTCTCGATAACCTGTTTGGATAGCGATCCCCGAACACCTTCGGACAAGAAAACATATTTCCCGTGCAGTTCCATTCCGGGTTCGTATGCAGCAGACGGCGTACCGTCGGCGTTCTTTCCGAATTCACCGGCAACGACCCCTTTGACCGCACCCTGGTCGTCAAAAACCAGCTCTGAACAGGCCATCCCAGGGAAAATCTCGACGCCCAACTCTTCGGCCTGTTCGGCCATCCAGCGGCAAACATTGCCCATCGAAACGATATAGCTGCCGTGATTGGTCATCAGCGGCGGCATCAACGCATTCGGCAACCTCAACTGCCCGGCCTGCCCCAGCATATAGAAATTGTCTTTTTTGACCGGAACGGTGATCGGGGCGCCTGTGGACCGCCAATCCGGGATCAATGCGTCCAGACCGCATGGATCCAGCACCGCACCCGACAAAATATGCGCGCCAACCTCGGAACCTTTTTCCAGCACAACCACGTTCAGGTCAGAGTCCAGTTGTTTCAGGCGGATCGCAGCGGACAGTCCCGCCGGGCCAGCGCCGACAATCACCACATCATATTCCATCGACTCGCGCGCATTTTCGGCCATCTGGTGTCCTTTGTTCTTGCTTGCTTTGAAAACAGGCAACTTTCGGTCTGGCATTCTGGTAGCTTAGCAAGGGACCGTTGGTCAATTGCGACACGACGCTGCAACTTGGGACGACAATTTTGCAGCCAGTGAATTTTACGGCGGCATAGCGCCCACAAAGCCACGTTTCACTTGCATTCCTGCCTGCGGTCGGGTCATTTGGCCTGAAATTGGCGCATTTTATTATCTGAACTGCATTGATAACCTGACAGCTGGCGACCAGAAGAGAACGATGGAAAAAATACCTATGACCCGCGCGGGCAACGTCGCGCTGAATGATGAATTGAAGAACCTGAAGTCGGTTCAGCGCCCTGCGGTGATCAAGGCCATTGCGGAAGCGCGCGAGCATGGCGACCTATCAGAGAACGCAGAATATCACGCCGCCCGCGAAAAACAGAGCTTTATCGAAGGCCGAGTCAAAGAACTGGAAGCAATTTTATCACTTGCGGACGTGATCGACCCATCAAATTTTTCCGGGGCGATCAAGTTTGGTGCCAGGGTCACATTGGTCGACGAAGACACCGACGAAGAAAAAACCTATCAGATCGTGGGCGAACCAGAGGCCGATATCGAAGCCGGTAAATTGAACTTGAAATCGCCGTTGGCACGGTCATTGATCGGTAAAGAAGAAGGCGACAGCGTCGCCGTTCGCACACCGGGCGGTGAAAAAAGCTATGAAATTCTGAGCATCGTGTTCAGCTGAAAAACCTAAACATACGGGATCGCGGGGGCATGGCGGAACCGACGGATACAAAAAGACAGATCGACTTTGGTATTTATACCAAGGCCGCTGCAAAGACCGGACTGACGCCGACGGAAATCGTCGCCGGCGTTCTGTCTGTGCTGTGGTTGATCGTTGTGACCGCATTTCTGGCATTTTCCGGCAATGGGGAAGACGCCGCATCACGCGGTGTGGACACGCTGGCGTTCGTCACCACTCTGATCGCTGTTTTCATGCCCGTCGCATTGATTTGGGTCGCTGCATCAGCGGCCCGCAGCAGTCGCATCATGAAAGAAGAATCGACCAGGTTGCAATCGGCCATCAACGCGATGCGGCACAGTTATCTGGAACAACAACAGGGCGCGCACGCGATGAAGCCGTCTGTTGAACGTAAACTGGAAGAGATCGCAGCCGCGCAACGAAAAACGGACGCCGCAATCGCCACCTTTACATCAATCAGGCCCACCGCCGCCGAGACCGCAGCCGCCGAGCACAAGGCTGCCATCGCAAATCCGGCGCAAACAGCGGAACAACAACAGACATCGCTGGCGCTGGGAACACCCGCCGAGGCACTGACACCGCCATTGTCACTTGCCGATTTCATCCGTGCCTTGCATTTCCCGGAAACCGCAGAAGACAAAGAGGGCTTCCGCGCTTTGCGCCGTGCATTGCAGGACCGCCATGTCGCCCAGTTGATTCAAGCCGCGCAGGACGTGTTAACGTTGTTGTCGCAGGACGGGATTTACATGGACGATCTGCGCCCCGATCGGTCGCGGCCAGAAATCTGGCGCAAATTTGCGCGCGGTGAACGTGGCAAAGCGATCGCAGCCCTGGGCGGCATCCGCGATCGAACCAGTTTGGCCATGTCTGCAGGGCGCATGCGGCAAGACCCGATTTTTCGTGATTCTGTTCACCATTTTGTGCGGAAATTCGACCACACATTTTCCGACTTCGAAGCGAATGCAACCGACCAGGAAATTGCGCAGCTAACTGATACGCGAACTGCACGTGCATTCATGCTGCTTGGGCGGGTCACAGGGACGTTTGATTAAATTCCATAGCTGGCAAATGGTGTATATTTGACCAGATCGCCGGCTTGGATGTCTTGCGCATCATCAGGCAGTTCGACCAGGCCATCTGCCCAGGACAGGCCTGAAATCCGGCCTGATCCTTCGGACGAAAACACCTCTGCCTCTCCGGAAGCTGTCAATCTGGCGCGCAGGTATTCCCGCCGACCGGGCTTCTTGTTTTTTTGAAATGCAGCAGGCACACGAAACGACTGTGGGGTCAGCCAATCGCCGCCCGCCAAAATAGCCATGGCGGGCCGTGCAAATACCAACGCACAAACCAGCGCCGCGACCGGATTTCCCGGCAGCCCAAACAGCGGAACCCCCTGCCAGAAACCCAAGGCCAATGGCCGCCCCGGTTTCATCGCAATACGCCAGTTCGATATTTCTCCGTGGTCTGTCAACAAAGATGCCAGGTGGTCCTCATCCCCGGCAGATGCACCGCCCGATGTGATAACGACATCGACCCGTTTTGCCCCGTCATCCAGTGCGTTCCTCAGTGCGCCGCGATCATCGCCGATATGCCCCAAATCCACCGCGTCATATCCAAACTGCGCCAAAGCGGACAAAAGCATCGGGCGATTTGCGTCATATGTCTGGTCCGCAGGGGCATGCGCGCCCGGTGTCACAATTTCATCCCCCGTCGACAGGACCCCCACGCGCAGGCGGCGAAACACGGTAACCACATCACACCCGACCGCAGACAATAGCGCGACGTCAGGGGCGCGCAGCATTCTTCCGGTTGTGAAAATCACGTCACCCGCTGCAACATCTTCGCCGGCGTTGCGAATGTTGGCGCCTCGGCGCGCCTTTCCTGCAATCAACAGTTGGCCGTCCTCAAGTGTGACATCCTCCTGCAAGACGACGGTGTCGACCCCCTGGGGGACAAGCGCACCTGTCAGAATCCGAACCGCCAATCCAGGCGGCACGGATCCGGCATATGGTGCCCCTGCGGCAGCGCGCCCTGTGACCAGTGAAACGCGCGGCCCGGCTGCATTGATCACGTCGGCATCAAATCCATAACCATCAACGGCCGAATTTGCAGCGGGTGGATTGGATCGCGGCGCGACGACAGCCTGCGCCAGAACCCGGCCACAACACGCCCCCACCGGAATGTCCTCAGTTTCAACAACTGGCCGCAGTTCTGTCCGCAACTTTTTCAGCGCGTCATCCACCGGGACCCAATCCACACCTGGTGGCAGCGCAAAACAATCATTTTTCAGTTTGCCCGGTTCTGACATCGCGGGGGCGGGATCGCCCTGGCCCAATCCGGTTCTGGCCAGCACGAAATCTGCAATCGCTGTCGTATCGTCCAAATCAAAAACCGGAACGCGCGCACCGGCCGGGATCGGCGTGTCGCTTGCCAATGCCATAATCTGTGGATCATCGGGGAACAGGTAGGATTTGGCCGTTTCGTGACGGTGCGCCTCTATTTTTGGATGATGTCCGCGCTTGTAACCTTCGATCAATACCAAATCCACGGCATCAAGTTTGGGCAAAAGATCATCCAACTCTGATTCCGCCGCATCACGGTTTTCATGCATCAGGGCCCAACGCTGGCGAGAAGATAACAGGACCTCGGTTGCGCCAGCCGAACGATGGCGTTCGCTATCTTTACCGGGCTGGTCCACGTCAAAAGAATGGTGCGCATGTTTGACCGTAGAGACCGTAACGCCACGCGATGTGATTTCAGCGATCAGTCTTTCCATCAGCCCGGTTTTGCCTGAATTCTTCCAACCAACGACCCCAAAAACTTTCATGTGCTGTGCCCTGCCAGATATCGCGCCGCCGTTTTCAGATCATCAGGTGTGTTTACGTTGAAAAACGGATCCATTTTATCACCTGAAAATACGGCGGTCGCCGCTTTATGATTATCTGCCCATGCAACGATTTTACGAACGCCCGAATCCAGTGCCTCCGCCAGATCGGACCGCAATTCCACATCCCAAAGGCCAAATGTCGGATGACGGCGCAGTTGCCCTGCGGCGTCGGGCGTGGCCGCAAGTGCGATTGGTGCGTTGGCTTTGGAAGCGGCTTGTTCCAGCCCGGTCACCAGATTTGTCGGAAAAAACGGCGTGTCAGCCGCAATCGAAACGATATGGGTTCCACCCTGAATAGCGGCCCATTCCATCCCCGCCAATATACCGGCCAAAGGACCCGGAAAATCGCCAATCGTATCCGCAGCAACAGGCAAACCAAATTTCTGAAACCGCAGCGGATCGCCGTTTGCATTCAGTATCATTTCGCTCACCTGGGGGGCCAATCTGTCGATCCCGTGTTCCAGCAATGTTTGCCCGCCCAGGTCCAGCCGGCACTTGTCGCCCCCGCCCATGCGCCGGGCAAGCCCACCAGCCAGAATGACGCCAACCGGTCGGGTCATGCACGTGCACTTTTTCTGCGAGAGCGATCAGGTTCTTCTGGCACATCGACCGTGTCAACATCCCGCAACAGGCGGTCTTCGCCGGATAGGCAAATGTATCTGTGACCCCGCAGTCGTCCAATCAATGTCAATCCCACCTGGCGGGCGATCTCTACACCCCAGGCCGTGAACCCGGACCGAGAGACCAGCACAGGTATTCCCATCAGCGCGCATTTGATGACCATTTCCGAGGTCAGGCGCCCGGTTGTGTAAAGGATTTTGTCGTCCGCCTGCGCCCGTTCTGACATCATCCAGCCTGACACTTTGTCGACCGCATTGTGACGTCCGACATCCTCCATATAGACCAGTGGATCGGGCCCGCTGCACAAAACGGTGCCGTGAATCGCACCCGCTTCCAGATACAGGCTGGGTGTCTGGTTAATCGTTTTGGACAGCGCATAAAGCCATGACAACCTGACAGGTGTCTGTGGCAAATGCAGACCCTCTAGCCCTTGCATCATATCACCAAAAACAGTGCCCACTGCACAACCGGATGTGCGGGTTTTCTTTTTCAGCTTTTCCTCAAAATCAGTTGGTTTCTCGGTGCGTACCACTACGGTTTCAATATCTGCATCAAACTGCACACTGACAATATCATCGATAGTGTTCACCATGCCCTGATTGCGCAGAAACCCCAGTGCCAAATACTCTGGGTAGTCACCAATCGTCATCGCGGTCACGATTTCCTGGCTATTCAAAAAAATCGTCAGCGGGCGCTCTTCGACAACCGAGATATCCGTCACCTTGCCGGTCTGGTCCCGTCCGGTGATGCGGCGTGTCAGATCCCGGCGTGCAGGGTCGGGCGCAATCAGGTACTTTTCTGCACCATCACCAATTCTCATTTGATCCTCCTGCCTGCGCACGATATCGAACCAGGGTACGGACGACATTAGGATCATAGCATGGCAACTTCTTCAACCAAATCCGCCTTTTGGCGCGGATTTCGCGACGGTGCGCCATTTATTTTTGCGGCCACACCGTTTGGTCTGGTCTTTGGCGTCATGGCGACAGAGGCCGGGCTTAGTCTTGCAGAGGCCATGAGCATGACAGTGCTGGTCATTGCAGGCGCGTCTCAGTTCGCCGCACTGAGCCAAATGCAGGATAATGCCCCGGTTGTCGTGGTGATCCTGGCGGCACTGGCTGTCAACCTGCGAATGGCCATGTATTCCGCTTCGCTTTCAGTGCATTTACACAGCGCACCGCTGTGGCAGCGGGCTGTTGCGGCCTATATTCTGGTCGATAACAGTTATGCTGTCGGCGTGTCCCGTTTCGAACGCACGCCAACAATGCCGATCGACCAGAAGATGGCATACTATATTGGCTGCGCCGTGCCGGTCTGGGTGTTTTGGTACATTGCCAGCTATGTCGGCGCGCTTGTGGGCCAGTCTATTCCTGCCGGTTTTGCCCTGGATTTTATTGTCCCTCTCGCATTTATCGCGATTGTCGCGCCAATGATCCGTACACTGCCGCATCTGGGCGCGGCTGTGACCTCGATTGTGGCAGCGCTTGGATTGTCGTTTGTGCCCTATTCGCTTGGTCTGCTGATCGCAGCTGGCGCGGCCATGATTGTCGGTTCTGAAATGGAACGCCGACTTGCGTCATCCGCGTCATGAATTACACAACCACAGAAATCTGGGTCATCATCATTGCGCTTGGTATTGGCACATATCTGATACGGTTTTCATTTTTGGGACCGTTGGCGCGCATGCCGATGCCCCCTTGGGCAATACGGCTGCTGCGCTATACGCCGGTTGCAGTGATACCGGGCCTGGTTGCGCCTCTGGTGCTTTGGCCGGTCGCAACCGACGGCCAACCCGACGCCGCAAGACTGATCGCTGCGGCAACGGCATTGGCCCTTGGGCATTTCACAAAAAATGTAATTCTGGCCGTACTGGGCGGCGGCGCAATGTTGTTCCTGATGCTGCGACTGATTGGTCAGGCTTGATCAGATACCATAGGCCTCGATAAACCCGGTGTTCTTGTCAGGATCATCGTCATAAACCGTACGGGTTGTGACGCCCGGCAATTCCCCAAACGCCTTGGATGCCTTATTGGGAAACCAGGTTGACGGTATGGATTCAAACCCAGGCAAACCCCGAAGAATCGCGGTTATACTTCTGGTACACTGGCCTTTTGGCACAGCACCATAGGCTTTTGCCCGTGCCAGTGCCAGCGCTGCAACTTCTGGTGAAACCGTTATTTCCTGTATGATCGTGCGATAGGTCACGCGCGAATGGTAATCGACATAAAAATCGACCGCGGCATCGGTCATGCCAAAATGCACATCGTTTCTTTCGGGTAAATTCGGATGATACCAAGTTCCGGCCGGGTCAAAAATCACCCGTTCCGAGGCATTAATCATCAAGCCGGCATGTGCGCCAAATCCAGAGCGATTCGAGACGACGGTAAAAAGAGTGAGCTTGGGTGGCCCGTCATCAACATATCGCGCCCTGGCCACTTCGTCATCAGGGGCCCAAATCGGCTCTGCCGCACCACAGGCCGCTAAGATGGTGAACCCCAGCAACGCAAATATGTTTCGATATCTGAGCAACGGGCTAACCGTTTACCATTGCCAGAAAGACCAGAAAGACCAGGATAAGAATTGTACTTCGGGCGACCGTTTTGACAAATCCATCGAATGTTTTTTGTTGGGTCTCAATATTCATCGAGCCATGTACGTGTTTTGCCATTTCGCAACCCTGTTTCGCGTTCCCTATAAATTTCCGGTTACACGATTTCGAACGCGCTGTCACGACCCGCTGTTCACAGATCTTGGCATTGTTATTTTTTATCCATGTCTTGCGCCAACCGAAATCCAATCCTTTTGGGTTTGGTCTGTTCCTTTTGTACAGGTTGTGCGCGCAGTGTAACGCCTAACTGGCTGACATGCTGGATCAGTTGTGTCTTGGCCCCAAATTCATCAGTGCCATAGAATGTCACAATATCCGGATCGAAATAGCCGATACCCTCGATCCGCAGAACGCCTGCCGTCCCACCTGCAAACCCCACCGCCACTTCATGTTCGTTGTCCAATTGCTCTTCAAAGTTTTGAATGTACAACACCAGCCGTTCATAGGCCCATTCGGCAGCACTTTTGTTTTCGATCGGCTTTTTGCACAGCGCCTCGGGCAATGGTTTCTGTTCGACTGAAATCGGCGCATCTGGATCGATGTGCACGACCCGGGCCTTTGGCAATGCTGACCCTTCGTGAATCTCGGCCGTGGTGATGATTTTTTCATCCATGGCTATCCCTTTCTTAAAAACGCCCAGGCCCCGTCGGCGCGTTTTTCCCTGACGGCCTGACCCCGTAGATACAGATGATTCAGGTGGGCCATCGCTTCGACCAGTGCAAGTCCGTAAACACCATCATCAATCTTTCGCTTGAACAACGGCGCAAAACATTCGGCCGCTGTGCGTGGACGATCAAGATGCTTTACCAGGCGCGCAAGCGCACCGGTATGATTATCGACAAGTTGGCGCATCCGTACCGGAAGACCGGTAAAAGGCAACTTGTGCCCTGGCAGCACAAGCTGGCGGTCGTTGCAATGCACATGCAATTCGTTGCACGATTGTAACCACTCGGCCACGGGGTCTGCATCGGGTTCAGTCGCATAGACACCGATATTTGGCGATATTCCCGGCAATAATTGATCGCCGCCCAACACCAGATCGTCTTGCTGGGACCAGAATGTGGCGTGTTCCGGCGCGTGGCCATGCCCAATGCGGACTGTCCAGTCGCGATGCCCCAGTTTGATTATGTTGCCCTCTGCCAATCGCCTGAACCCCAGGGGCATAGGTGATACGACATCTGCAAAATTGAACGGGCGTTCGTTGCAACGTTGTTCCAGAATCAAAGGGTCCATTCCGGCTGAACGCCAAAAATGCACGGTTTGCGCCGTTGGTCTTGGCTGTACATCCAGTGTCAACATACGCGCGGTCAACCAGGCCGTACGGGTCGTCCAGAGTTCGGCACCGTGGTCCGACTGAAACCATCCCGCCAGACCAATGTGATCGGGATGGTGATGGGTCACAATCACCCGCCCAACGGGTTTGCCGGCAAGCGGTCCGGTCAGAACAGATTGCCAGATCGAACGGGTTTTTGCAGTGTCCAGACCGGTGTCGACAATCGTCCAGAAATCGCCGTCATCCAGAACGTAACAATTCACGTGGTTCAGTGCCATCGGCAGCGGTATGCATACCCAAAAGACGCCCTCTGCCACTTTTTGGATTTGTCCGGTTTCAGGGGCCTTGTCAAAAGGGCGGCCCAAAGCCGCCGAAACTGCATCCATTTATACCACCAAGTCGTCGACACGCACATCAAACAACCCATCGGCCCCGCATTGGGCGTGGGTCAGCAAGGCCTTATGTTCCGGTAATATTCGCTGAATGTAAAATCGTGCCAATCTGGCGCGTGCCCCGTCTTTGCCATCTGCCCTTGCCGCCCTGAGGTGGTAATATCCCCCAAGCACCCGTGCAAACGCACGCAAATAGGGGACCGCACCGGCAAAACGCTGGTTCAGATCGTCTTGCGCCACCATCCATTCGGTGGCCTCGCGCAAACTTTCCGCCGCAGCCCAAACGCTTTTGGTCATTGCGGGAAATTCAGCGCGCGTAACTTCGGCAAATTTTTCAATCTCATCCAGAATGCGAAACGCCGCTTCGCCGTTATCCATTAATTTTCGGGCAACAAGGTCCATGGCCTGAATCCCATTCGTGCCCTCGTAAATGGCGGTGACACGGACATCGCGGGCATACTGCGCCGCACCCGTTTCCTCGATATAGCCCATGCCGCCATGCACCTGTATAGCCAGATTGGCGACCGCGGTTCCGACATCGGTGCCAAACGCCTTGCATATTGGTGTTAAAAACGCCGCGCGCGCATGCCAATCGCCATCCTGCGTTGCGCGCGACATGTCCGTCGCCATACCGCATGCCAGCGCAATGGCGCGGGCCGCAAATATGTCCGCCTTCATCGTGGCCAGCATCCGCCGCACATCCGCGTGGTCGATGATGGTGTCGCCCGACGCCGGTGGCATTGGCGCGCCCTGTTTGCGGTCCTGCGCATATGCAACGGCGTGCTGGTAGGCAGCCTCGGCCTGCCCAATGCCCTGTGAACCGACCCCAAGGCGTGCATTGTTCATCATTGTGAACATGGCTTTCATACCCTGATGGGGTTGGCCAACCATCCAACCCGTTGCGCCGTCAAACTGCATGACCGCAGTGGGCGAACCGTGCAGACCCATCTTGTGTTCCAGACTGACCACCCTAAGCTGGTTGGCTTGTCCCGGCTCGCCTTTTGCATCGGGCAGCCATTTTGGGACCAGAAACAGACTGATCCCTTTGGTTCCGGCAATGCCGTCAGGCAAGCGCGCCAACACGAGATGGCAGATATTTGCGATAAAATCGCTGTCACCCCAGCTGATAAACGTTTTCTGCCCTGTGATTGAATACGTACCGTCCTGATTGTCGACCGCCTTGGTGGTCAAAACGCCGACATCGCTGCCGGCATGTGGCTCGGTCAAATTCATCGTCCCGCTCCACTCACCGGAAATCAGTTTGGGTAAATATAGCTGTTTCAGGGTCTGATCGGCGTGATGTTCCAATGCTTCGATCTGGCCTTGCGTCAAAAGCGGGTTCAGCTGAAGCGCCATACATGCGCCGCACATCATTTCACTGACCGCAGTGTTCAGCGCCTGTGGCAACCCCATACCGCCGTATTCCGGGCTCGCCGTCATCCCGACCCATCCGCCATCTGCTATGGCGCGATATCCCTCGGCAAAACCGGGTGACGTTCGCACCACACCGTTCTGCAACACAGCCGGGTGCAAGTCGCCGGATCGCTGCAACGGGGCCAAGACATCATCGCAAAGACGGCCCGCTTCTGACAGAATGGCGTCCGCAACGTCAGGCGTTGCGTCGACGAACAATTCGGTCAAGGCAACCTGATCAAATCCCAACACTTGCTGCAGCAGGAATTTGTGCTCTTGCACAGGTGCGCTATAGGCCATCTGCATCTCCTAAATGGCTGCTTGGCAATCGCAAACCAGCAAAGTATTTGTTTTTATCGGTTTTTTCGAAACTAACGGATGGATGTCGTCCATCAACAGGAACGCAGCGTCACCAGAATGACTAATATCAAGACTGAAATACTGTCCACAGAACCTTCCGATATCAACAGCGCTGCGGCATTTCTGCGCCAGGGCGCATTGGTTTCATTTCCGACAGAAACTGTTTACGGGCTGGCTGCCGACGCCACCGACAGCCACGCGGTTGCCCAGATATTCGAGACAAAAGGCCGCCCGCAATTCAATCCGTTGATCGTGCATGTCGCAACAATAGACGCGGCTCGGGCGATTGGTGATTTCGACGATGACGCGCTTGGTTTGGCCCAGGCATTTTGGCCGGGACCGTTGACGATTGTCGTCCCCTTGAAACCGGAATCCGGGATTTGCGAACTGGTGACCGCAGGGCTGACGACCGTGGCCATTCGCGTTCCCGCACACAAAGTGGCGCAGGACTTGTTGGCCGCCTTTGCGGGCCCATTGGCCGCACCCTCGGCAAATCCGTCGGGGAAAATCAGCCCGACACGTGTTGAACATGTTGTTGACGGGCTATCGGGCAAAATTGCAGCGATCGTAGACGGCGGACCCTGCCCGGTCGGCTTGGAATCCACAATCGTCAGCACCCGACCGCTGGCATTATTGCGCCCTGGCGGTCTGCCGCTGGAGACGATCCAGGCCTGCCTGGGTAAAACCCTGACATTGGCAACCAGCGATGACAGCGCGCCCACATCACCGGGCCAGTTGCGGTCACATTATGCGCCCGATGCAAAGCTGCGATTGAATGCGACAGAGTTGCATGAAAACGAGGTCATGTTGGGGTTTGGCGATGTTGAATGTACGCTAAATCTGTCTGCGTCAGGCGACCTGGTCCAGGCCGCAGCCAATCTGTTCAGTCACTTGCGCACACTGGATCAGCTTGCGCCTGATGGAATTGCCGTATCCCCAATCCCAAATCACGGTCTTGGGCGCGCAATCAATGATCGCTTGCAAAGGGCAGCAGCCCCGCGCGACAGCTAGGCACGGCCCGCTGCCGCTGACAGCGATGAAGGCTCTATTCCCAACGATTTCAGGGCAGCGCCCCATTTGGAATCGCTTTGCAGGTCGAACACGATTTCGCGGGATGCGGCACAGGTCAGCCATCCATTCTGGACGATTTCACTTTCCAGCTGTCCCGGTCCCCAACCGGCGTAACCCAACATCAACAATGCCGTTTCAGGGCCACGGCCTTCGGCCAGTTCTTCCAGAATATCCAAGGTTGCGGTCATGCCGAATTCGTCATCAATTCCCAGGGTCGCATCCGTTGCATGATAGTCAGCCGAATGCAGAACAAACCCGCGCCCGTGCTCAACCGGGCCGCCGAAATGGGCGTGGATTTCGCGTGTTTTGGGGCCCGTGGGTATTTTGAGCTGCTGCAACAGATCGGATACATCCACATCCAGTGCGGGCTTGTTGATGATTAGTCCCATCGCCCCGTCCACCGAATGCGCACATAGAAAAATGACTGCTTTTTCAAAGCGGGGATCACCCATACCCGGCATTGCAATCAACAGTTTTCCGTTCAGATAGGCATCATTGACCTGATTCATCCTGCCTCGAGCCGATTTTGTAGGGCGCGGATACCTGGCGTATATTTTGCAACACTCACGCCAATCTCGCCCGATTGTGATTTCCTATTTGCTGCAACGTACATAAGTTCCCCCCATGTTCAAACCAAGTCTCGGCACCTTTTTGCTTATCCCTGTCGTGGCCCTGTTGATGCAGGTCACCCCTGCACAAAGTAATACCCACAAATATGACGATGTTGCGCAAATAGATGTTTTGCCCGGCTGGCGCACCCCCGAAGGGACCCAAATGGCGGCTATTCGTGTGCGTATGGTTCCGGGTTGGAAAACTTACTGGCGCGCACCGGGCGACGCCGGTATCCCGCCGCGTTTCGATTGGGAAAGATCAAAAAACCTGCGCTCTGTTCGCTTGTATTGGCCAACGCCTACGGTTTTTGATCAAAACGGGTATCGATCCGTTGGCTATAAGGGCGACGTGATCATACCACTGGAATTATTTCCAAAAGACCCTGATGCACAGGTGATTGTCTTGCGCGGGCGGATGGATCTGGGTGTTTGCAACGATGTGTGCATTCCGATGTCGGTCAAACTGAATGCCGACATTCCGGTCAGCTATCGGAAAGATCCGGCAATCGTCAAAAGTCTGGGGAATCAGCCCAGCACTGCGAAATCCGCAAAAGTACGGTCGGTCACGTGCGAAATCGAGCCAATAAGCGACGGTCTGCGGGTCACTGCAAAAATTCAGGTTCCACGACAAGGGAACGAAGAAGCCGCTGTGTTTGAACTGGCGGATCAGGCCGTCTGGGTATCGCAAGCCGACGTAACGCGGACCGGATCAGTGCTGTCGGCTGCCAGCGATCTTGTGCCGCCGACTGCAGCGCCTTTTTTTCTAAACCGCTCGGATATACGTATCACTGTCATAGGCACAAACGGGGCGGTCGACATCCGTGGTTGTACCGCTGGTTAAACCGCCCGCCGCATGAGCCGCAGTCCAAACGCCCCGACAAGATACACGGCCAGGACAACCGCAAAAAGCCCGACCACAAATAACCCCATTGCGGCAGGTTTGACCGGCAGATCACCCAGCGCTGGCATCAGGGTGACATAAACATCGGGCAATGCCCCGGTTGTAAACGCCGGCAGCAGGGTTGTGGCCATCACTGCCGCCACACCAATTCCCGTCATTATTGTTAAGCCGGTGACCGCGCGGCCACCTTTTCGGGCACGCAGCGCTCGGGCCAGACCGCGAAATTGCCGTCGCACGTCTTGTTGCATTGCCAGCAATGCCGGGACCAACAACAATACCAGGAACATGCCAAAGGCGAGTCCATAAACCAGCGTGATCACCGTCGGTTTCAAAAACTGCGCCTGTTGCGAGGTCTCATACAGCAGCGGCGTCAGCCCCAGAACAGTCGTCAGTGTGGTCAGCAAAACCGGGCGCAATCTATCGGCCGTGCCATCGATAATGGCTGGGATGATACCGCGGTCCTGCGCATATTCGTCGATCGTTGTCACCAGAACGATAGAGTCGTTGATAATGATACCGGTCATTCCAATCAGGCCGATGACAGAAAACATCGATAGGGGAACTTCCCATAGAACGTGACCATAAATGGTGCCGACCAGGCCAAACGGAATGATTGCCATAACAACCAGCGGGCGGGTCCAACTGGAAAAAATCCAGGCCAATGTCAGATAAATGCCAAGCAAACAAAAAATGAATCCGACAAGCGCGTCGTTCAAAAACGCATTTTCCTGTTCAGACAGGCCCGCCAGACGCCAGGCGACGCCCCGTTCCTCTTCGATGCGCGGCAAAATTGAATCTTCCAGCGCGGTCATGATTTCCTGTGCCCGTGCTGGATCGTCCTCTGACAGATCGCCATTCACATTCACCAGCCGTAATCCGTTCTCGCGCCGGACCGTCGAAAACCCTGATTTGACCGTGACCGTAACAATGTCTGACAGGCTTACATAGTTGCCCGCGCTGGTTCGTACCTGCGTGCGGTCGACAAAATCCGAGGTCAATTCCGCAGCCGGTAGCTCAACGCGAATTGTCGCGGAACGACTGCCATCCGGATAGGTGGCTGCTTCGATACCGTTCAGACGACTGCGCAAATCCCGTCCAAGCGTATCAATCGTGATCCCCAGCGCCTGGCCCTGGGGTGTCAGTTCCAAAACCAGCTCGTCCTTGTCATAGGACAGGCTGTCTTCTAACGCCGACACTTCCGGGTACTCGGCCAATGCTGTCTTCAGATCTTCTGCCGCGGATTTCAAAGTTTCCGGTGAGGCTCCGAACAGTTCGATGTCCAATGCATCGCCGCCAGGACCACCGCGATGGCCGCGAAAACTGACGGTCTCAACCAAGGGGTGATTTCTGACTTCGTCTTGCAGTTCTGCCACGAATGCAAATGAAGAATATGGTCGCAAATCGGCGTCAATCAGTTCGATTGAAATGGCCCCCAGTTGCCAGGTTTCTTTCGTGTCGGACCCCGACAGACCCCGCCCCGAACCGCCGCCGATCTGCGCAATGACATAATCAAGGGGATTGGTGCCGTATTCGGCTGCGTATTTTTCGCCAACAACCTGCGTTGCCCGCTGCAATTCACGCATCATTTCTAAACTGTCTTCGCGTGTCGCCCCCGGAAGCATCGCAAAGTTACCAGAGATCGAGCCACGCTCTGGCGAATTGAAAAAGCGCCACTGCAAATCGCCACGGGCAAAGATTGCGGCCTGCGTGGCCAGGATCAGGATTGCCCCCGCGATGACCGGATATCTGGCCCAGATGACCCCGGCCATCAGGCGTCGAAAGATGACCCGTTTAAACCAGTTGAAACCACGGTTAACCACCCGGCTGGGAAGATCATACCAGTGGTCACGATCCGAATGCGCCAAAGCATGGCTCATGTGATTTGGAAGGATCAAAAAGCATTCAATCAGTGACGCTGCCAAAACCACAATGACCGTAAATGGGATATCGGCGATAAGTGACCCGAACCGGCCACCAATAGCCACCAGACCAAAGAATGCGATGATTGTCGTGATCGTCGCGGAAAAAACCGGCGCGAACATTCGCCGCGCCGCGTTTTCGGCCGCCGTGACAGGTGACTCGCCCAATCTGCGGACCCGGAAATCAGCATGTTCACCGACCACAATTGCATCGTCGACAACGATCCCCAGCGTGATGATCAGCGCAAACAAAGAGATCATGTTTATGGTCAGACCAGCAACATACATCATCGCGATCGCGGCCGTCATGGCCACAGGAATTCCGGCAGCAACCCAAAATGCAGTGCGCGCGTTCAAAAACAGAAAAAGCAGCAAGACAACCAGCCCCAGGCCCATCAGACCGTTATCCAAAAGGATATTCAGGCGTCCGGTTATGGCTTCGGCGCGGGTGCGGATCAGATCCATGCTGACATTGTTTGGCAATGTCAGTTGCATATCCGCTGTGATCTCTTCGACCTGACGCTGAATTTTGATCGCATCGCCCTGATCGGAACGGTCAACCCGTACGGTGATCGCCGGATCGTCTGCGACGAAATAGGCCCGGTCGCGATCAATCCCCTTCACGCGAATACGCGCGACGTCACCAATGGTCAGTTTGGAACCGTCGGGGTTGGACCGCAGAACGATATCCGCGATCTGGTCGGCGCTTCGTTTTGCAACACCTGTGCGCACACGGGCGGTCCCGCTGCCAACATCGCCAGCAGGGTCAGCTTCTGCTTCTTCGGCGATAGCCGCCGAAATTTCGGACATCGTGATGTCGTTCTGAATCAGCGACAGTGAAGGCACTTCGACGATCGTTTCGGGTGATGCAACGCCCTGGATGCTCGCGCGGGTCACACCCGCAGCAAACAACCGTGTCACCAGTTCATCTGCAAATCGGCCCAGCTGCTCCACGGCAACCGGTCCCGTAATCACGACATCTGTGACGCGGTCCCGCCATGCGCCCCGACGCACAGTGGGGTCATCGGCTTCATCCGGCAGGGTACTGACGGCATCAACGGCCGCTTCGACATCGTCGGCGGCCCGCGACATATCCCAGTCGGCTTCGAATTCCAGATCGATCCGGGCACGGCCCTCGCTGGATGTTGACGAACTACTGGCAACGCCCTCTACGGCCAGCAAGGCAGGTTCAAGAATCTGCGCAATTGCCTGATCAACATCTTCGGCGCCTGCGCCGCTCCATCCTACGGTTACGCTGACAGAATCTATGACAACGTCGGGAAAAAACTGTGCCCGCATGCGCGGTACGGCGGCCAGACCCGCAGCGATCAGAACCACAAGAAGCAAATTCGCGGCGGTCTTGTGGCGCGTGAAATACGAAAGAATCCCACCGGCAGCACCTGAAACGAGTCCTGCCATCCTAGCCTCCCATCCGAGATTCTAGTCTTGATACGATCTGTGCTGGCACCATGTCTTTCTGAAGCTGCCCCAGCACCCGTTCTTTTGCCTCTGCCGGCATAAACTGATTGCCTTCGACAAATGCAACCAATCGGGCGCGGCGTTCTGCACTGAGTTCCACCAGGTCCGGTTCCGGCGGTGCTGCCCCGGCTGCGGGTTCGCCTGTTGGTGGCGTAATCGCCCTGACCCGGATACCGGTCCCAAGCAGTGGGCTGCGCTCGGCAACGATTTGCCGGCCCACCAATCCACGCGCGGCGACGATAAGGTCATCGCCCTGGCGTCGCAGCACATCGACATCCAACGATTCCAGTCGTTCATTTTCATCAAGTACCAATACTGTGTTTGCTGAATCCACCGCTGTGCTTGGCAACATCGCAACACGTTCCAAAGACGGTTCCTCGATCGCGACAGTCACAAAATCCCCCGGACGAAAACCCTGGCTGTCGGTCAGCCGTGCAAATAACAATCGGCCAGTTTGACCATCGCCCACAGCCGCGCTTTCGCGGGTGATGACACCACGCGACCCCAGATCGACGCCCAGGATGTCCAACGACACAAGAACGTCTGCGGCAATCAGGCGACCTTGGTCATCCAGCAGTCGTGTATATTGCGGCGTGGACACACGAAATGAAACTTCCAGCGCGGTGGCATCGACGATCTGCGCAATGCGTTCATTTCTGCTGACCAGTCCGCCCTCGACAATGGAAACTTCTGCCAGGGTCCCGGCAAACCCGGCATATATTTCGGTTTCGGCCAATGCCCGTTTGGCTTCGGCCAGGTTAATGTTGATCCGTGATATCGATGTGGCTGCCTGATCGACCCGCGCTTCGGCATTGGCAACAGACTGACGCCGTGAAAGGACGGACTGGCCCGCCGATGACAGCGCCAGTTCAGCAGTTTCAACGGCGGCCTCAGTACCCACGCCACGCGTTGCAAGGTTTTTCTGTCGCGCCAACGCCTGTTCACGCAAACGCACCTGGTCTTTGGCTGCGGTCAGTTCATCCTGAGCCAATTCCAAACCACGGGCGGCGTCACGCTGTTCGGCCTGCGCCTCTAACAGATCCGCCCCCACAACATCCAGGGCCGATTGCGCGTCCTGCTGATCGATCCGGACCAACAACTGACCTTCTGTGACATATCCGCCTTCTTCGAATTCAGAGGCCAGTTCGATGATTGTCCCGTTAGCCGTTGCGCGCAGGTCCAGTGTCCTGCGGCTGCGGACTTCGCCAAAACTGGTCAGAACCGGCGTGATTGTCTGCGGCTCGATCTCGACCACGTTAACCGCAAACACCCGTTCACGCGCAGGTCGTGACCGGTCTTCCTGGGCCCATCGCACTTTCAGAGCGCCATAAAATGTGTCTCCGGCCCAGGCCAGAATACCAAATGTCAACGACAACAGGAAAATGCCGACAAGGCTTCGGCGTAAAAATCTCATATTTCATCTTCCCTAAGCGAAGTCTGCGTCGGTAAATATTAGGCGGAATATCGAATTCGTCCAAACCACAAGCATGTTACGGGATACAAATTCATTTCCGTCGAATTTTTTCGTCCAAACGCGGCATTATTTCTACAAAATTGCATGGTTTGTGCCTGGAATCGAACTGATGGATCAAAATTTCATCCCAGGCATCCTTGCAGGCGCCCGGGCTGCCAGGCAACGCAAAAAGATAAGTGCCATTGGCGACACCGGCGGTTGCGCGGGATTGCACCGCCGATGTGCCGATTTTTTTCATCGAAATTATGGTGAAAACAGTGGAAAATGCCTCGATTTCCTTTTCGTAGACATCGCGATGTGCCTCGACCGTGATATCGCGACCGGTCAGGCCGGTACCGCCCGTTGATATGATCACGTCAATCGTTGGATCGCCACACCACGCCCGCAGTTGATCAGCGATCAACGCGCGTTCGTCCGGCAGGATTTTGCGTTCGCCAACCCCATGACCGCTGGCTTGGACACGCTGCGACAGGGTTTGTCCGGATTTATCGTTTTCTGCGGTTCTTGTGTCAGACACTGTAAGGATCGCGATGCGAACGGGCACGAATTCTGGTTTTTTCTCATTCTGGTTCAAATTTCTTGCCCCTCTTTTTGGCCCGTCCTGTCATGTGACCAGCCCCAAATCGTCATGTGCTCAACCGGTTGCCGTATTCAGGCGCGCCTGAATTGCCAAAAGATCCGCCCACGCGTCGCGCTTGGCCTGCGGATTTCGCAGCAGATAGGCCGGGTGAAACATAGGCATAACCGGCAGATCAAAACCCTGTGCCCATTCGCCACGCAGGCGCGTGATCCCCTTGCGGCCCAAAACCGCCTGACAGCTGATATTGCCCATCAACACCAAAATTTCGGGCTGAACCAGGGCGACATGGCGCTGCAAAAAGGGCAACAGCATCGCGATTTCACCTGGTTCGGGATCGCGGTTCTGTGGCGGCCGCCATGGCAACACATTGGTGATGTATACGCCGTTCGCGGCTGTGTCAGCAGCGCGGTCAAGCCCGATTGCCGCCAACATTTTATCCAACAACTGACCCGCGCGACCGACAAACGGGCGTCCCTGAATATCTTCATCGCGACCCGGGGCTTCGCCAATGATCATCACCCGGGCATCGGGAATTCCGTCTGCAAATACCAACTGCCGCGCGCCGCGCTTTAGATCACACAGATCAAACGCGGCCATGGCGGCTTGCAATGAGTTCAAATTCTGGGCCGCGGCGGCGGCTGAACGGGCAACAAGGACCGGGTCCTGGGCATGGGTTGGCACAGTCGATTTGGCGTCGGCCCGCTCTGAATTTTCGGCTGTTTGTGGCACTGACCGTTTGGCTGGACGCGCCTCCAGCTCAAATCGATTAATCGGCGCTTCGCAGATTGCCTCGGTCGCGCCCAGTTCGATCTGCCATTCCAGCAGGGATTTTGCATCGCGATGTGTCAGGTCAGAATCCATGAACCCTAGGTACGACGTCTGGCCTGCAGCGTAAATGGCTGCAAGCCGCCCTTGCCCGACGACGCAAGCCTTTCTATAAGCCAGTGAAATCGGGACAAGGAACACCATGGCATTCCGGCAGAAGCATTTGCTGAGCATCGAACAGCTTCATCCTGATGAGATTCAGACACTGTTAGATCTGTCCGACAAATACGCAGATCAGAATCGCAAATCCGGTCACGGATCATCGGCGCTTGCTGGCCTGACCCAGGTCAACATGTTCTTTGAGAATTCCACGCGCACATTGGCCAGTTTCGAACTGGCCGGCAAAAGACTGGGCGCCACGGTTATGAATATGTCGATGCAGGCCTCATCCATCAAAAAGGGTGAAACACTGATCGACACGGCCTTGACCCTGAATGCGATGCACCCCGATCTGCTGGTTGTGCGACATCCACATTCCGGCGCGGTCGAGCTGTTGTCCGAAAAGGTCAATTGCGCTGTACTGAACGCCGGGGATGGGCGTCATGAACATCCTACACAGGCCTTGTTGGACGCACTGACAATCCGGCGCGCCAAGGGGCGACTGCACCGTCTGACTGTCGCGATATGCGGCGATATTGCGCATTCTCGTGTCGCCCGGTCCAACATCCATTTGTTGGGAAAGATGGAAAACCGGTTGCGTCTGATCGGGCCGCCAACCTTGATTCCACCCGGGGCCAGTGACTGGGGTGTCGAAGTCTATGACAACATGGCCGAGGGCCTGAAAGACGCCGATGTGGTGATGATGCTGCGCCTGCAAAAAGAACGTATGGATGGTGCGTTTATCCCTTCCGAGCGGGAATATTATCATCGCTATGGACTGGACGCGGACAAGCTGCGTGCTGCCAAGGACGACGCCATTGTCATGCATCCCGGTCCGATGAATCGCGGCGTTGAAATTGATGGCACACTGGCGGACGATATCAACCGGTCCCACATCCAGGAACAGGTCGAAATGGGTGTCGCGGTGCGCATGGCGGCGATGGATTTGCTGGCGCGGAACCTGCGCCAGGCCCCAACGGGTGTGATGGTATGAAAACTCTGTTCAAAAACGCCAGGTTGATTGATCCGGTTGCCGGAACAGTTGAAACAGGGTTTCTGGAAATCGAAGACGGGCGCATAGTTGCCCGCGGCACTGGCAAAGCACCCAAATCGGACGCGGAAACAGTCGACTGTAACGACAAATACCTGGCACCCGGCATTGTCGATATCGGTGTCAAAGTCAGTGAACCGGGCGAGAGACACAAGGAATCTTTCAGATCAGCAGGGCAAGCGGCGGCGGCGGGTGGTGTTACCACCATGGTCACGCGTCCGGACACTTTGCCGGCGATCGACAATCCCGAAACACTGGAATTCGTCACACGCCGCGCCAATGAGGCGGCACCAGTGAATGTGCTGCCAATGGCTGCGTTGACCCGTGGACGTCGGGGTCGACAGATGGTCGAGATTGGGTTCATGCTGGACGCGGGCGCGGTCGCGTTCACCGATTGTGACACTGTTGTCCAGGACAACAAGGTTTTATCGCGCTGCTTGACTTATGCGCGGTCCCTTGGCGCGCTGGTGATCGGCCATCCGCAGGACCCCGGTCTGTCCAAAGGCGCCGCTGTCACCAGTGGCAAATTCGCGTCCCTGAAAGGTCTTCCATATGTATCGCCAATGGCCGAGCGCATGGGCCTGGATCGTGATCTGGCATTGGTAGAGATGACCGGTGTCCGTTACCATGCGGATCAGATCACAGTGGCAAGATCCCTGCCCCCACTGGAACGCGCCAAGAAAAACGGCCTGGATGTAACGGCCGGTGTCAGCATTCACCACCTGGCTTTGAATGAACTGGACGTGGGCGACTATCGGACGTTTTTCAAAGTGAAACCGCCGCTGCGGTCCGAAGACGACCGCAAAGCCATGGTCGCGGCAGTTGCAAGCGGGCTGATCGATATCATCAGTTCGATGCACACGCCGCAAGACGAAGAGAGCAAACGATTGCCATTTGAAGAGGCCGCATCTGGTGCGGTCGCGCTTGAAACATTGCTGCCGGCGGCCTTGCGGCTGTACCATTCCGGGGAACTGACATTGCCGCAACTGTTTCGCGCGTTGTCGCTGAACCCGTCAAAAAGACTTGGCCTGGAAACCGGCAGCTTGAATGTCGGAGCGCCCGCCGATTTTGTTCTTTTCGACCCCGACTTACCGTTTGTTCTGGATCGATTCAAACTGAAGTCAAAATCAAAGAATACGCCATTTGACGGGCAACGCATGCAAGGCAAGGTACTGGCGACCTACGTGGGCGGCAAACCCGTCTACAGGCGGAGCTAGCCGATGACATACCTTTTAGTTGGATTTGCAGCTTATCTGATTGGGTCGATTCCTTTCGGGCTGGTTGTGACCCGACTGTTCGGTCTGGGCGACATCCGTCAAATCGGGTCAGGCAATATCGGAACAACCAATGTGTTACGCACCGGTAACAAACTCGCCGCTTTTCTGACGCTGATTCTGGATGCGGGCAAGGGCGCGGTTGCGGTGTTGACAGCGCGCGCGATCTTTGGCGAAGACAGTGCGGGTCTGGCTGGCCTGTTCGCGATGATTGGTCATCTTTACCCCGTATTTTTGAAGTTCAGGGGCGGAAAAGGTGTTGCCACTTTTTTGGGAACACTGCTGGCGTTATCCTGGCCGGTCGGCATTGCAGCCTGCGCTGTCTGGTTGGTGACCGCCCTGGTGACACGATACTCTTCGCTATCTGCACTTGTGGCTTCGGCGCTGGCACCGGTGTTCACATATTTCCTGTATCATCAGCACGGCGCAATACTGGTTCTGTTTTTGGCGGCGCTGATATTTTACAAACACGCCGCGAATATCGGCCGCCTGATGGCATCAACAGAACCCAAAATTGGTCAAAAATGAACTGGCCTGCATGTGTCCGATCAGGTTCTGGAACCGGGTCAGTAGGCGTATTCATCATAGATACGCGTCAGATCGCCATTCCACACGTTGTGGTACTTGCCCAACAATTCATCAGCGGGCACTTTTCCGGTTTCCAGAGAATCCGTCAGTGCATTCAAGAAATGCGTTTCATCTTCTATCAAGCCGCCAGCGCCCTTGATAGCGCGCGCCTTTAGCCCGGCTTGTGAAATCGCCACCGCCTGACGGGCCAGGTCATGCATTTTTATTGATCCGACCTGTGCCTGCAATCCATCAACCGACGCCGCCACCCGCAGCGCCTCTCTGGTTTCGGCGTCCCAGCCACGTACCAAATCCCAGGCAGCGTCCAGCGAAGTCTGATCATACATCAACCCCACCCAAAATGCGGGCAACGCACAAAGCCTGCGCCAGGGTCCACCATCCGCACCACGCATTTCGATATATTTCTTAAGCCGGGCTTCGGGGAAACAGGTGGTCAGATGATCAGCCCAATCAGACAGGGTTGGCGTTTCCCCAGGCAGGGCCGGCAACTTGCCCGCCATGAAATCACGAAATGACTGCCCCAGCGCATCAATGTATTTGCCATCGCGATACACAAAATACATGGGCACATCCAAGACGTAATCGGCCCACCGTTCGAACCCGAACCCATCTTCGAAAACAAACGGCAACATGCCGGTGCGCGCCGGATCAAGATCCCGCCAAATACGTGACCGCCAGCTTTTGTGGCCATTTAGCTTTCCCTCAAAAAACGGCGAGTTCGCAAACAGCGCCGTCGCAACCGGTTGCAAAGCCAAAGCCACGCGCATTTTTTGCACCATGTCCGGTTCTGAACCGAAATCCAGGTTCACCTGCACGGTACATGTCCGATACATCATTTGGGTGCCGTGTGTGCCCACACGCCCCATGTAATTCGTCATCAGCTTGTAGCGCCCTTTGGGCATCATCGGCATTTGTTCATGCGTCCATATCGGCGCGGCACCCAGGCCGATAAACTTGGCGCCAATACCGTCAGCCACAGTCTGAACGTCACGCAGATGCGTGTTCACCTCGTCACATGTTTCATGAATGCTGACCAGCGGCGCACCGGACAATTCCAGTTGCCCGCCAGGTTCAAGGCTGACATTTGCACCGTCTTTGGTCAGGCCAATAATATTACCTTCTTCCAGCACCGGCGCCCAACTGAACTGGTCCCGCAACCCTTCCAAAATGGCCTGAATTGATCGTTCACCACTGTATGGAAGCGGCTTCAGGCTGTCCTGGCAGTATCCAAACTTTTCGTGCTCGGTTCCGATGCGCCAGTCTTCTTTGGCTTTGCATCCATCCGCCAGATATTCAGCTAACTGTTCGGGTCGTTCGATCGGGCCGCCGCCGGATTGTGGGATAGACATATTGGTGCTCCGGCATTGTCAGTCATATTTGACGGCAAGAGTTGGTAGCAAAAGCAGCCGAAGTCAATGCAAGGCTGTGATGTTTGCCTGCCAGATCACGACCTGCTGATCCGGGGCATTCTTTAACTTGGATAGCATGGCTTCGGTCTGGATGCCTTCCAGTCCGGCAAACACGTCAAAAAGCGCCTCTGCACCTTCGGCATTGGTGGGAATTCTTAGTGGCGCGGTATTTGGATCATGCAAAACCCATTCAGAACTTTTGCGCTTTACTGGATCCAATTCGACGCGCATCAATTCGGCAACCGACACTGAACCACCCTCGACTGGTCCGTAATAAGTGACCTGTCCTTCATCAACATGAACCACCCCGGCGCCGCCACTGGCGACACGAAACCGGGCCCGTTGAATTCCTGCAAAGACCAGCAATGCCCCTGCCAAAGCCAAAGATGTTCCGACAATTGCCAATATTCCGACTGCACTGACAGCCCAGTAAAGGCCCAGCATTGATACAGCAAAGCCAATCAGCGCCTCGCGCCAACGGTAAACAGCTTTTTTGACTTCTGGTCTTACAAATTCCATGCCTGTCACCAAAACCATGATTTTACATTGGTTTGATCTGTTTTGCCTTGTCTTGAGCTACCCTAACGTCAAACCACGGCCAAAATAAGTCAAATAAAGCCATTTGCACGCAGCCAGGTCCATAAGCCGGTTTTTGCCGATCGGCCCCGTTTACGCCAAAAGCGTTTATGTTTGACCCGCAGACAGCCAGTCGCCGTACCGGATCTGCCACAGGGTCATGGCTGCCACCACTGCGGTATCGGCCCGCAATATCCTCGGACCCAGGCTGACCGGATGTGCGGCCGCGAAACTGGCCAGCCGATCGCGTTCGCGCATCGAAAACCCGCCCTCTGGCCCGATCAGGATCGCCCAGGATGGCGCCGTCGTGGGGTCCAGCACATTTGCCTGCCCCGCAAGTGTTTCGTTACAAAACATGAGCTGTCGGTCACTGGGCCAGTGATCCAGCAAGTGGTCCAGTTTCTGAAGCCCTAAAACTTCCGGGACATATGTGCCGGCGCATTGTTCCGCCGCCTCGATTGCATGGGCCTGCAAACGATCCTGCCGAATGCGTTCAGAATTTGTAAAGTCGGTTTGCACCGGCAAAATCTTGGACGCGCCCATTTCCGTGGCTTTTTCAACAATGAAATCGGTGCGCGCCTTTTTGATTGGCGCGAACAACAGCCATAAATCCGGCGGCATTTTCAACGGCCGTGATTGCGCCAGACAAACCAGCGTGCCACCCCGTTTTCCGGCGTCCCGGATTTCTGCAAGATACTCGCCGTCTTTTCCATTGATGACGAACAATTGGTCGCCCGGCCCCATCCGCATGACCGAAAACAGGTAATGTGCTTTGTCCCGCGACAGAGGAACTGATTGCCCCTCGCCAAGCGAGTGATCTACATAGAGCCTGACTTTTACGTTTGCCATGATTGTATTCATATGCCCGAGCAAGAAATTAAACCAGACTCCGAAGGCCAGGTATCGGACGCGGTCACAGGAAACTGGGTTGATCATCTGGCCCCGTCCTGGACCAGACCCTATTTGCGCCTGTCGCGCGCTGATCGTCCAATCGGAACATGGTTATTGCTTATACCATGTTGGTGGGGTGTTTTGCTGGCCACAATTCACAAGGGCGCATTTTCGGCGATTGATCTTTGGATCGTTCTGGCCAGTGCACTGGGGGCCTGGTTGATGCGTGGTGCAGGCTGTACATGGAACGACATTACAGACCGCAAGTTCGATGAACAGGTTGCGCGCACACGGTCCCGCCCAATCCCATCGGGGCAGGTCAGTGTCGCTGGCGCCCTGATTTGGATGACTTTGCAGGCGCTGATCGCGTTTGCGATCTTGCTGACGTTTGAATTTTCTGCCGTTTTGTTGGGGGTCGCATCGTTAGGGTTGGTTGCAATTTATCCATTTGCCAAACGGTTCACATGGTGGCCTCAGGCATTCCTGGGTTTGGCGTTTAACTGGGGGGCTCTTTGGGCCTGGACCGCATCGACGGGAACAGTGTCATGGGCTGCAGTGTCATTATATGTATCTGGCATTGCATGGACACTATTTTACGACACGATATACGCCCATCAGGACAAAGAAGACGATGCATTGGTCGGCATCAAATCGACTGCACGGCTGTTGGGGACAAGGACCCACAAGTGGCTGAAATGGTTTTTGGTGGCAGCAGTGGCATTCATGGGCATTGCCGTGTTGCTGGCGTTTCAGCCAGGTGCAAACCCACTGAAACTGGTTGTTGCTTTGGGCGGTCCCTGGGCATTTGGCTGGCATTTGGCCTGGCAAATTCGCACCCTGGATATCGACAAGCCGGAAAACTGCGTAAGACTATTTCGATCAAACCGTGACGCAGGTCTTATTGCTGCGCTGTTTCTGGCCGTCGCCGCATTCCTGTGATTGCAGGACGACCAAACAGGTCTTATTGAGTACGGCGAACCGATCAAGCGGAACAAAACTTTCTTATGACCTTCAAAAAGATACTTCCGGTTCTTTTGGCGCTGTTCGTTGCGGCTGCCCTGGCCGTCCTGACCGCAACACTTTCCGTGTCCGCAATCGAAAATCGCTCGGAACGAGATGTCGAACATGTGCTTAATCTTGACGGGCACAATTGGGCCACGGTCAAGGCAGACGGTTTGCAGGTGATTCTCAGCGGTGAGGCCGCAGACGAGGCGACACGGTTCAGTGCGCTCAGCGCGGCGGGCAGGGTCATCGATTCCATGCGCCTTGTCGACATGATGGAAGTGGCCAAAGTCGAAGCGCTGAAGCCGCCAAGGTTTTCGATCGAAATTTTGCGAAATGAAGACGGTATTTCGCTGATCGGGCTGGTTCCGAAAGCCATGGATCGTCAGTCGATGGTCCGAAATATTACGGCAATTGCTGACAACAGCACAGTCACGGATCTTTTGAATGTTGCGGATTACCCTGCGCCTGCGACCTGGGACAGCGCAATCGAATATGGCATTTTGGCATTGGCTGACCTGCCGCGATCCAAAATATCTGTGTCAGCAGATCTGGTCACAATCAACGCGATCAGTGACAGCGCCGCGGAAAAACGCACCTTGGAATCTGATCTGTCCCGCAATGCCCCGCCCGATGTGAAGGTCGCGCTTAGCATTTCCGCACCGCGTCCTGTGATAACCCCTTTTACTTTGCGTTTTCTCATCGACGCCGAGGGCGCGCGTTTTGACGCCTGTTCGACCGACACAGAGCAGGGGCGCGTCAACATACTGAAAGCGGCTTCGGCGGCAGGGCTTCAGGGAAAAGCCACTTGCACCATTGGGCTTGGTGTACCAACGCCGACATGGGACAGGGCTGTGACGACCGGTATCACCAAGCTGGCAGAGCTGGGCGGCGGGTCGATTACATTCAGCGATGCGGACGTCACGGTTGTGGCGCTGGAAAACACGCCTTTGGCGACGTTCGATAAAGTCATCGGCGAACTAGAAGCCGCCCTGCCCGAGGTTTTTTCCCTGCACGCCATTCTTCCTGACCCGGTTCAGACCGGCAGCGTTGATAGTGAAAATGTCATCCCGGAATTTATCGCCACCAGAAATGAGGACGGCCTGGTCGAATTGCGCGGCCGGATCGCCAATGAACGCGCACGGATCGCGACCGAAAGCTTTGCCAAGGCGCAATTTGGCAGCAATTCCGTCACCGGGGCGATGCGCATCGATGAACAATTGCCAAGGGGATGGTCCACAAGGGTGCTGGCCTCTCTCGAGGCACTTTCATTTCTGAATTCGGGCCAGGTTACGGCCCAACCAACAGTCGTGACGGTCAGTGGTGTGACCGGTGCCCCCGACGCGCGCGCAGAGATATCGCGCCTGTTGTCAGAAAAACTGGGCGAGGCCGAAGATTTTCGTATCTCGGTATCTTATGAAAAAAAGCTGGACCCAGAGCTTGATCTTCCTACTGCCGAAGAATGCGTTCAGAAAATCAATCTGGTGCTTGGGGTGCGGCAGATCACATTTGCGCCAGGTTCGGCAGAGATCGACAACGAGGCCAGCGATTCAATCGAAAAGATCGTTGAAATCATGCAAGATTGTTGGGAATTTCCGATGGAGATTGGCGGTCACACCGACAGCCAGGGCCGCGAAGTGATGAACCAGGAACTAAGCAAGAGCCGGGCTGACGCCGTACTGGCGGCATTGCTGCAACGGCGTGTTCTGACCAAAAACCTGACTGCCAAAGGTTATGGCGAGACTGAACCGGTCGCTGACAACGACACCGAAGCAGGGCGCGAACTTAACCGCCGCATTGCATTCAAACTTATCCTGCCCGAAGAAGAAGATGTTGCGGCGACCGACGATGCCTCACCTTCGCATGACCCGACAACAGAAACACAGGAATCCGAGAACGCAGATGAACAGAACTGAGTTTATCGTCGCCACAGCCATAATTTTGTTTGTGGCATTCATGTTGGGCTGGTTTGGCCATTGGCTGGTTCACAGGTTCATGCGCATAACCCAGTCGGAAATGGGCGAACTGGACAAAATGGCGCAGGAACTGCATCAGGCCGAAGAAGAAAGAAACCAGGCGGTCGCATATTACCAACAACGTGAAGGCGAAATCAGCAATCAACTGGTGCAAACCGAAGCAGAATTACGCGCCGCCATGGACGGGTTACGTGATGCTCGCCACGAGGCCGAAGAACTGCGCGCCTATGTTGACCGGATGCAGCAGACCTAGTCGGGCTTCCAGCGGTCCAGTGCGGCCTCGTCCTTGATGTCGGCTGAAACCCATGTCTGTGATATCGCCCGGATTTCTTTTTTCCAAAAAGGTGCGCGCGATTTCAAGTAGTCCATCAGAAAATCTGCGGCTGCAAAGGCTTCGGCGCGGTGAACCGCAGCAGTTGCGACCATCATGATCGGCTCACCCGGGGCTAACTGACCAAAACGGTGAATGACCAGGCAATCGGTCAGCGCCCAGCGTTGTTTTGCCTGTTCAACGATTTTCGCGATCGCGGGGCCCGTCATCGCAGGGTAATGTTCGATCAATAAATGTTGCAGGTCCTGGCCGTCGTTACGCACAAGACCCGTGAACGTGACAACCGCACCGGCATCGGGTTGCGCCGCAGAGAAATCAGATACTTCTTTTCCGACATCAAAGGCATCATTTTGGATTTTGATCGCCACTTTAGCCACCTGTCATCGGCGGAAAGAACGCAACTTCCCGCACGTTTTCAAGCGGCGCTTCAAAATCAGACAGTTCTTGATCCAATGCCACACGCAACGCACTCAGGTCCTCGAATGCCGCCGCATACCGGTCTTCGCGTGCGCAAAGTTCCTGAACTAACCCAGTAACTGTCGTGGCTGCTGTTTCAACGGATTCTTCCGACAAACCAATTCTTTCCCGAACCCACGCAAAGTAGACCACATTGATCATTTTTCGTCATCCTCTTTCAGATAGGGCAACGCTTTGGCGAAGTAATCCCAGCCCGTGATCAACGTCAGACAGGCAGCAACGCCAAGCAATACGACGCCCCCCCAAAACGTCCAGACCATTCCAAGGTATTTCCAGCCCAGACCGATCGGGTCCTGTTTGCGACCCGACAATATGTCATCCAGCACCCCAGGATCCATATCGGCACTGCCTATGCCAAAATAGTGTTCGAATACGCCGGTCGAAAACAGTACCGCGATGGCCACCATTTGCGCGGTCGTTTTCCACTTGGCCAATTTGGTTACTTTCAGTAGCCCGGCAGTTTCTCCCAGGAATTCGCGCAGCCCGGACACAAATACTTCGCGAAACATAATGACCGTGGCTGGCAGCAAGATCCATGGGTTCATGCCTGAAATTCCAGTCAGCACCAGTAACGCGATGACCACCATTGCCTTGTCGGCGATGGGATCCAGCATGGCACCGAATTTTGTTTCTTGTTTCCAGGCGCGCGCCAGATAACCGTCAAACCAGTCAGTGACCGCAGCCCCCACAAACAACACAAGGGCAAACCAGTCAGCCCAGGGCCGGGTGAAATACAGAAACATCACCGCCACACCGGGTGCAGCCAACAGGCGAAGAACTGTCAAAGAATTCGGAACTGTCCATTTCATACCCAAGCAGTACCCCGTCAGCCCTTGTCATGGAAGAAGTCATAAATCGTTTCGGCCATTGTTGCGGAAATTCCTTCTACGGCCTGTAAATCCGACAACCCGGCACGCGAAACTGCTTTGGCGCTGCCAAAATGACCAAGAAGCGCACGCTTGCGGGTGGCCCCAACACCAGGTACGTCGTCAAGCGGCGTGGCACCTATTGCTTTCGCGCGTTTTGCACGATGGGTTCCAATTGCAAAACGATGCGCTTCGTCCCGCATGCGCTGCACGAAATACAGAACCGGATCGTTGTGCCGCAGCGCAAACGGGCGTTGGCCTTGTCGATAGAATTCCTCATTACCGGCGTTGCGATCTATGCCTTTGGCAACACCAATCATCGCAATGTCCGCGACGCCCAGCTCTTCCAGTATTTCAGCCACCGCGCTTACCTGACCGGCACCGCCATCAATCAAAAGCAAATCAGGCCATGTACCGTTTTCGCGATCCGGGTCTTCCTTTAGCAAGCGTTGGAAGCGGCGGCGCAGGACCTCTTTCATCATGCCAAAATCGTCGCCGGGTGTCAGGTTTTCGCCCCGGATATTGTATTTTCGGTACTGGCTTTTGATATAGCCTTCGGGTCCGGCCACAATCATCGCCCCAACGGCGTTGGTTCCCTGAATATGGGAATTATCATAGACCTCGATACGGGTTGGTGGTGCTTCCAGATCAAATGCAGCGGCCAGTCCCCGCAGCAATTTTGCCTGTGTTGCCGTTTCCGACATTTTGCGCGCCAGGCTTTCGCGTGCATTCCGGGTGGCACTGGCAACCAGATCGGCCTTTTCGCCGCGTTGCGGAACCACAATATGCACTTTGTGTGCCGACTTTTGCGACAGGGCTTGGGACAGCAGTTGCCTGTCTTCGACGTCCTGACCCAGAATGATCATCCGTGGCGCTTCCTTGTTGTCATAAAACTGACCGACGAACGCCTGTAATACCTCTGACGCGTCGGCCCCCGACCCGGTACGAGGGTAAAAATCCCGGTTGCCCCAGTTCTGGTTTCCCCGAATGAAAAAAACCTGAACACACGCCTGGCCACCATCCATATGAAGCGCGACGACGTCCGCCTCTCGGACGGATCGTGGGTTGACGCCCTGGGCTTGCTGAACCTGTGTCAGTGCCTTGATGCGGTCGCGTATCGCGGCTGCGCGTTCGAATTCCAGTGCCTCGGATGCGGCCTGCATTTCGGTCGCCAGCTTTTCCTGAACATGGGTTGTGCGACCCTGCAAAAAGCGTTCGGCATCATGAACCAATCCGGCATAGTCGCCCGGCGCGATATACCCGACGCATGGCGCAGAGCATCGTTTGATCTGATAAAGCAAACAGGGGCGGGTCCGGCTTTCAAACATTGAATCCGAACAGTTCCTTAGCAAAAAAACCTTTTGCAGTTGGTTCAGTGTCCTGTTGACCGCACCAGCGCTGGCAAAAGGACCATAGTAGTTGCCTTTTTCTTTCTTGGCGCCGCGGTGTTTTTTGATTTGCGGAAATGGGTGTTCCCCGGACACCAGGATATTCGGGAAAGACTTGTCGTCCCGCAGTAACACGTTGTAGCGGGGTTTAAGTTGTTTGATCAGGTTCTGTTCAAGAAGCAGTGCATCAGTCTCTGTCGCGGTTGACAGAAACATCATCGACCGCGTTTCAGAAATCATACGAGAGATACGGGCCGAGTGGCCTGCGGGCTTGGCATAACTCGCAACCCGCTTTTTCAGATTTCGCGCCTTGCCGACATACAAAACTGCACCCTGGGCGTCCAGCATGCGATAAACACCGGGCGAATTGTCCAGCAGCCGCAAATATCCCTGGATACATGCGTGACCGCCGGGGCCTGACGGCGCGGTTTGGCTGTTTGTGTTGTCCGGCATCTGAACCTCAGGTGATTCTGTATTCTGGCTGCAACCTTATCCCCGCAGTGGCAAGAGAAAACCTATCCACGATTTCTGTGGATAACTCTGGTGGTAAGTTTTGGGCATCCCGATATTTCCCTTAGATTTGGCCTATTTCACTGATTTGCCTAAAAATTAGGCAAGTTACTAAGCCATTGAAAAATAAATGTATTTTTTATGTCCAAGGCAAACTCCTGAAAACACACGATAAAAAGTAACACTTCGGTGACAAACTGATCGCACGTGCACAAGTTGGGCCGGGCGTGTCAGTTAGTGACCCCAAATTACCCGGGGCCCACTACATCAGGAGTCTCCCAACCCAGGTGCTGCCCGCCATCCACACACAGCAATTGGCCCGTCACAGCTGGCGCATTTATCAGGTATCTCAATGCATGTGACATATCCTCGGGGTTTGACCCCCGCCCCAAAACCGTAGCCGCGCGTTGCTTTGCAAAATGCTGTTCCGATTGATGATGACCCTTCATGGTTGGTCCGGGCCCTATTGCATTCACCCTGATCCGTGGGGCCAGCGCGCGTGCCGCTGTTTGGGTAAAAGCCCACAACCCCATTTTTGCGATCGTATAGCTCATGAATTCCGGCGTCAGTTTCATCACCCGTTGATCGACGATATTGACCACCTGGGACTGTGCGACCGGCTCACCGTTTTGGTCCGGGATGGGGTCAGCCGCGATGGCGGCCAGTGCCTGGGTTAACACGAATGGCGCACGCAAATTGGATTCCATGTGCCGATCCCAACTGGTCCGTGTTGCGGTATCGATATTGTCATATTCAAAGATGGACGCGTTGTTCACCAACAAATTGATTGGACCCCCAAGCGCCTGCTGCGCGCGCGGTAGCAATTCGAGGGTCGCATTTTCATCCAGCAGGTCGGCATCCAACGCTATGGCTTTGCGCCCCAGTGACCGGATTTCGTCGACAACGTCTTGCGCGGCATCCCCTGACGATGCGTAATGCACAGCCACGTTGTAACCTTCCCGTGCCAGGCAAAGCGCAAATTCACGCCCCAGACGCCTGGCGGCACCTGTCACCAAAGCATTGCCCTTTTGCATGGCTGTCTCCGTCAAATCAGAACGATTATCAAATAAACTGCATATAGCGTTGTCAAAACGCCACCCCAAAGTCGGGTTATATTTATACGCCAGAACACGAACGGCACAAGCAAGACCGACGCACCGACCATCACCCAAAGATCAAATTGCATAACCGCGCGCGCGACCGGAATGTCACCAAAGAAAGAGGCAATCCCGATTATTGCCAAAAGGTTCGCGATGTTCGACCCGATAACATTGCCGATCGCGACGTCAGCCTGCCGTCGATAGGCCGCAGCGATGGTTGTGGCCAGCTCGGGCAACGAAGTCCCGATCGCCACCAGTGTAAGCCCGATTACGGTTTCACTGATATTGTAGGCCCGCGCAATTTCTGTGGACGCGTCCACCAGCAATTCAGCGCCTAATGGCAGGCCAATCAACCCCATCACCAGATAAAGCCCAATACGCCACCAAGGCATATCGGGGTCGGCGCCCTCGACCTCGTCCAGGTCGTCAAAGGCTGCCGCGACCTCTCTTCTGTGTGTTCGCGCCTTGTGCGCGGCGTGCCCAAGAATTGCACAGTAGACGCCAAACAAAATCACCCCATGCACCCAGGTTATCGGTTGCAAAAGCGCAATCGCCACAAACAACGCTGTAGCCGCCAGCATTTGGACGAAGCCCTGCCGCGTATCAATTTCCGACGTTTTGAGCCCTGCCAAAAGCGCCGGCAGTCCCAAAACAAGCAACACATTTGCCGTGTTTGAACCAACGACATTCCCGATCGCAAGCCCTGGGGCATGTTCTAGAACTGCATTTATTGCTATCAAAAGTTCGGGCGCAGAGGTCCCGATTGCCACAATCGTCAAGCTGACAATCAACGCAGGCACACCCAACCGAAGGCTGACATTTACAGCACCCCGCACCAGCGAGTCGCCAGCCAAAACAAGAATAACCAGTCCGAGCAGGGCAATCACAAATTCCATGGGAAATTATGCCCTTGTTTCGCAACTACAGGTTTTGCCGATTTTATATCGCCCGCATTTTTTGCACTTTGCAGCCGCCAGGCGGCTTTGTCCTGGGAAACGCAGTTTACCAAACATGGCAAGCACAAGCATCCCAATCAAAAAAAAGGACACGGCCTTGATAATCATTCAAAGCCCAAATCTGGCGAATTGCGCCCGTTCTTCAAGCCCATAAATGGCATCATCCATTATGCGCACGCCAATGCGCTGAAAAAATGGTCGCCTGAGCGTGTAAGGAGCCAATTTGACCTTGTCACCAAAAAGCTCTTTCATTTTCGGGACCAGGTGACCAATGCCGTCAGCCAGACCAATGTCGACACCAGACTGGCCCACCCAAAAATCACCGGTAAACAAATCAGTTTTCTGATCCAGAAGCGGCCCGCGACGGGATTTTACATGCGCGATGAAACTTTGATGAATCTGGTCAAGAATTGATTTGAGTTTTTTAACATCGGCTGGCTTTTCGGGCAGAAAGGAATCCATTTGGCTTTTGGATTTTCCGGCTGTGTGAACCCGGCGTTCGATCCCGTGTCTTGCTATAAGATCCTGAAACCCAAAGTTTTGCGAAATAACACCGATAGAACCGACAACAGAGTTCGGGTCGACCCAAATTTCGTCACCGGCTGTCGCCAGCCAATATCCACCGGACGCCGCGACATCCTCGACAAATACGTAAACTTTCAGATCCTTTTCATCCGCCAGTCGACGAATACGCGCGGCTATCAGCGAGGACTGCACCGGCGATCCACCGGGCGAATTGATCACCAGCGCGACTGCCGCCGGTTTGCCCCGACGAAATGCACGTTCTATCATGGGCGCAAGGGCCGCGTCATTCAGCGTCGCACCGCGTGCGCCAGCCGCAATGATGCCGTTCAACCTGATAACCGGTACAAGCGGACCAGATTTTATAAATGGGATCCAACGTTTCATCAGCAAGAGATAGGCCGCACAGCATCGGGTAACAAGACCATCCCCGCAATGAAAAGGACCCTTTGTTACCAAAGAGTCCTGAAATCAGATATGTGCGGCTAAATCAGCCTTTTTTTCTGCGACGTCCAATGAGCCCAAGCATGCCCAGACCAGCGCCCAGCAATGGAATCGAGGCTGGCAAAGGGACGGCTGCAATCTCGGTATATGTAAAGCTTGCGCCGGACGTGTATGTCGACGATCCACCGGCCAAACGCGCCAATGGCAAATAGCATTCTTCGTCAAATCCGGAATCAAACTCGTAGACACCGCCCGACACACAGCCTAGGTCGACATCAGACAGGCGGATTTCCAGCAGGTAATCGCCAACGACGATTTCTGCCGGCGTATCGTCCCATTCGACCTTCAGTCCAGTCGTCGAACCGTATATCGAAAATGATCCATCACCAGAGGTTGAACCGGTCGCACCAACGGGTTCGCTCAGAACGATATCGGCGACGACATCAAAATAGCGCATGCCCTCACCCGTGATCGTCCAATCGATCAGGCTGTCGGTTGTTGTACTCGCATCACTGCCGGCCGCCTGGCTATAGTCGCGGAACGTGCCGGTCAGCGTCGCACAACCACCCCAAAGACAGGCGGATGTGTTCGTGACTGTGATTGTTGACAGCGTCTCGTCGATGTCAAATGCACCATATGTGGCGGCGTTCGCGGATACGCCCAAAGACGCGCCCAATACGAAAGCGGCTATGCCTGCAGAGTACTTCATACGACCTAAACCTTATACAATTCATCACAATTCTGACACGAACATACCAAGTTTGCGCGCGGCCGACCAGACCTATTTTTATTGTTTTCTCTGCGTTTTCAAACAGATGTCGTTGGGTAAACTGTTGCCATATTGGACGCAATGCCCTTCGTTTCTTGCCGATTGCGAGCAATACTGTGTTGCAGGAATATTGCGAAATCGAATGCGACCCCGGTGGACGGCCTGCACCATCCAGTACAGTTTTCGGTCAAAATAAGAGGTTTTGGGCACTATTCACCAGTTCGTTTACGCTTGCTTCAGCATTTTGATGCGTCGACCCTTGCGAATCGCCTGACAAAAGTTGCTTGACGACATCATCGCTTGATTGTCGCAGCGCGAATCCTGTGCGATTGTCCTGCGGGCAACTTAAAAGGGACATTTGGTATGATTTCGGGCAACAAGATAGCGTGGGCTACTGCGATGATCGCCACAACCGCATTGACGGCGTGTGGGGGCAGTTCCAACACCAGCGTTTCACAACTTGCGATTGCTGCGACAACCGTCACAGCAGGTAACGACGTCATTGTTGTCGCCCCAAATGGCAGCGGCGGATTGGACATCACCGTTGGCGGTGGGACCACGGCTTATGTTGCAGACGCCGCAAAAAATGCCGGTGGCTTTGACGGTTTCGATGACGCGACCAATTCCGTGATTGCGCATTACGGCGAAAGTACTTCGGGCAGTGTTTCTGCCGCAGTGGCCACCACCACGGCCGACGCGACGTTTTCTGGCGCCACATATGAACGCACGGCGGCCGGGTCGGTTCCCGTGTCCGGAACTGCCGGTTATGCCGGCAGCTATGTCGGTGTTCTGACCGACGACGCATCTGACGTGACAGCCAATTACGTTGCCGGCGATGTTGCCCTTACAGCAAATTTCGATAGCACAACAATCAGTGGCACTATCACGAATCGCACCGGGTTCAGCACGGTGACCGGCGGATCAACAGCTACATTTGCCGATCTGACCCTGAATGGCGGTTCAATCTCTGCCTCGGGTGCATTTTCTGGCTCTGCATCAGGCGGGGAAATCCTTGGCGTCGGTGGTGCCTCTGCAAGCGGGACATACAATGGGCTGATCGCAGGTGCGGCGGCAGACGAAGCAGTGGGTTCAGTCACCCTGTCTCATTCCCAGCCTGGCGCACCCGATCCCATAACCGCTACTGAATTGGGCGTTTTCATCGCCGAGTGATCGCGACATCCATTTAAAAAATTGAACAAACAAAAAGACCCCAAAGCGATTGCCTTGGGGTCTTTTTTGGTTGCGGGAGTAGGATTTGAACCTACGACCTTCAGGTTATGAGCCTGACGAGCTACCGGGCTGCTCCATCCCGCGACAGAGTAGAGAGTATCTAGGCCTTATATTGCGTGACCTCAAGGGGGATTTTCGGAAATCTCAACAGTTTTGACAATATTTTCCGACAGGCCAATTTCACGTCATTTCTTGGGAATTAGCCTTGAGGTCCAATGTCTTTGAAGGAATTGAAAGGGCTTTGTTGCAGTCGTTGAATGGGTTCCCGGCGCAAAGTCTTGCGCTGACTGCCCAATTCGGCAGCGTAGGCGGCGTTCATGTATTTTATGCCATTGGTAAACCGGTCCAGTGGAACGTTTCAGGTTGTAACGAGCCGAGCCCCGGACAGTTGGTGGCAGGCAGCGGTGGTTGGGAATGATTGGGGTGTTCCCGTGCTTCCGTTTCTTTTGGGGTATGACAGGCCGAGCGGGCTTCGCTGCACAAAGTTCAAACAGCCGCGACGCGGAACCAGTTGATTTGCTTGCTGCATCCTCCAATATCGGCCATGGACCTGCCAAGACAAACAAAATGTCATTCTTTGCGAGTTTTTTGGTTAAAAAACAATGCCTTAAATCTAAACACCAATACTGCGGGAACAGCCAATATTCCGCCGATAAATAGAACAATTATGCTGAATATGGCAGTGCTGTTCAGAAAAGTATCAGGCTCGGTGTTCCCAATGACAACGTGAAAAAAGCCAGTTAGCAGCGAGAGAAAAAGCGCTGACATTGCCCATCCAGGCAGGACCATGATCCATGCGAATATCGCAACAAACAACCAAATCAAGAAAGAGCCGCCCAACATTACTGCGAGCATTAGAACAACGCCTGAGCCGGCTCCGGCTCCTCCCATTGGTAATTGTCCTCGGTGTCGTGGAAGTTGAACCACTTAGAAATCAGTCCTGGCAAGGCGACGGGCAAGAAAAATCGGCTGCTGAACGTTGTCAGCTGCACCTGGCTTAGGGAATCCAAGCCGCCGCTTGCCGCGAAGTTCACAAATGTCAGATTTGTCTCGCACCCAAACACAAAAAAGCCGCCCCAAAGGGCGGCCGTTTTATATTGATCATCGTCGAGAGATACGTTCGTGTTCCTTACTAGGTTTGGCGGTGACCTACTCTCCCACGTCTTAAGACGCAGTACCATCGGCGCAACAGTGCTTAACTGCCGAGTTCGGGATGGGATCGGGTGTTTCACTTGCGCTATGACCACCAAACCGAGAAAGAAACACGAAACATCAACACGCATTTCAGCGCGACTTATCCAGATTTAGTAAACTGTTGGTGTAGTGTATGCTTTGATAAGTGTAAAAGCCTTGCTTTTACTGGATCAAATCAAGCCTATCGAGCAATTAGTACCAGTCAACTGAACGCATTACTGCGCTTACATCTCTGGCCTATCGACGAGGTGGTCTACCTCGGCTCTCAGGGAGATCTTGTTTTGAGGGGGGCTTCCCGCTTAGATGCCTTCAGCGGTTATCCTGTCCGATCATAGCTACCCAGCACTGCCATTGGCATGACAACTGGTCCACCAGTGGATCGTTCACCCCGGTCCTCTCGTA
>Ga0316205_10000144_pt1 | contig 154171 bp, 133 predicted proteins | sample 3monthpyrite_MG_FD_204941 | JGI IMG/M metagenome (GOLD analysis project Ga0316205, IMG submission 204941) | Microbial mat bacterial communities from mineral coupon in-situ incubated in ocean water Damariscotta River, Maine, United States -... | ecosystem: Environmental > Aquatic > Marine >...
AAGTAAATTTTTTATTTTCATGTCTAACTGATGCGTTAAAGCTTTGAAACGCTGTTATATCAAGCTAATTGCTTGCTTTTAATAATAGTTAACGGGACAGCAGTGTTCTTTTATATTAAACTTTTTTTCAAACCACATAATAAAGCACCACCCATATTATCTATGAAGCGTTATCTATGAAGTGGTGCTTTATTTTTAATGTGCAAAAAAAATGTACATTTTAATAACCATGATGACCTTTCTTTTTACCCACAACCGAACGACCTAACCAGGTTGGCCCAGCACCAAACGCAGGTTGAACTTCACCATAAGTTGAATCGGGCACACCATCACAATCTTTATCTAATGCAGGTGGTGCACTCGGGCAGCCATTATAGGGAACGGTCTCAGTATTTTTACGTCCTGGCCCAAAATCAGCCATTGTAATAACATGCTTTTTAAGATGTTCACGCAATACCATTGCCGGCACCCAGAAATCATTGGGTGCTACCTGCAATACCGCCGGCTTGCGAGTCACATCAACTATGTTTTCTGTATTTAATGGATCACATAATCCTACGATACTGCTGGTATCTAAATCAGGATTAAAATCACCGCAAGGAAATCTCATGTTACGGCCACCGGAAGTTCGGCATTGACGATCTGTGCCCTCACCATTCGGATAACAGCTCACGACCGTATATATTTTGCTCGGGTCAACCTGCTGGCCATTAAGCTCCATCGATAAAATGCGTCCACCTAATGTTTGTAGCGGCACAGACGTTGGCGACAACTCTAAATCCAGCACAAAGCGCATATTATCTGAAAGCCCCATCCACCAGCCACCGCGATGACGAAAAGAATGCGGATCAAAAATACCTTCAAGAAAACTTTCATAGCGGCCGCGCAATAAACCACCAGTAAAATCAACCAGTGAAACTGCCGGCGTAAACGGCATGTAATTATAAATTTCACCTACGGTAATGGCACCATCTGAGACACCACCATCCGGGCCATCAAGTAGTGTGCCTTTTGCTAACACTGGAATATCAAAACGAAAACCATTAGTAATTGCAAACGCATCATCATCACTTATAGGTGCGCCGCTACTCTTGCCTAATGCGAGTGTTGCATCACCAATAAAGTTATTGAAAAAGTCGCCTATCACATCACGACGTTCAAGCAATACTTCGGTATAGCCCGCAACTGAATCTAACGGTGTGCATAACTCATGACCTTTACCAAACTGAAAACCACCGGGGCCAAAGGTATGACATTTAAAATCTGCACCGCTATAGAAGGCTTTAGTATTTTCTTCAACTAATGCCTTAATACCGCCGCTCACAAAATAATCAGATGTATCTTCTGCAACTTCTTCAGTCATTTCATGCAGATCAAAATGATAGTCATGAATTTTTCCGTGATCTACTTTCAGCGTCAACTCACCTAAATATGCATCTTCACCTGACTCAACAATAATGACTTTTTTACCGCTGAAGACATTTTCAATTTCAATTGCATCCGGAATCGCTTCATGGGTATCACCACTTAAAATAACATCGATACCTTCAATCTCTTTGGCAATTTGAATATTGTCACCAAAGCCAAGTTCGGTTGCCAACACAATAATATCGGCACCCGCCGCTCTTGCATCAGCAATATCAGCTGGTAATTCGTTATAACCTTTAGTAAAACGTAAACCTAAATTAAATAACGGGTTTTGTACCGGTAAGCGTGAACTGGTAATGCCCACATAACCAACTTTAACCCCATTGGCTTCACGGATCACCCAGGGTTGAAAAACTCTGTTATCCGGTTCCAGATTCGGTTTACGCGCAGCACCCACAGCTTTTTCTTTAAACCAGTAAACATTATTTGCTACGGTTGCAAAATTTGCCGCGATAACATTACAGTCTGCGGCACTGGCGCTACCATTACAGGCAGGAATGCTTGAGCTTAAAGTCGTTTGATTATTTTTCGACATGGGGATTGTACCCTTAAGCGAATCCACATAACGATTGCGTGTTACCCGGGTACCATAAGCAAAGTCCCAGTTACCCATTACAAATGCATCAATATCAAATGCATTAAACACCGGCATAATTGCATTACCCAACGTGAATAATACTTCAGCGCCTCCATGGGTAGAGTCACCCACCATAAATGTTAAAGTATTTTCATCGCCGACTCTTTCACGAATTTCTTTTATACCGGTTGCTAAGCGGGCAACGCCACCGGCATTTTCACGATTTCCTGATAGCAGAAAATTTTCATCATGTGGCCGCATATGACCGTGTACATCACTCACATGAATAATAGTTAATTCTTTTTCAGAGGCCAGAACCTGTGGTGAAAAAGCTAAAGAGGCAAAACTTAAACTAATTAATCCTAACGCACCGAGCTTAAAATTTAATTGCCATGAGTTTGGTTTTCTGGATTTTGATTTATGATTATTTAATTCACTATGTTTTAACATTTTTGACATACTATTAACTCCATTTTATTTCAACAGGAAAAACCCAATTGAATGAAAAGATAAATCGCTAATGGAGTGTATGTGATGACGCTACTAACAATAACTGGTATTTCCCCTAGTGTTTTATAGGGCTCACCCTAAAAACAAGGGAGATTAATAAATGAAATATTTAATTTGTGAGGTGAATCAAGTTTATATTATATCTGATTTTATTATTAAATTATTGTATCAGTTTTTTATAAACTTTTATGTGTTTATCAAAAAGCACTAATGTTAAGTACCAACAACAATTACCAATAACAATTACTAAGGCTAATTATTTTTTTCTACCCCGGCCATCATTGCTAATCTAACCAGCTCAGCAGGAGATGAGACGTTCATTTTACTCATTAAATTAGCACGATGCAATTCAACTGTTTTAATACTAATACCTAACTCGGATGCAATAATTTTATTTTGTTTTGAATTTAAAACAAATTTCATCACTTCACTTTCACGCGGCGTTAAGCGATCAATGCGGTTCTGTATTTTATCCACCTTTCCCTGATGTTCACGATTAATTTTATCAAAACTAATCGCGCTTTGAATCAATTCAAGCATAATTGCATCATTGTATGGCTTTTCAACAAAATCAAAAGCACCCGCTTTCATAGCTCTCACTGCCATTGCAACATCAGCATGCCCCGTAACAATAATCACCGGAATTTTTGCTCCCGCCGACTTTAAGCGTGAAAATAATTCCATGCCATTAATATCTGGCATGCGAACATCTAACACTACACATCCAGGTAATTTATGATTAAACTGGTTTAGAAAACTTTCACCGCAATTAAATTCCCTCACTGTTAAATGTGCAGATTCAGCCAGCCATTTTAAAGACTCTCTAGCCATTCGATCATCATCTACGATATAGGTAACAGGCGTTAACGCTGCAGATGATTTATTTTCTAATTCAGTTTCTAAATTCATAATTATCTTACCTGCAGCGCCGGAAGTTCAAAGATAAATTCTGCACCACCCTGCGGAAGACTGCGCGCACGAATCATCCCCTGATGTGATTCAATAATAGAACGACTGATTGATAAACCTATACCCATACCATCTGACTTAGTGGTGTAGAATGCATCGAATATTTTTGGCAAAGCATCCGTCACAATTCCTTCACCACTATCGGTTGCACTTAACATAACTTTCCCTCCCTCTATTTGTTTAGTTGCAATACAAAAAAACCGTTTGTCCGGCTTAGTTGATTCCATCGCATCCAGAGCGTTGCGAATGAAATTCAAAATAACCTGTTCCAGTTGAATCAGATCACCTTCAACACTGGGCAACGATTCCTGCAAATCCATTTTAATAGTCACCTGATGACGGCTCGCTTCATGCTTAACTAATGTCACCACATTGCACACTGCCTGATTCAAATCTAACACACTGTGTTGCGTATCACCTTTTTGTACAAACAGTCGAATGCGCCGAATAATATCCGCAGCCATGGTTGCACCCTCAACCGCATTTTCCATTCCCTGCGTAAGCTTTTTAGAATCTGCATTTCCATCTTTGAGCATACGCAAACAAACACTGCAATAATTTATGGCACCGGTCAGTGGCTGATTTAATTCATGGGCAAGGCTCGCCGCCATTTCACCTATTGCACTCATACGCGATACGCGTGCAAATTCTGCCTGATGACGTTGCTGTGATTCATGTGCAATCTGCCATTCAACTTCGTCCCCTATCCACTGACCCATAACTTTTAACAACTCGTGATCCCATCGACTATATTCATGACTGCGGGCTGTAATTCCTGCAAACTCAAGACTACAATGAATTTTTCCATCAACCATCACTGCTGCGCCCAAATACGTTTTCCATCCTTCCTGATAACAATCGTTATTGTTTTTTTGTGCGCTTAAATCTGGAATATCTAATGGCTCACCGTTATAGGCTAATAATTTTTCAACACACTTTTTATTCAGTGGCCCTCTTTTCACGCTCGCTAATTTTGCATCGCCTGAAATACGACAGATACGATGCTCTTCCTGTTCAGTACTGGCGAGAACTGCCACCGGCAAATTAAAATAATCGCGTCCGGTATCGAGTAAACGCGCAAGTTTTTCATCATGAGATAAATCCGGTGCGCTGGTAATTCGCACTAACTCACGTAATGCAATACGACTTTTTTCTAGCGACTGATTGGTTTGCCTCAAATCTTCTGTGCGTTCTGCCACCTGTTCTTCTAATGAGTTTTTATACAAGGCTAACGCTTGCTGCGAACGTTTTCGCTCGGCTATTTCATCTCGTAAAACGGTTTGTGTATGCGTTAACTTACGATTGGTACGCGAAATATAGCCATTAACAACAATCAATAATATTAATACAACCGCCGCTCCAATAAACCAATAGACATAACGTTTTAAAATAGCGATAAACGTGGTTTGTCTGAGTGCTTCGTAGGGGCCAATTTTTAAGGTTTTCATCAGGCGGTGCACCGGTGAATAATCCAGTGGCACCGTCCAGCCTGCAGTGCGAGATTCTCTGGCAGCCTGATGTGTTTGCGGCATAGATAGCAAAGCCTGTGCAACCCGTGTTGCTAATTCTCGGGGCGTATTTTTTAAAGTTGCAAATGGCCACTCAGGATAGAGGCGCGTACTCAGGGGTAATAAATTAGCACGTTCACTTTGTGCATTTAAAATACGAAAATCATTTAGCTTTACTTTTCCCGCATCAACCATTTGCATTAAAGTTTCAGCACGTACTGTGGCCGCATCAACGCGCCCATTCAGTACCGCATAAATAATATTATCCTGCGGGAACCCCGCAAACTGTAAATCGCCAATATCACTAAACGGGTCTATGCCCTGCTCGATTAATTCTCTCCAGGCCATTTGAAAACCACCAAAGGCTAATGGACTGACGGCCATAAAAGATTTTCCGCGTAGATCGGCAAGCGTACGTATTTCAAAGTTTTGTGCGCGGGTTACAATAACGGCACCAAACCGTACCCGTGTTCTGCCCTGCTGACGGGTTTGCATGGTTGCAATTCTCGATGCGCCAAACTGTGCTTCGAGGCTGACATAATTTCCCGGATTGGTCAGCGTGAAATGCAGCTGCCCCAACTCAATTGCGGCTCCCATCTCTTCCAGATTGACCGGTACAATTTCAAAGTTTCGACCCACTTTACGGGAAAGATAACGCGCGGTTTCAGTCCAGCGCTTAAGCGCCTGCTCATTGCCCCGATAAGCTAAAACACCAATCCGAATCGTCCCCTTAATTTTTGATGGTTGATTTATTGATGCTTGTTCTATTAATGACTGAGTGCGAGGACTGGCATCAGGCAATTGTTGCGCCGAAACCGGCCACCGGGTAACCACGATAAATAAAGCCAAAAACACGATGGCTTTAAAAAACTGTTGTAGATTTCCACCCATCATATTCCCTAATTATTCGAGTAGAAAAGATGACCCCGCAATTAGCCATTGCCGCTAATGTAGAAGATACAAACTACCCCTAAGAAGCTCTAATTAGATTTATTTCATTTTAATAAAAATCAAGCTTATTTATTAAAGATACGATTAAAGCTATTTTTATTCCATAAATCAGCTAAAAATCAGCGAAGAACGGTATTCTTTGTGAGATTAATATAGCGGCGACTGTCAATGGCCCCAGGCCAGCCACTACATAACGCCAACAATCTAAAATTAAGTAGAACTAATTGCACTTAGAAGCCTCTAACTTACTGTATTAGCACCACTATGAGTTAGCCTGACATTAGTAGAGCAATATAAGAAATATCCTGCTTTACATGTTCCACAGACTAACCCAGAATAAAACTATCCTTACAGTATTTGAGCGACACATGAGCCAGCCTCTGGAAACATCTTACACCTTAGCTGAAGAAATCGCCCATACGGCGACCCATGGTTTTGGCATGCTATTGAGCATAGCGGGCTTAGCCATTTTAATCATTTCCTCCAGTCAGAACGGGGACGCCTGGCATGTGGTGAGCAGTAGTATTTATGGCTCCAGTTTAATTTTACTCTACGGGGCATCCGCTTTATATCATGGCATTCCCCACCCACCGGCAAAAGCATTTCTACAACGCATAGACCACGCGGCTATTTATCTGCTGATCGCTGGCACCTACACACCATTTTTACTGGTTAGTTTACGCGAAAGCTGGGGCTGGCATTTATTTGCGGTTATCTGGTCGCTCGCATTAATCGGCGTAATTCTGGAATTTATTAACTGGAAGCCCTTTCAGAAAGTTTCATTAGCGCTTTATCTCGGCATGGGCTGGATAATTCTAATTGCGATTAATCCCATGCTCGAACAGGTAGCAACCGGCGGCTTAGTTTTATTAGTCATCGGTGGTTTATTTTATACGTTCGGGGTGATTTTTTATGTTTGGGATTCATTAACTTATAATCACGCCATCTGGCATTTATTTGTGCTGGCGGGAAGTGTGTCGCATTTCTTTTCTATTTTATTTTATGTGATCCCTTAAATTTTTTAAAAAGATTAAAAGACTTAACGCAAATAGACGCGAATAAAAGCAAACACCGCAAATAAACGCTAAAAAAATATTAGTTAGAAAAATTTTAATTGCGTAAAGTTTTTTGTTTGTAGTAGTTGAAGCATCATAAAAAAGTCGCTAGATTATATCCTTCGGTGCGCAATTTTGCGGGGGCGGAGATGGGGCTTTAGCCCCGCTCATAACGGGGCTAAAGCCCCATCTCCGGTTTTTCTGTAGCTGATATCAGTGTTATACAAAAATAATTTACGGTATTTTCTTTTATTCGCGTTAAATCGATTTTTATCTTTTTAAATATCCCTTAGTCCTTCTTTTTTTAAGAGGGACGGTTTTAATCTGATGATTCACTGCGCATTGCGTCCAGCTCAGCGTGAATCATTTGCGGGGTTTCCAGACTCATTGCACCGATTAACTTTCCACGAAATTCATTTAATAAAATCTCCGAAACCTTATGCAAATTAACCACCCCGCCCGCCTGTAAACATCCGCGTTTTTTTGCGATAGTTTCCAGCACCTGCATTTCACCTTCGGGCAGATCATCTAACTTATAACGTTTTTTTAATAATGCTGGATACACTTCAGAAAAATATCCCGCTGCAAAAAGTGCCACATCGTCATATTCCATCGCCGTGCTTTTAATCGCACCGGTCACCGCCAGTCGATAGCCACTATTTACATTATGAATTTTCGGCCATAGAAATCCCGGAGTATCCATAAGCTCGATGCCGTTATCTAAAATGATTTTTTGCTGGCGTTTAGTGATTGCAGGTTCATCACCCACTCTGGCAATGAATCGCCCCGCCAGTGTATTAATCACTGTCGATTTTCCCACATTGGGAATCCCCATAATCAACACTCGAATCGGCCTGACCGAAACATTACGATCGGGAAAAAATTGTCTACACAATTTTAAGGTCTGTTTAATTTTTGCTGGCTGCTCCTGCGTCACTTCCAGCGCTTTTATATTTCGCGCTGCCTGAAAATGATCAATCCATAACTGGGTGATTTTTGCATCGGCCAGATCGGCTTTATTCAATAATTTAATGCACGGCTTATCACCGCGCAGCTCAGCAATCAGTGGATTTTCAGAACTATAGGGAATACGCGCATCCAGCACTTCGATTATCAGGTCAATTTTCGGCATGACCTTTTTAATCTCTTTACGCGCCTTGTGCATATGGCCGGGGAACCACTGAATCGCCATGTTATTTCAACTCATTATTTAAAGGCCGCATTTTACCTCAAAAAACCATCTTGAATTAGGTTAAAATCAACGTAAATTATTCTGTGGATTATCTATGCCCAATCAGTACGACTTATTAATTATCGGCGCCGGCGTGTCTGGTAGCGCCCTACTTTATCTCACCACCAAATACACTGATATTCAGCATATCGGCGTGATTGAAAAATACGCCGCGCCGGCACGGGTTAATTCCCTGTCCAGCAATAACAGTCAAACCCTGCACTGTGGCGACATAGAAACCAACTACACCCTCGACAAAGCCCTCAAGGTGCAACGTGCCGCCAGCATGTTACGCAACTATGCAGTGGCGCAGCCGGATGCTCACCACATTATTTTTAAGTATTCTAAAATGGTGCTGGGCGTGGGAAAAAAAGAATGCGAGCTATTAAAAAAACGCTTTGAATTATTCAGCCCGCATTATCCATATTTAAAATTACTCGATAAAAAAGCCATTGCTCGCATCGAACCCAATGTAGCAATGAATAATGATAAATTTCGCGAAGATGAAATCGTCGCCCTCGGCTCCACTGACGAATACACCGCGGTAAACTTTGAAGCCCTGTCCCGCTCATTTGTGCGTCAGGCACAAATTGAAGCCAATGCACACCCGGAAAAAACCATTGACCTACATTACAACGAATACGTCGTTCACATTAAACTCGACAAAAGCGGCTTTATTATCGAAACCAATGGCGTGTGCTATCGTACCAAAGCACTGGTGGTTTGCGCCGGTGGCCACAGTTTAAAACTCGCCCACGACATGGGCTACGGCCACCACTATTCGGTGCTGCCCATTGCCGGCAGTTACTATTTCACCCCGCACGTTTTAAACGGCAAAGTTTATACTGTGCAAAATGATGCCCTGCCGTTTGCCGCCATTCACGGCGACCCGGATGTTTTAGTCCCCGGCGCGACTCGCTTTGGCCCAACCGCCTTAGTGCTACCCATTTTAGAAAGATACAACTTAAAAACCCTGCCGGATTTTTTACAGGTGTTTCGATTTGATTCACGAGTGGCAAAAGTGTTATGGGACTTATTAAAAGTAAAGGACATTCGCAACTACATGTTTAAAAATATGTTGTTTGAAATTCCGATTATCCGAAAAATATTATTTTTAAAAGATGTGCGAAAAATTATTCCTTCATTAAAATTAAAAGACTTAACTTTCGCCAATAAAGTTGGCGGCATTCGTCCACAGTTAATCGACAAAGATCGCGGTGAATTATTAATGGGCGAAGCTAAAATTGATAGCGGTATTGGCGGTATTTTTAATATGACGCCGTCCCCCGGTGGAACATCGTGCATTGAAAATGCAGAGATTGATATGCGCACGGTGGTAAAACATTTAGGTGCGACGATTGATGAAGCAGCATTGCAAAAAGATTTGTTGGGGGATGATCATTCCCATGAGGCTAGTGATCTGGCGAGTTTTGTTATTACTGAGGCTCATGAAAAAACAAAAGAAAATGCTAAAGAAAAAGAAAACGCGAATGAACGCGAATGAACGCAAATACACGCTAAATTATAAATTACTATATCAGACCCAAACATACTCTGATTGAGTCTTAAACATTAAAGCATTTTTTGCGTCCATTTGCGGTGTTTGCTTTTATTTGCGTGCATTTGCGTTAAAAGCTTTTGATTTTTTTAATTTTCCTCAATATCTTATTCATGCTCAACACTATCGTTAATATACATTTGCAAAGCGCAATTTTTAATATAACTCCGTCACCCGGCGGCTCATCGTGCATTGAAAATGCTGAGATCGATATGCGCACGGTGGTAAAACATCTGGGTGCGACGATAGATGAAACTGCATTGCAAAAAGATTTGTTGGGGGATGATCATTCGCATGAAGCTAGTGATCTGGCGAGTTTTGTTATTACTGAGGATCATGAAAGCACTAAAGAAAAAGAAAACGCGAATGAACGCAAATACACGCTAAATTATGAATTACTTGTAGTAGCTTTTATCTGAACTGACATATTAGATTGCAGGTTTAAATGAGAGCTTACAATGATTGTATTTAGTTATTTCAGATTCTAATGAGAAATTATTTTCATTTACAGTTCAGGTTTATCCGGGTTTAGCATTTATTCCCTCTGGAGCCAGCTGAAAATTGTATGTCTGCAGGGGTAAAATCACAGGGATGTGATTTTAAGTCACGATAAGCCTGGACGGCTTACCGGGACGACCCGGTAACGGAATTAGTAACGTACAGTTTGAAATACTATTAGAAGTCTATTAAACAATTTTCAGGCACCCTCATTGTTTTTTAATGAGGGCTGGTGAGTAAAGGGCGGCATTTTTTTGCTTACTTTCCCAATTTAATTATCATGGGCTGTAGACTAAAAATGCGGGGAGCATTTTTGAACATGCTCTGCATGGCCCCCTAGGATGAAAGCTGGGGGGTGAAAGCCAGGGATGGCTTTCATATAAAAAAGTGAATCGCCAGCAAGGCGAAACCACAGAATTCAAGTTCCCGTAAAGCATAGCTACTGTAGGATTAGGTCAAAACCTGTTATTAAATATGTCAGAGCTGGTATAAGCCACTACAAGTAATCGCTATGTTTTTTGTAATTTTAAATTTCATATATTGTAGATTGTTTTATTCGTTTGCCCCTCTCCCCAGCCCTCTCCCAAAGGGAGAGGGGGTTAATTCAGCGGGTTCATGGATGTGCAGGAGCCGTCATTTGCGTTAAAAGCTTTTGATTTTCCTAAACATCTCATGCACGCTCAACACTATCATTAATATAATTCTGCAATGGCGATTTAACACCTTCATTAATCAACTCCAGCATACCTGTCAACAATGATTTAATTGTATCCTGCGGCGACTCAATTTTAGCAGCAGCCTTTGTCTGCTCAATTAACTGCTCTAACTGTGACAACACATCAATTGCAGGCGCTGGATTAGAAACTGAACTTTCAGGTAACTGACTTATAACCGGCTGACTGATTTGTTCAGTGCGCTGATACGTTTGCACCACTTCAGCATAAGTCCTCTGCTGAAAATCCAGTGCAAACCCTTTTAATTCCTGACTATCGAAACCCAGCTCTAACGCTGAATCAAATGCCGCCTGCACATCGCCATTAAAAAACTGGTTTGCCAGATCGCCAACATCGCTTAATAAAGAATTAATTGCTTGCTGCTCGCCTTCATCTATATTTCCCTGCACACTAAATTGAAAAGATGCAGAGGCAAAACTGGATGATTCAAAAGATGCGCTCGCGCCCTGCTGATTAACCGAGTAACTTTGCGACTCAGAAAATTCCAATAGCGCTGAATAACTTACATCCACTTTATCGCCATCGCGGGTTATAATTTGAAGAGAAGCCTGACTACTCTGTTTAAACTGACTGGATAGCGAAGCGCTTTCTGAAATGAGTTGTGATTGTGGCGAACTAACTGCCACACTGCCCAATGAATTTTGCAATTCATCTAAACCTTTAAAAATAAGCGACTCGGTAGTATCAACCTGCTCGTCAATTTTATCGGTCATCGCCGGCATATTACTTAATATCTCACGAGCTTCTGAAAATCCTTGCGCTATACCTTCTCTGGCCTGCTGCAACATACTTTGCGCTTCCACTTCACTACCTGCTCGTTGCGCAATGGCAGTTTCAACAAAACCTAAAATACGATCTGCAACTGCAGTGGGGGTAAAATCAGCAGGATTCAACTGCTTAATCGGTGTAAAGCCGGTTAAGTTTTTGCCCAATTGATTTTCTAATAATTCAACTGACTTTTTAACATCATTTAATCCATCACCTTTACCGGGGATATATTCATTATATTTTTCAGGGGTTTTTAACGCGGGTAAATCAAAACCTTTTATACGGCTATCAAAATGCGTGTCCATGATTTTTCCTCCTGACTCGATTTTTCCCTTATAAAACAGGGGCACCAGCCAGTTTATGCGAAGACCTGAAGGGGTCGATTTGTCATTTAACTATCTCTATGTATCTCTCTTTATCGGCAGCCTATTGAATTTCTGAAGCACCCGCTGTACATTCATGACGAATAGAAAAATTAACGATTTATCAATTACATGAAGTATTGCCTGACTCCCCTCACGACCATGTTTGAGTCTTAAATACTGGAGCCATAAATGAACGACATTGCCAAATCTCTTAAACCCGAAGAATACTTCATAAAGGAAGAGCCCTATTACGAGGCGGTGGGGGCTGAAATTGATATTTTTCTGGCGGCCTACAAACAGAAGATTCCAGTGCTATTAAAAGGCCCCACGGGCTGTGGCAAAACCCGCTTTATGGAACACATGGCGTGGCGATTAAAAAAGGCATTAATTACGGTTTCCTGCCACGATGATTTAACCGCTTCAGATTTAGTCGGGCGCTTTTTAATTTCCGGCGGCGAAACCCAATGGATTGACGGGCCACTGGCACGCTCAGTTCGCCACGGTGCAATCTGTTATTTAGATGAAATTGTTGAAGCCCGTAAAGACACCACCGTTGTTATTCATCCACTGGCCGATGACCGGCGCGTACTGCCGATGGAAAAAGTGGGTGAAGTGCTGGAAGCCACCGATGATTTCTGTTTAGCGATTTCATATAACCCGGGCTATCAAAGTGTTTTAAAAGATTTAAAACAAAGCACACGCCAGCGATTTGTGGCGCTGGAATTTGATTACCCGTCTGCGGAATTAGAAACCCGTATTATAAAAACCGAAGCTGGAATTGAACAATCCCTCGCTGAGCGCTTGGTAAAATTTGCACAGATGACACGCAACTTAAAAGGTAGCGGCTTAGAAGAAGGAGCTAGTACGCGCTTGCTGGTACATGCAGGTAAATTAATTTCTGCGGGGATTTCGCCTGTCGATGCCTGTCATACTTCGATTGCTCAGGCGTTGACGGATGATGCGGAAATGTTGGCGGCGATTAATGAATTGAGTTCTTCGTTGTTTTGATTAATTTAATAATTACACACATGCCACTATTCTATTTAAAATATTCAATATTACTTCGTTGTACTTGTAATATAAATCTTCATGTATTGAATCTATTCAAAGTCACTGGATTCCTGCCTTCGCAGGAATGACAAAATCTGTAGTTTATTTAATGTCATATTTTTCAAATTACTGTTTATATAAAAATATATTAATAACGTCATTCCAGCATGCTTTTAGCTGGAATCCAGCGGCTTTATCGAACATGATTTCATTCAATATAAAATTTAAATCCAACCAGTATCATAAAATTGTTCTGATAAAACGCCAATGAGCTTACCTCCTTTCACCTTCACTGAAATAGAAGAACGCTTCGACGACATGTTCGTCGAAGTCAGCGAACCCGTCATACAACACTTAACCCAGTTTGATATTCAAACTCAGGACGCTATTCTCGAACTCATCAAAAAAGCCGCTGACACCAACAATGGCCTCGCCTACCAGCTCGCCAATCGTATGCAAAAAGCCATGGCGTTAATGGAAATTGATACCATTGAGTTATGGCTCGATCAGGCCATAGATGTATTCGACAGCAAAGGTTTATACGGTGCCATTGAAGTTTTTGACGAACTTGAATCCATCGCCCACAACGCCACTCAAAAACTCACCGGCATTGCATTTGAAGATGTCTGCAATATGCTGGAACATTTTGTGGTGGGATTAAATGGAAGGCGCTTAAAAATTGAAACCGGTAAACAAACCTGCACCGATACTGAAACTATTTTTTTGCCGGGCATCGTTAATCGCTATCCGCAAAAAGAAGATAACTTTCAACTCTATAAATGCACCGTGGTTTTATTATGGGCACAAAACTGGTATGGCACATGGCATGAAAATTTAACCGAAATATTTTCACACTATAAAAATCCGGCACAGGCAGAACAATGGTTTCATGTGCTGGAAACCATTCGACTCGACCATAAAATTAAACATGAATTACCCGGCATTCACCGCCAGATGCAACGTTTATGTGAGCTGGGTAAGCATCCTAAAATTTGCGACATTATTATTCACACTAACAATAAATCCAATATCGAAAATCTTATTTCACAAACCAGCCACGTTGAAGATATTTTAAAATTATTACCCGAGGTTTATGAATTAACACCTCCGCCTTTAAATTATTACGCTGGCAGTTTACAAATCGAACAGGTTGAGTTGCGCCGTGAAATTCGCTTGACCAAAGAAAAAGATTTATTTCGTCAGGCGATTGCATATGTACTGGAAGAGAAGAAAAACAAACCCGCCAGCGAGCTTGATGAAGATGAGCGCCGCGAAATTAGTGCGCAGGAAATACCCGACCCCAATATGCCGCAGGGGTTTAAATATAAATTAGAGCTGGACGGTGAATCAATTGAGCCCCCCGATGGTGTCGAAAGTTTAATGAGTTCTATTATTCAGGATTTAGGTGAAATTCCCGATGATTATTTAGTCGCTGCCGGCGATGGCAATTATAAAATCATTCCCGAAAAAGAAAAAGATACCAATGAAAATATGTGGGCCGGCACCTATCACGAAGAAGGGGCATTTTTACATAAAGAGTGGGATTTTCGCCGCCAGCGCTATAAGAAAAACTGGTGTGCCCTGCGCGAAGTTAAACTCACTACCGGTAGTACTGAATTTGTCAGCGAAACCATTGCGAAATATTCCGGCCTGATTAAAAACCTGCGACGCACGTTTGAGATTTTACGCGGTGAAGATAAAACCTTAAAGAAACAGCCCTACGGTGATGATGTCGACATCGATGCATTAGTGGAAGCCTGGGGCGATATGGCCAGCGGCCTGGAAATGTCGGAAAATATATTTACTAAAATGCATAAAGAAGAGCGCAATATCGCGGTGATTTTTATGGTGGACATGAGTGGCTCCACTAAAGGCTGGATTAACGATGCTGAGCGTGAATCTTTAGTTTTATTAAGCGAAGCACTGCAAACCCTCGGCGACCGTTACGCGATTTACGGCTTTACCGGCAATACCCGCAAGCGCTGTGAGGTATATCCGGTGAAAACCTTCGACGATGAATACGATGATAAAACTAAAGGGCGCATTGCCAGTATTAAACCCCAGGATTACACCCGCCTCGGCGTATTTATTCGCCACTTCAATCAAATGTTTGAAAGCATCGAAGCTAAAACCAAAATTTTAATTACCCTCTCCGATGGCAAGCCCGAAGACTACGATGGCTATCGCGGCGAATACGGCATTGAAGACACCCGTATGGCCTTACTCGAATCCCGCCAGCAGGGCGTGCACCCTTTTTGCATCACCATTGATAAAGAAGGTCGCGACTATTTAAAAACCATGTACGGCAGCGCCAGTTATGTGGTGATTGATGATGTAAAACAACTTCCTCTTAAAGTCGCCGATATTTACCGTAACATCACCAGTTAAGCTCACTCCACTCCCGCATTTTTCAAAAATGTCTGCTATATATTAGTTGAGCCATAATAAGCTTTTTAGTTTATTACGCATAAACACTATAAATTTATACAGGGAATGTTCCCAATATCCGGAGTAAAAATGAGTTCGTTTTTAGAGATTTGCCATTTAAATAAAATATTCAGTAACACCTCTATCAGAAATCGCATCTGGTTTGGCTTTGGCCTAATTCTCTCTATTTTAATATTTGTTTCCCTGAGCACAGTCGGACAATTCACACGTTTGAATGATGGTATTAGTCACGTCACAGAAGATATCCAACCCGTGGTGCTAACGGCGCAACATCTGGAATCCCGACTGGAAGCGGCTAGTAATATGCTGGGATTTTATTTATTAACCCACGAAAGTGGCTACCAGAAATCTTACTTCACCCAACTCGATGCAGCCATTGAAGAATCCAACAATCTGACAACATTAAATTTTGTCAGTGAAAATAAAGAATATAGCAATATTGCTATGCAGGTTCAAAAAGACATACAGACATTAGCAGGCTACCGGGATCGTATGGTGAAATTAGTTGAAAATGTTGGTGAAAATATACCTGCACAACGTCTGGCATCTGAAAAATTAAACCCCAGCACACAACAATTACAGGCGCTTATCAGCCAGATGATTGAGTCAGATTATGAAGAAGACAATGCAGAAGGCAGTCGCGACACCTTTCGCCACACGCTCTATGATATTCGCTATTACAACTCTCAAATTGCCAGTGAACTGCGAACGTATTTAGCCTTTAGAAATGACACCAATATAAAAAACATGAAAAGCTTTATTAGCGTTATAAACAACAAGCTGACTTATCTGCAAAACCATAGCGACATGTACACCTTTGAACAATCCGATTCGATGGAACAATTTATTAACATAAATAAAAACTATTTTAAGCAGCTTGATGAGGCTATTAACATTCACTCAACTGATAAATACCGCACCGATATTTATTTAGTTAAAACTGAAATAGGCCCCCTGCTTTTAAACATTGAAACTAATCTTGGCTCACTGGTTAATACATTAACGTCTTTAATTACCGAAACCAGTAATGAACTGCAGTATGATGCTTCTTCTGCGGGTGGAAAAGTTACATTAGGCATGAGCATCGGTCTTATCATCGGCGTTATTATTGCTTTTCTAATTTCACGCATGATCACTATGCCCATTAATGAAGCGGTGAATGCAATGGAAGATTTAGCCGATGGCGAAGGCGATTTAACTCAGCGATTAGATGAAAATGGTAATTCAGAAATTGCCCAAATGGCTCGCGGCTTTAATAAGTTTGCGGTTAAAGTGCAGTCACTGGTTTCGGAGCTGGCGGGTAGCGTAGAAAACCTGTCAAGCGTTGTGAGAAATGTTAGCGGCATTGTAGACCAGACCCAAAGCGGCTCACAGCAACAACGCCAGCAAACTGAGCAGGTAGCCGCCGCCGTGACTGAAATGACTGCCACCATTCAGGAAGTGGCATCCAATGCAAACCTAGCCGCAGACTCAGCACAGCAGGCCGATGAGAACGCTCGCTTAGGCCAGAATGTAGTGGGTGAAACCGTTTCTTCAATTAATGCTTTAGCAACCGAAATTGAAACCGGCGTGAATGTTATTAGCAAGCTTTCACAGGATACCGAATCTATCGGTACTGTGCTGGATGTCATAAAAGGCATCGCCGAACAAACCAATTTGCTGGCGTTAAATGCGGCGATTGAAGCCGCCCGTGCGGGTGAACAGGGCCGTGGATTTGCGGTGGTAGCTGATGAAGTGCGCACCCTGGCGAGCCGCACTCAGCAATCCACTACCGAAATAGAAACCATGATTGATTCATTACAGGTGCAGGCACATTCTGCCGTTGATGCGATTAAACAGGGGCAGATTAAGGCTCAGGCGAGCGTAAAAAATGCATCAAATGCAGGTAGCGCATTAAATGAAATCACCAATTCTGTGGCAACTATTTCTAATATGAACATTCAAATCGCCACCGCTTCAGAAGAGCAAAGTGCCGTGTCTGAGGAGATCAATCAGAATGTAGTGATTATCAGCCGTGTCGCTGATGAAAATGCCGGGGCCTCTGATCAGCTGGCTAGCTCAAGTCAGGAGCTGGAGCGCTTAGCCGGTGAAATACAAAAGCTGGTGGCTCAGTTTAAATACTAAATCATGAGATAATGACAGATAAAATTTGCTTAATTGACATGTATCAAGGTCAGCAATACAAAATATTAATATATTCGATAATACAAACTTAATGACTAACCTGATAATAACGCTGTTAACTATCAGGTTAATTAACACGGAGTATTTCGAATTATGTCTGATTCCCTCTTAAACAAATTTAAACGTATTTTCAGGTTCAATATGCTTATTGGGCTAGTCATAACGATCACCGCAACCTACTTTATTATTACCGGCTCCTATGACGGTATACAGGCCAGGCAATCTACCGAGAGCATATTAGGCTGGACGGCTATTGTTGGACTAATTTATACCGTTGGCTTCTGGTTTGCCTGCATGTTTAGAAAGCAAATTTTTCATAAATCGGCAAACGACTCTTAAGCATTTGACGCGAGGCACTGAGAAAGCATTAATTTATTGTGCTTTCTCAAATATTAATACCTCACACCTGAGTGCCTGCGCGTCAATCTTTAATTTTAAATCTTTAATAGACTTTAAGCCGATACAATTTGACACATTAAATTAATCCCTTCAAAATTCTGCCAACTTAATCTGGCAAATGAATTCTATGAACTCCCCCAGCTTCTACTGGTACGACTACGAAACCTTTGGCATCGACCCGCGCAATGATCGCATTGCTCAATTTGCCGGCATCCGCACCGATTTAGATTTTAATATTATTGATGAACCCATCGATATTTTTTGCAAGGCCAGCAACGACATTCTGCCCAATCCCGAGGCCTGTTTAATCACTGGCATTACGCCACAGAAAACCTTTAGCGATGGTTTAATCGAAGCTGAATTTATTGCGCGCATCGAAAAACAGTTTGCCACCCCCAACACCTGTGTTGTGGGATTTAACAGCATTCGCTTTGATGATGAATTTACCCGCTATAGTTTATATCGAAATTTTTTCGACCCCTATGCCAGAGAGTGGCAAAACGGTTGCTCGCGCTGGGATATCATTGATTTAGTTAGAATCACCCGCGCCCTGCGCCCGGACGGAATTGAATGGCCGGAGGATGATGAAGGCATTGCCAGTAATCGTCTGGAGCTCATAACCAAAGCTAATGGCATTAGCCATGAAGCGGCCCACGATGCGCTCTCAGATGTACACGCAACCATTGCCGTTGCTAAATTAATTAAAGACAAACAGCCTAAATTATTTGATTTTGTTTTTGCTAACAAAGGTAAACAACAAATTTCAAAAACATTGAATCTACATAAACCTACAATGGTATTGCACACATCTGGAATGTACCCCAGCACTATTTGCAACACCACTGCGGTTTACCCATTAATGCAGCACCCGGGCAATAAAAATGGCGTGATTGTTTTTGATTTACGCTATTCACCCGCAGACTTGGCCCAACTGTCAGCTGAGCAAATTATAGAGAGGCTTTACACCCCAAGAGATCAACTGCCCGAAGGTGTTGAACGTATTCCTTTAAAAACCATTCATATCAATAAATGCCCGGTTGTTGCGCCCATAAATACTTTAGATGACGCCTCTGCAAAACGTACCGAAATTGACTTGCAACAGTGTTCAGCGCATTTAGAACAATTAAAAGCCATCGCTAACTTAAATAAAAAATTGCACAAGGTTTTTAGCCACAATGCTTTTGAGCCGGAAACCGATCCGGATAAAAATTTATACGGCGGTGGTTTTTTTAGCCCCGATGATAAAAACCGTATGGAACAGCTACGTGATTTAAGTGCCGATGAATTAGCCAGTGCTGATTTTAATTTTAAGGATGAACGTATGCCAGAAATGCTATTTCGATATCGGGCGCGCAATTATCCGGACAGTTTAAATGATGCTGAGCGTGAAAAATGGAATTCCTACCGAGCAGATAAATTTATGCACATTGATAATAAGTCTATAAATTTTGCAGAGTATCAAAAATCATTAAAAGAGAAATTAGACAGCACTGATCTGGATGATAATAAAAAACAGGTTTTACGTGAATTACAGGAATGGGGCGACATGATCAGCATCGGGTTAAAGTTGTAACTTTCAATAGTTACACTGTAGGAGGTAGCTTTAGCTGCCGACTACAACAAACAGATTTTTTCAACTATCACGAATCGTATTTACAATTTCACTCAAGGTATAAAACTCGGCATTACGCATAAACCCGGCGATAATTTCTGACTTTAATGTTAGCGCTACACCCAACTCATCTTTTTCTTTTATCCAACATTCCGGTAAGCCATCAAACAAATGCATAATCGAAATATCCCCATTTTGATCCCTCGATAGATGTACCTGCTGATCATTTAAATTTTTAAATGCAGGCAAAAACCCAAAGCTGATATCGCTGAAGATTAAGCCATTAAACTGATGGTAGACACCCTGCTGCTCAACCGCCTGATGATATGACATGTACATAGGGAGACCCTGTCCGATACGAATTTAAAAGATTTCAAATAGTGTATCGGCAGGAAGCTGACTTTCTTTAGAACAAATTATATTTTATTATTGACCATTAATTAGAATTAGCAATCAAGTCGGCAACTAACTGCGCTGCTATGGTTTTCAGTGCTTCACCAAAAGCCTGCGCTGATGAATGCATATCAGTAGTTTGCAAATTATTACGGATACTATAGCGCTTCGTCCACACCACACCGGCTACGCCACCTTTACGCACCGAAATTTCCAGCGCCACCTCAATGCTGACTAAATGATTAGCCGGCTGATTTTTTATCATACGCTCAAAATGCACAATGCGGCTGTCTATTATATAATCAGCACGGCTAGCCGATAAATCACGGGCAACGTGTCTGGCAATATTGCTCGACTGTAAACCTTCATATAAAGCATTATGAATTAATTCAGCGGGAGTCGTTGACCAGAAACTATAATGATAGCGCTGTAATTCTAACGGCTTATCACTTTCAATAAATAAAATCGCGCGCTCATGATATAAGCCTGAAGATTTTACCGGCTTAATTACCAGCTCATCAAACGACGAATTTGCTTGCGCATCCAGCACAACCTCAGGTATTTTATAAAAATGATCCTGCGGAGCCGGCCCACCACCTAAGCTACAGGCGGCCAGACTGTAAATTAAGAACAGACTGTAAATTAAACGAGACATTTATATTTCCTATTTATTACCGTGAGCATCAGCCGGTGGTTCGCTTCCCAGTACCACCCCCGGATTATTTCGTAACTCGCGACTAAACTCATTCATATTCTGGCTGGTGGCATCAAGATTATACATAACCGATTCAATCCGCCCGGACACAACATCAATGGATTTTTTAAGCTCGATTACGGTATAACGAATATCTTCACTATTGTCGTTTAAAATTAAATCGGTTCTATTTAAAATACTGTCCAGCTGTTTGTTAATGCGACTAAAGCCTGCCGCTAATTCGGCCAAACTCTCGCCGGATGAATCTGCATGTTTAAATACATTATTCAGGTGTTGAACATTTTCATCGCTTAAAATCAAAGCAACTTTATCCGCCGATGTATTTAACTTGTCTAATAAGTTATTGATATTCTGAGTTGACTGTGGAATAAATTGATTTAACTGCGAAGCAATAGAATCAACCAGCTCCATAATATCGACGGCCTCATCACTCTTTAGTGTTTCACCGGGTGATAAGTATTGCTGTGAAAGTCCCTGAGTAATTTCGATTTGCTTATCCGAAATAATCGCCGGCATCACTATTTGTGCAGTACTATCAGCTGGTATTTTCCAGCCAGACTTCACCCATAGTGTTAACCTGTAAATTGTTTTACCGGCATTAAAAATCGGCTCTACTCCTGCTACTCCACCAATCGCATAACCACCATAAGTCACTACAATGCCATCTTTAATGCCGGTAACATTATTGAACTCAACAAAATATTCATCTGAATCAGACTGACCACCGGTGATTTTAAACAAGATAGCTAATAGCAGAATAAAACCCAGCAATACAAATAAACCCACCATAAAATAATTTATATTTTCTTTTTTCATAATTTATATCAATATTATTAATGCGGCTAAAAATCAGTTATGTTCTTATCGGCTGTGGCTTCTGTCTCTAAATTAAGGCTCGTACCGGTTAGGCGTTGTAAATACTCATCAACATCTACCGTATCTCTGCGAGGTTTTCTATGCAGCAAATTATATATTCGTTCATTATTACTATTTTTAACTTCATTCACCGTACCGCACAATAAAATATCCCCGCGATCTAAAACCGTAATTTTATCTGCTATTTTAAAAGCACTATCCAGCTCGTGGGTGACTACAACAATAGTCATACCCATGGCATCCCGTAAGCGTAATATCAATTCATCCAGCTCAGCTGAAACCACCGGGTCTAATCCCGCGGAAGGCTCATCAAAAAACAATAATGGTGGATCTAAAATAATCGCCCGTGCCAGTGCCGCACGTTTTATCATACCGCCGGATAATTGCGATGGCATTAAATCTTCAAATCCCGCAAGATTAACCACTTCAAGTTTCATCTGGCTCATAATACGCATGGTGTTTACATCTAACTTTGCATGCTCGCGTAAAGGTAGCTGTATATTTTCAGAGACACTTAACGAACCAAACAAAGCACCGCCCTGAAATGACACGCCGATTTTTTTCTTCATCTGGTGCAACTGGTTGGCCGTCATCTTTGTAATATCTTTTCCCAGTAACTCAATACTTCCCGATGTCGGTTTACTTAAACCTAACATATAACGAAGCAGTGTACTTTTACCTGAACCACTGCCCCCCATAATCACCATGATCTCAGCTTTTTTTACACTGAGATCAACACCATTCAATATTTTTTTTGTGCCGTAATGGGTGACTAAATTTTTCACCTGAATTATGTTTTCTGCATTCTGATCTTTCATATTTAAATTCTAGTCAAGAAAAAAGTAAATATCATATCCGCAACCACAATGGCACTAATTGACATCACCACCGCACGAGTTGTCGCCAGCCCTACACCTTCAGCGCCGCCTTTAACCTGAAAACCATTGAGCACACTCACGATGACAATTAACACCGCAAACACAATACTTTTTATAAGGCCCTGCAGTAAATCGAATACACCAATCACCTCAAAGCTGCGACTCATATAAACATTAAACGGCATACCCAGTTCATACATGGTGTAAACCGCACCACCTAACATGCCCATTAAATCCCCAATAATTGTTAAGATAGGCATTGCAATAAGCATAGCCAGCAGAGCCGGTGCAGCCAGGTAACGTACCGGATTAATGCCTATCACCTGTAGCGCATCAATCTCCTGTGACTCTTTCATGGTGCCAATGCGTGCTGCAATTGCTGAACCAGATCGACCGGCTACAATTATGCCAGTAATTAAGGCGGCAAATTCTCGCACCACTGCAATAGCAATACCCGTAACAACCTGCGGCTGTGCGCCATAGGGTTTAAGCGTTTCCAAACCTTGCATGGCCAGCATCATGCCGACTGAAAAACACAGTACAATCACAATGGGCATAGCCGTTACCCCGACCTGTACTGCCTGTGCAAAAATCAGATGTAATGCCACCGGCTGCTTATTCACTCGCCCTAACAACAACCAGTAAATCGATTCTGTAAATAACGTAACTGCATAGCCCAGTTCTTCAACTGCACCAATCGTTAACTGCCCTAATTTTTCGATTTTTTGTTTCATTATTTTAATTATTCAACATCTTCAAGTGATTCATAAAGAGTGAATACGCTATCTAATCGAGCTAATTGTAAAACCTGCAATGCAGAGTCACTCACCCCGACTAATGCAAAGTTTATTTTTTTAGTGCGTGCGGTCTGCAAGCCTTCCACTAAACTTGCAACACCCGAACTGTCAATATACTCCACGTTTGATAAATCAATTAACAAATCATCATTATTATTAATATATTTTAGTATTTGTTTTCTAAGAGTTGGCGATTCATTTAAATCGATTTCTCCCGACAGATTCATTACCGTATAAGTTGTATGTTGTGTAACCGGGTATTTCATATTATGTGTCCGAATAATTGTTACTTTATGGCCAGGCTGTTATGTATCGTGCGTTATTAATCGTCTATTATTAATCGTCTATTATTAATCGTCTATTATTTCTAGTGCCTTGCGCATAACAAGCACATTGCCTTTTCCATTAGTATTATTTTTATACTCCACACTGTCCATAACCTGATGAATAAAATGCACACCGAGTCCACCGGGCCTGACATCATCGAGTGCCCGCGACTTTATCGATTCGATATCAACTGCATCAGCAGAGTCAATAACTTTTATTTCAATCGTATTTTTATTTACCCAAAACTCAATGACTATTTCTTCATCATTTCTGTTTTTATAAGCATGCTGTATTACATTCATACACGCTTCATTCAATGCCACTCTCAAATCTTCGATATTTTTTTGGGTGCATGAAATTTTTTCTTTTAGTTCGCACACAAACTGGCGCAACGGTTTAAGCATTTCAGTATTAGACAAAATGTGAATGCGCGCCAACTTATTCATATTATTAATTATTTTCCAGAAGCAGCAATGTCACATCATCTCGCAATGAAATTTCATTATTAACTATATTATTAACTATTGAATTAAGACGATCTATTGGCGGTGTATTTTTTTTAAGGCTGGATATCATTTTGAATAGACCACTTAATTCCAGCATACGATTTTCATCAATATAGCCTTCGGTAACGCCGTCTGAATAAATATATAAACTGCCACTATTCAAATTAAATTTATACTCTGTGTATATCGTATCGGGCATTATTCCGAGTGGTGGCGCAGTGGCTTCAAACTCCTCACAAATACCACTTTCTGAAAGTAGCAATGCCGGTGGATTTCCTGCATTAACCAGACGAACTTCATCTTTAGCGGGTGAATACAAACCGGCAACCATGGTGACAAACATGCCATGTATTGAAGTTTCACATAACTCATTATTAATTTCATATAACAATTTTCCCGGGTCATCAATACGTTTACCCAGGCCACGAAACAGGCTGCAGGTTTTTGCCATTAACAACGCAGCATTAACGCCTTTCCCGGATACATCACCCAGATTGAAATAGATATCGCCATTTTCTAATTCAAAGTAATCATAGAAATCACCTGATAATATTTTTGCTGATATATTAATTCCATTGATCGGGTAATTATTTCCCTGACTTACAGGCAACAAACTCTTCTGTATTTCTCTTGCTAAATTTAAATCACGATTCAATTCTTCAGCTAATCGGTCCCTCTCATAAATAGCCTGATCCAGACGAGATGTTAACTCCTGAAAATTGCTATAGTTTTCATTTAACCGGATATTTTCTTTAAATAATATTTCTGAAAATGAAACATTTCTCTTAACCTGCATACCGAGAACTTCAGCATTTGAGTCAACTTCACACGGAATAGATTCCAAAATTCTTTGCGCTTCATCCACCTGTATTTTAAAATCATCCCTTAAAATTTTACTACACTGATTTATGGCATAGCTTTTATCATCTACGGTAAAAACAGCTGACATCCAGTCAGCACAATGCAAAACCCGACTTAATTTTAAGTCCTGCTCTGAAAGTTCACTGCACATTTCATTACTGTTGTGATGTGAAACCAGTGCATTTTGTATGTCAGGAAATATCTGCCAGCTTTGTAAAAAAATATGTAACTGCATGTCATGCTGCGCATTAAATATATTTTCTTCCATACTTAATCGCGCCAGTGGTTCACGCTTATAAAACTCGGCCCACAGAACCCCTTTTTTAGGCTGTTCTAAAAAGAGCAATAAAAAGCCAATGTCCTGCATGAATCCGGCACTAAAACATAAGCCGCCATCTAAACCGGTTAATTCACCCAGCATTTTGGCACTTACGGCTCGACGCAGTGAAGCCTGCCAAAATGCTTCCAGATCAACCCCCATAATTTTATACTGGCTAAATGTGCGATAAATAATTTGAATAAGTGCTGCCTGAGTGACACGTACAACACCCATATGTTGTACGGCCTGATAAATACTCTCTGTTTTAATATTAAGCAGGTCATGATTGTTGCTGAGAATACTCAGTATGCGCTGAAAAAAAACCGGGTATTTGTTGACTAAAGACTCAATATTCTGCTCAAGGCCCTCTGAGTTTTTAGACCACAATAAGATCTCACTCGCAAGTACCGGAATATCAGGGATACCCGGTGCAGACACATTAACTGTAGTTTGAGCAGCCACTTAATTTTATAAATAACGTTTAATCATTAGAGTGCTATGAGTATAGTTGTAGTTTAGGTTTTTAGTTGCCACAAACGCTTTAAATTACATACATATAAAAATGATTGTTGCTAGAATTTATTTCTACTTTTGATGTCATAACAGCCGGCTCACTTTATCGTGTATTATTTGCCTGTTAAGTAATCATCAGTGTCCCGTTAACTATTTTAAAAAGCGTATTATTAGTCAGTTACACAAACGCTTCATGACTTAAATATTTTAGTTAGGCATGAAAATAGAAGAATCACTTCGTCATACCTGGGAAGGCAGGTATCCTGTGTCTGTCGGTCTTTCAAAGCCACTAGATTCCTGCCTTCGCAGGAATGACGACAAATTTTTAGTTAACGGGACAACAGTATTGAGTAATATATAAATTAAACAGTACCAACACACCCATTAGTCTATTATTAAATATTAATTATAATGCCCGCAATATTCACGGGCTCACATAGAGAACTTTATGCCTTCACCATCCAGTTTATCAGCTGCCCAATACCAGTCATTACTGCAGCAGACTTCTCAATCCATCTCATCTGTTATCTTAGGTAAGCGCCAGCAGGTGCAACTGGCTCTCAGTTGTTTACTCGCCAGTGGCCACTTACTCATTGAAGACCTACCTGGCGTAGGCAAGACAACTCTATCTCTCACTCTGGCTAAGGTTTTCGGGCTCGATTTTCAACGCATTCAATTTACCAGTGACTTACTTCCCTCTGATGTTTTAGGGGTTTCAATTTTCAACACGCAAAATCAAAGTTTTAGCTTTCATCAGGGGCCGGTATTTACACAGGTTTTACTCGCCGATGAAATAAACCGCTCGACACCTAAAACTCAAAGCGCATTATTAGAATCCATGGAAGAAAAACAGGTAACACAGGACGGAGTAACCCGTGTACTCCCAAGACCCTTTTTTGTTATCGCAACACAAAACCCCTCAGAACAAGTTGGCACCTTTGCGCTACCTGAGTCACAACTCGACCGCTTTCTCATGCGTATTAAAATAGGCTACCCAGACCAGCAAGCCGAGATGGAATTATTAAAGGGCAATAACCGTCATGAACTGATTCAGCAGCTCAAACCGGTCATTACACCAGAGCAGTTACTCGAACTACAGTCCATTATAGAAAAGATTCATATGTCACCCGCCCTACTCGAGTATGTCCTAACACTCATTCGCAGCAGTCGCCTGTCCCCCTGGTTTATCAGCGGCCTGTCTCCCCGCGCAGGACTCGCTCTGCAACGCTGCGCACGTGCATGGGCATTTTTGCAGGGCCGGGATCACGTGCTGCCCGAAGATGTACAGCAAGTGCTACCCTGTGTAGCGGCTCATCGATTACAAATTCACCCTGAACACCTCGACAAAAATATTGATGAACTGATTACGCTGCTAATCCAGCAGGTTCCGGTCTAATGCCAAAAGTTGAAAATACAGACAGCTTCAATAGCAAAATAAAACCACCTATTAATAACCTGCCACTGGTGCCCAAATTTATTGAGCGCTTTATCTTTAATTTTGCTGATAAACGTCAACAAGCGGCTCATCAAAAAATCACCATAAATCGGCGCCAATTATATATATTACCAACCCGTCAGGGCATGACTTATTTTATTGTTTTAATACTTATTTTATTAGGTGCAATAAATTATGAAAACAGTCTGGGATTTATGCTGGCATTCCTGCTCGGCGCTTTGGGTTTTTTAGGTATGGTTTATACTCACCAGAATATTAACCGCTTAACCATAAAAATTGCACGTGCAGAGCCTGTGTTTGCAGGGCAGACAATTTTATTTCCTATTCAAATTTGTGCTGAAAATGCCAACAGCTACCCCAATTTAAAATTACTGTCTAACTCAGGTCACACCTGTAGCGCACATATTATTGACAGTAATGAAACCAGCTGTAAATTGCCACTTGATGCTCCCTGTCGCGGTTACATATCAGTCGGTAAAATTAAGTTTTTTTCAGAATTCCCCCTCGGTTTATTTCATGCCTGGAGCTGGTTAAAACTCGATAGTAAATGTCTAGTCTATCCTTCACCTGACACTCACCACTACCCGTTACATTTTGATCAGCACTCGGGTCAGGGAACAGGCAGCACTAACCAACAGGGCGTTGATGATTTTGCTGGTATTCGACAATATCAGGATGGTGACTTACCCAATCACATGGCATGGAAAGCGATTGCCAAAACTAATAAGTTACAAACAAAACTTTTCACCAATGATTCTGCCAGAAAAATATGGATCGACTGGAAACACACTGATGAAACGCTTGATCTAGAATTCAGGCTATCTATCTTATGTCGGATGGTTTTAGATGCCAGTGATAAAAATATTGTTTACGGGCTTAATATTCCAGGCGTAATTATTTCACCTTCCGCAGGCTTACAGCACAAACAGAACTGTCTGAAAGCACTGGCATTGTTTGGCCATGACAAAGTTTAAATTAAGCACTCATTTACTTAAGAAACTTACCCGAGCGCCGGTATTTTGGGTGATAATTTCTCTGTCACTGGTTATATCACCACACATGAACCGGTTTCCTGGCTGGTCAATTTTACTGATAATTATTTTATTTTTATGGCGTATACTTGCAATTGAAAATCCTGCCCGACTCGTTCCAAAATGGCTAATATTAATAATTGGTATCGCTTCATTTGCCGGCGTTTTTTTATCTTTTGGCACTGTTTTCGGACAAACCGCCGGTTCAAACATTTTATCCGTTTTACTGGCCTTGAAACTGCACGAAAGTCTATCTCGTCGAGATTTCATGCTTTTAATCTCACTCAGTTTTTTTATCATTGTAACCAACTTTCTCTTCTCGCAAACAATTCTCAGCGTGATTTTCATGCTATTTTCAATTGTTATTTTAATTACCAGTATGCTTTATATTAACCAGGGATCTGCACCTCTTAGTTTTAAATACAAAATAAAATTCGCATCAAAACTCTTATTTCAAGCTATACCATTAATGGCTATTTTATTTATATTTTTTCCGCGTATTTCCGGACCTCTCTGGCAATTACCCAATGAAAAAACATCTGCGAAAACCGGATTAAGTGACACCATGTCTCCGGGAAATATTTCTGATTTAATTCAATCTAATGCCATAGCGTTCAGAGTTAAATTTCATGATGCAGTACCTGCGCAAAATAAATTATACTGGCGGGCGCTTGTACTCTGGTATTTTGATGGCAACACATGGGAAAAGGGCAATGAAAATCTTACTCACCTATCACCAATAACCGCGATAGAAAATTCAATAACCGATTACACAATAACCTTGCAGCCTCATCAAAAAAACTGGTTATATGCTCTAGATATACCAACTGAAACACCTACCTCAATCATCTATAGTAATAACTACACTTTAAAATCCAGACACAAGATAACCGGGCTCTATCAATACAGCATTTCATCCGCTTTGAAATATTATTCAAAACATAATATTTCATCATGGGAAAAAAACGCCGGGCTTAATGTTCCACTAAATACAAACCCACGCACCATTCAGCATGGCAAAGAACTGGCGCTACAATATGACTCAGATACACAAATCATAAATCATGTATTGCAAAAATTTAATCGTGAAAATTTTCACTACACCCTAAAACCACCACTCACGCCAGGCTTTGATTCTGTCGACCAGTTTTTATTCACAACTAAACGTGGGTTTTGTGAACATTACGCTAGTAGCTTTACTTTACTGATGCGTGCAGCCGGTATTCCTGCACGTGTGGTTTTAGGTTTTCAAGGAGGCACGCTAAACCCAATCAACAACGTCATTTCGGTACACAATAGTGATGCCCATGCATGGTCTGAAGTATGGATACAGGACAAAGGCTGGATACGCATTGATCCTACCGCAGCCGTAGCGCCCGAGCGTATTGAAAAAAGTTTAAGTGCGGCTATTGATCAGAACGAAGCAGTGCCGTTTCACATGCGAATTAATACTGGATTTATTAAAGATATTTTATTTTATTGGGATGCAATTGATAACCAGTGGTCACTTTGGATTATCGGATACAATGATGATTTACAGCAGCGTTTTTTAGCCCGACTTTTTAATAAAAACATAGACTTATCAGACATGATTTTATTCATGGTTATCGGTGTTAGCATTATTGCTTTAATTTTGATTTTGTTTATTTTTAAGCCTGAATATAAAGCACAACAAGATCCCGTTATAAAATTTTACCAGAAATTTTGTGCCAAATTAGAACGTGCAGGTATCGTTCGTGAAGCCCATGAAGGGCCAATTGATTATGCAAATCGAGCCATAGATAAACTACCTGAGCTGAAAAATGCCATTGACTTAATTACACGTTTATATATAAAAATACAATACGAAGCAACACATAATGAAAAACAGCTAGAGCAATTCAAATATCATATAAAAAGATTAAATATTGAGAAAAATAAAATCTCGAACAATCATTAAAGAATACGACAAGCGAAACATCGATATAACTAAAGCATTAATCTAATGCTTTAGCCATTAAGGAAAAGCATTTTACAAATGCTGTTGACAGGCCCGGGTCTTTAATCATTACCGCATAATCGCCCTTCTTAAATTTCAGCTTCCGGGAAGTATAAGCTAAACCTAATTTCATTAGGCCGGGAGGTTTTGAGACGAGTGAAACCCATTCATCTAAACTGGCTCTTAAATCCCAGTTCAGCGATTCACCATTATGACTGCCGGCGGACACAATTTCACCGTTGGAGATGGTTAACACAACACGCGGAGAATCTTCTCCATCTACACCAAATGCAACTACCGAATTGAAGTTAGATTTACCTAATTCCTGCGCAATGCCTTCGTTACTATTCCATATATCTTTATATCGTTTTGCCCAGTCATCTGAAAATAATTCAGGCATAAATTGCTAACTCCAGCCACGTGTTAATTATATTTATATTATTTGCACTCAAACTACCAAAAAAGCCTATTTGAATCCAGCTAATTATTTACAAAGCGTTATCTTTATAATCAAACTATTGATTAACCAGCAAAAAACACATATTTCTGTTATATTTTTATAAAATACAAATGAACAATAAGGAAAAGCTAATGAAAGAGCTCAAGGGTGTAACAATTTATTTTAATGATGGCACAAAGCTCGTAATTGAATATCCGGCGCAACCTCAAAATGGTTATGACATTGTTACCAAAATGAAAGAGACTCTGGAGAATAAGCATTTTCTCATCGAAGCTAATGGCGCAATGCTCTATATTCCCGTCGATAACATTAAATATCTACAGGTATACCCTTCACCGGAAAAACTGCCAGCCTATGCTGTTTTAGGGGCTACAATTGTAGAGAACTAATATTTAATCAGGCCATAAGTGATTGCCACAACTAATTTATTTAGCTGTTGGCAGCCCGTTAAACAATTCGATTAGCAGCTTATTGACTCGCTGCTGACGCCCCTGATCCGTATCCTCAATACCGGTAAATACACCAATTGCACCGCGCCAAACCACTTTATTTAATGCCGGATCAATAAAATCAACCACCAGTGTTCCGCGCTCATGTTTTTTAGTGGCGGCACTATTGGCTCGCAAGCCCGGTGCTAAACCATAATTAATCGCGAGTGCGGTATCATCCATTTCAGACTCTAAAGACACATGGTATTGAACCAGTAAACTATTTTTAGCTTTATCTTTAAATGCAAATCCTTTGGCTTTTAATGCATCTTTAATTGCTGTATCAATCAGTTGCTGGACTGAAAATGCAGATTTTTTTAGCTCGCCAGACACATCTGCATAATTACTCGCCCAAAAAAACACCTGCTGCGCATGAAACTTAAACTCAGGCTGTGCTACAACCACAATAGATGACCGCCTTAACTCTGGATTCTCCTCAGCCTGCGCATATACCGCAAATGAAAGCAGACTAAACCAAACTACATTTAACGATAAAAATGATGTAATCATTATATTTTTCATAGACAACCCTGTTATTTAATTTTTATTATTTCAAGTATGCAATTCTGCTATTATGCCTAAAGTCAGGCTTAACCTGAACCAGAAATTATAATGGAATTCTTTCATATGACCCAACGCACCCATCTTAATTCTTTCAATATGTTGATAGGCCTCCTGTCAGCATCCTTTATTGCCACTCTCAGCGCCTGCAGTGATAATGCGGTAGAAAGTAAAGCAGAAATAATTCGTCCGGCAAAAATAATGACAGTGGGTGACCCTCTGGCGGGTGCCAAGCGAGTTTACCCGGGTGAAGTTGAAGCGGGCGAACGATCTGAACAGGCATTTCGTGTTGGCGGTGAACTGGTGAAACTCCCCGCCAGAGCTGGTAAAAAAGTTAAAAAGGGGGAGCTATTAGCGCAGCTTGACCCATCAGATTTTCAGCTCACCGTCGATGAGCAACAGGCCAGATTCGATTTATCTCAAGTACAGTTTGAACGAACCGAAAAACTGGTTAAGCAGCAACTAATTCCAAGATCTGATTTTGATAAAGCCAAGTCAAACTTACTTGCCGCCACTGCCGATTTAAGATTAGCAAAAGCTCAACTTTCATATACCCGATTAACCGCACCTTTTGATGGCGTTATTTCAATACTTAATGTCAAAAATCATGAAAGCGTGCGTCAAAATGAAGTGGTACTAGTGATTCAAACTATCGACAATATTGATATTACTTTTAACTTATCAGAAAACATTATTTCAAAACTTAAAAGTGGTAGCGGTAAAAGTGCTCACCCTACGGTTATTTTTGACACCTATCCTGACAAGCCATTTACCACCTCAGTTAAAGAGTTTGACACCGAAGCCGACCCAAAAACCCGCAGCTATAAAGTCACTCTCACCATGCCTGCCCCTAAAGATTTTATTGCGCTGCCCGGCATGAGTGTGAATGTGCACTTAGATTTTAGTCAAGTGGTGAAAAATGCCGGCACAACCTTAGTGGTGCCGGTTGAAGCCGTATTTTCACCCGAGGACACATCACTAAAAAGTAAATCGCACATGGTTTGGAAAGTCGATAGTGAAACCATGCAAACTCAGGCCACTACGGTTAGCATTGGGCAGATTAATAGTCAGGGCATAGAAATTACCGCAGGGCTAAACTCTGGCGATCAAGTTATTATCGCCGGTGTTAACTTTATAAAAGAAGGTCAAAAAGTAAAACCGTGGGTTAAAGAAGAAGGGCTTTAATTTTAAATCTCATAAAAAACATAACATCACTTTCTTTTTTCGACACTTAAAAAGCACATAATTATTATGAATATTGCAGAGTTTTCCATACGCAACAAACTCATCAGCTGGCTCATCACTATTATTTTATTAGTGGGTGGTGCGATTTCATTTAGCGGTTTATCGCAACTCGAAGATCCAGAATTTACCATTAAAGATGCAGTCATAGTCACTCAATATCCTGGCGCATCACCGCAACAGGTAGAAGAAGAAGTTACCTACCCACTTGAAAACGCACTACAACAATTAGCCTATGTTGATTATGTGCGCTCCGTTTCCACTACCGGCCTGTCGCAAATAACGGTCACCATGAAACGTCAATATAATAAAAATCATTTACCGCAAATATGGGATGAGTTACGTAGAAAAATAAATGATTTAGCACCCAGTTTACCGCCCGGCGTTTTACCGCCACTGGTTAACGATGATTTCGGTGACATTTTTGGTTTGCTGTATGCGGTGATTGGCGATGGCTACAGCTATCGCGAGCTCAGTGATTATGTTGATTATTTACGCCGTGAATTAGTACTGGTTGAAGGTGTGGGAAAAGTTTCAGTTGCAGGCAAACAGCAAGAGCAGGTTTTTGTGGAAGTTTCGCTCACGCGAATGACTCGACTAGGTATCCCTTATCAGCGCATTTATGATATTTTAGCCACCCAGAATATTGTATCTAATGCGGGCTCCATTAAAGTATCAACCGAATTTATTCGCTTTCATCCCACCGGCGAATTTCAAAACGTAACCGAACTGGAAAATTTATTAATTAGCAGCTCTGGCGATCAAAACTTAATCTACTTAAAAGATGTCGCAAAAGTTAGTCGCGGATTTCAGGAAGTGCCAACACATTTAGTATCACTCAATGGTCGCGAAGCCATTTCTTTAGGCATTTCATTTGCCTCCGGCTTTAACGTGGTGGATGTAGGCAAACGTATTGACGAAAAATTAATTGAACTAGAATACGCCCGCCCGGTTGGCATAGAACTAGCGGTTTTATACGACCAGCCCAAACTGGTAGCTGCATCAATTAAAGCCTTTGCGATAAACCTGGCCGAAGCTGTGACAATTGTCATTATCGTGTTACTTTTATTTATGGGTTTACGCAGTGGCCTGTTAATTGGGCTCATTTTATTTTTAACCGTTGTCGGCACCTTTGTCTTTATGAAACTGCACGGCCTCGAACTGCAACGCATTTCACTGGGCGCATTAATTATTGCACTTGGTATGTTGGTGGATAATGCCATTGTGGTGACCGAGGGCATATTAATTGGCATGCAGCGCGGGCTATCCAAAATTGAAGCCGCCAGCGCCATTGTTAAACAGGCCATCTGGCCATTACTCGGCGCCACCGTTATTGCGGTAACCGCCTTTGCGCCGATTGGTTTATCGCAGGATTCCACCGGAGAAATGCTCGGCTCTTTATTTTATGTTTTACTTTATTCATTAATGCTCAGCTGGTTTACCGCCATTACGCTAACGCCGTTCTTTGCAGATATGATTTTAAAACCCAGCAAAAACGACGACCAGGTCGATCCATATCAAGGCGCATTTTTTAATTCATTTAAAAGCGTGTTAGATGTTTGCCTTAAACATAAAACTCTCACCGCCGCGATTACCGTTATGTTACTGGTAGTTTCAGTTTATGGGTTTAAGCAGGTTAAAGTTGTGTTCTTCCCTGCAATGACAACGCCGATGGTGTTAGTGGATTATCGTAAAGAACACGGCACCGACATTCGCCAGACCTTTAGCGAAATTCAGGAAATAGAACCGTGGATTTTAAAACAGGAAGGTGTGACACAAGTTAGCTCAAACACCGGCAAAGGCGGCCAACGTTTTATGCTGACCTATTCGCCCGAAAAAATCTTTGCCAGCTACGGGCAATTTATGGTTGAGTTTGAAGATTACACGCAAATAGATAGCTTTATAAAAGTTATGAGTAAGCATTTTGAAACCAACTACCCGGATGTGAATTATGACTACAAAAAATTCGAGTTAGGCCCCAGCAAAGACGGCAAACTCGAAGCGCGTTTTTCTGGCCCCGACCCGGATGTTTTACGCGAACTCTCGGTGCAGGCAAAAGAAATTTTCAGCCAGCAAGTTAATGCCGTGGGCATTCGCGACGACTGGAAAAAACGCACCAAAGTTATTCGCCCGCAATTTTCTGAAGCACAGGCTCGCCGAGTTGGCATCAGCAAACAAGATTTAGATGACGTATTGCAAATGAGTTTTTCAGGCAAACAAATCGGCCTGTATCGTGATGGTACAACTCTGATGCCAATCATTGCCCGCCCGCCTAAAAATGAGCGCAGCAATATCGACACCGTTAACAGCTTACAAATTTGGAGCCCGGTTTACGAGCGCTATATTTCGATTGAACAGGTTGTGCAAACCTTTGCAGTTGAATGGGAAGACGCGGCTATTTATCGTCGCGACAGAAAACGCACTATCACCGTAATTGCCAATGCCGACTTGCTCGGTGGCGAAACCTCCAATGAAATTTATAATAAAATTCGCCCTGAAATAGAAGCCATGCCATTACCAAAAGGTTATAGCCTTGAGTGGGGCGGCGAAGCTGAAAGCTCCGGCGATGCAAACGAAGCCTTAATGGGCTCCATTCCGTTGGGCATTGCAGTAATGTTTATTATCACTTTGCTATTATTCAACACGGTTCGCCAGCCGCTAGTTATCTGGTCACTGGCACCCATGGCAATTATTGGTGTTTCATTTGGCCTGCTCATTACCAACTCTCCCTTTACTTTTATGGCACTACTGGGCTTTATAAGTTTAGTCGGCATGCTGCTTAAAAATGGCATCGTACTGGTTGATCAAATCAATCTGGAATTGGCTGAAGGCAAGTTACTTTATAATGCAATTTTTGATTCCGCGGTAAGTCGTGTTCGCCCGGTATCAATGGCAGCTGCGACCACAATTTTAGGTATGATTCCACTTTTATTCGATGCGTTCTTCTCATCAATGGCGGTCACCATTATGTTCGGGCTTGGGTTTGCAACCGTGCTCACGCTAATTGTTGTGCCGGTTATTTATGCGATTGTGTATCGGGTGGATTATATTCCGTTGAAAAAATAATAAACAATGAGTTAACGCAATGTTAACTCGGTTTTTATTTTATCCCGTTGTATTGATAGAGCTTTGCACGCATTGCCAATAGTTAAAAACATCGTTATTCCCGAACACTTGCATCGGAAATAACGAAAGCGCTTCGTGCAAAGATTCTATACACACTTGCACACCGTTATAACTACCTTTAAAGCCACTAAGTTTAACTGTTTGTCATTCAAATATATTTCTGTAACCTATAAATAATGCATGCTATTGTGTCGCCTATTAATCAATATAGTGCCACTAAAATATAAATATCAGGTATCAAAAAACATGACGAACAGCCCAGATAACAAATACAATCAATATGTCAAAAAGGCATGGATTATTTATACTTTATTAATCATTACATTTATCGCTGTACTCGTGCTATTTGTAGCTCAGGATACTGAAGAAATATTTTTCTATGCCTTAATGCCAGCCGCAGCGGCTTATGTTTTTCGGCCCATGAATAAGCCCTTTCACAAACTTATTTTTAAATTCACCGGGGCTTCTCATCCTGCAGATAAAGAATGAGTTTGTGTATTTTTAATAAAATGCTGAAATCTAATTTCAAACGCTTTATCTTGCATTACCCCTTCGGTGAGCGATAAAAGCATTCGCGTCAAAAAATGCTTTCTTTTTTATTCGCGCTATTCCTGCGCTCACCCTTTGGGCCATAGCGATAAAAAGCAATCACTATGTTCAAATTTGTTCCAGACAAATTTAGTCGAAACTGGTTCTCATCAGGGCCTGCCTCTCCGCCATATCCATAAAAAAAGCCCCCCTCTGAAAAACAGGGGTTTAAAAGAACACAACTACCTCTACAAACCTGACAAAGGGATAGATGATGCACATCCCTGTGCATCACCCCTTCGGGGCGCGATAAAAGCATTCGCGTCAAAAAATGCTTTCCTGCATTTTTTTCGAAACTGGTTCGAACCACATACTCCCTCTCCGCCATATCCATAAAAAAAGCCCCCCCTGAAAAACAGGGGGGGCTTTTTTTATGGATATGGCGGAGAGGCAGGGATTCGAACCCTGGGTCGGGATAAACCGACGCCGGTTTTCAAGACCGGTGCATTCGACCACTCTGCCACCTCTCCAGGTTCGGCGCCCAAATAAATGGGTGTACGTCGAGGGGCGGTATCATACATAAAAAACTTCAGTAAAACCAGACCCTTGGTGTATATTTTTGGAACTATTATTTACTTTACCTTGTCATAACCCCAGTGGTAACCTTATACCTAACTTAATAAACTTAAATTACGGAAAGTTAATGAATAATCCAAATATCTCAATAGGCCGCTCTCAGGAGTCGATTCTTGCGACTAATAAAGTATTGAAAAATACTTACATGTTGCTTTCTATCACGCTTATTTTTAGCGCCATAATGACCTTTGTCGGTATGCAGATGCAAATTGGTCAAGGCGTTGCGATGATCTCAACCTTTGGTGCAATTGGCATCCTTTGGTTCGTTTTGCCTCGCACAGCTAATTCGGCTGCAGGCATTCCAACTATCTTTGCCTTTACCGGCCTAATTGGCCTGGGCATGGCTCCCATGCTTAATATGTATTTGGCCGTTAACCCAAGTGTTGTATCAACTGCTCTGGGTGGCACAGGTGTTATCTTTTTGGGGCTTTCAGGCTACGCACTGACAACTCGTAAAGACTTTAGCTTTATGGGCGGTTTCCTGATGGTTGGCATGATTGTGGTGCTGGTTGCGGCACTGGCTAACATCTTTTTGCAAATGCCGGTTATGGGCCTTGTGGTTAGCGGCGCGATTGTGATGCTAATGAGTGGTTTGATTTTGTATGAAACATCTTCAATTATTCATGGTGGTGAGACTAACTACATTATGGCAACGGCTAGCCTGTTCCTGTCTATCATCAACCTGTTCCAGGCACTGCTGCATCTTCTGAGCGCATTTGGTGATGATTAATCTCATTTAAACCGGAACCAATAGCTTCAACTTCACGCCCCGGCCTTCCGGGGCGTGTTGCTTTAACTTACTAAACTTTATAGAGAACATTATGGATTGGTTGAAATATGGCGCCGCACTCGGGCTCATCGCTATGATCTTTTTTATGTGGCCACGCATGAAACATGCGGTGGCAAACTCGCCGAAGGGTACCATGAACGACTGGATGGGCTATATCGTGCCGATGGCAGCAGTGGTTGGCTTTATTATTCTGCTTATAAATATGGTCTGATTCGTATATAACCTTCCTCTAATAGGTTTATCTTCTCAGCAATAGCCTTTAAAATACCCCGCACTACACTAATTAGAGATTTCTATGCAAGAAGAACATCCATTTGCACCTTTTATTCGCATTCTGGGCAAGGGCAAAAACGGCTCGCGCGGCTTTACTATTGAAGAAGCGTTTGAAGCTATGACCATGGTATTAGAAGATAAAGTCACCGCAGAACAGCTCGGGGCTTTTTTGATGCTATTGCGGGTAAAAGAAGAAACCCCGGAAGAAGTTGCGGGCTTTGTTAAAGCTATTCGCCACTTTCTTAAGCAGGACAAACACGCCTATGCTGATCTCGACTGGTCATCCTATGCGGGTAAGCGCCGCCACTCCCCCTGGTATGTTTTAAGTGCACTATTGCTCGCCGATAACGGTGTGAGAGTTTGCATGCACGGCGCTGAAGGACACACCCCTGGGCGTATGTATACTTCAGAAGTGTTAAAACCACTCGGTATCGAAACCAGCACCACGCTCGATCACGCTAAAGAGCAGATAGAAAAGAATAATTTTTGTTATATGCCAATTCAGACTATCAGTGAGCGCTTAAAAGACATTATCGAATTACGCCCGTTTTTAGGTTTACGCTCGCCCATTCACACGGTTGGCCGCATGATAAATCCTCTGCAGGCTCCCTACTCTATTCAGGCCATCTTCCACCCGGGTTATCAGTCGGTGCATCAATATGCGGCTAACATCATGGGTGAAGAGCAAATTGTAGTGTTTAAAGGTGAAGCCGGTGAAGTTGAACGTAACCCGGATACAAAATGCACCGTTTCTTACGCAGTCGATGGCAAAACCTGGGACGAAGAATGGCCGGCGATGTTTGCTAAGCGCCATGTAAAAGAAAGCAATCTGGATGAAAATCGCCTCGGGCCTTTCTGGCGCGGCGAAGAAACCGATGAGTATGCGGTTGCTGCCATTGTTGGCACCACCGCCATTGCATTGCGATTGCTAAACAAAGCCGACACCCCGGATGCGGCACTTGAACTGGCCACCAGCATGTGGGAAAACCGCAATAAAACTCGCCACTAATTTTTTAAAACTAATCAGTTGATAAGCTGTAACCACAAACTGGAGATTTATAATGACAATTGAACGCGCACTTTTTGCCATGGGTGGCACCATGGTAATGATCACTTCACTATTAGCCCTTTTTCATAACCCGATGTGGACCTGGTTCACTTTATTTATTGGCTTTAACTGTTTCCAAAGTTCATTCACCGGATTTTGCCCACCGGCTATTTTAATGAAAAAGTTCGGGCTTAAATCAGCCGCTGAATGTGCGATTGATAACAAAAACTAACGCATTTTAAGTCGCCATTTTGAACTTAAACTTAACCACCCTGATCCCCGCTCTAGTGCTCGGATTTGTGGGCGGTTATTTTGGTAGCTTAGGTGGTCTATATTCAAACACTCCAACTAATGAAACGAAAACAAAACAACAAGTCGTTCAAAACAATCCACTAAACCCATTTCAAACTTTTCATGAAAAAAATATAGATAATGCTGAATATCAATTTGAAGCACTACAGTTAAAAATTGAAGGCTTACAAATTCAAATAGAAGCCCTGCAAAAACAGCAGGAAAAAACTGCTCAAAAAGAAGGCAGTCTGGCATCTAAAAGTAATTCAACAACAAGGCGTTTCTCTCGTACTGCTCCCAATAAAGAAAACCTTATTAGTGCCGGTATGAATTCAGATATTGCAGACGATGTTTTAAGACGCATTAGCCAACAACAATTCAGGCGCCTTGAATTACAAAATTTAATGCAGCGCTCAAATTCAACCCAACGTCGGCAATACAGTAAAGAGCTACGCGAATTAAATAAAAATAAAATTTCGCTGCGCTCAGAAATGGGTGATGATTCTTACGACCAGTATTTATTTATTAGCGGACAAAACAATCGCGTTAAAGTCAGCTCTGTAATGGCAGGCTCTCCTGCTGAAACCTCTGGCTTTCAATCTGAAGATATTATTTTATCTTACGACAACCAGAAAATACTCAGCTGGCCTGATATTAGAGCCGCGACTATTGAAGGTGAGATTGGTAGCTATACCAGTGTAGAAATTTTACGTAATGGCGAACAAATGAGCTTGACAGTGCCGAGGGGAACATTGGGTGTGCAGCTGGATGCAGTGCAGGTTGAACCTTAAAAAAACCTGATATTAACTTTCAACACCCGTTAAAACAGGCAACACTCCCTCACCTTTTATTACATAACTATCTGCCAGCCAAAACCCAATCACCGCTACCAGTTCATCATCTATAAATAACAACGGTATTTTATCCCGCTGCCATGTGGGCACAGACGCTTCCTGAAACAAAGATTTTAAATCATGAGTGCCATTGCGCCCAGCGGGTTTGATTTTTTCGCCACCCTGCCTGAAACGTATGCTGACAGTTTTTTTCAAAAATATTTCATTTAACATAAAAGGAATATTTTCTTTATCTAAATTAACTTTATTAAAAGTTAATTTTTTTCCTATTGATGGTAATAACAAAACGCCTTCAGCATTCCAGTTATAAATTTTCGACGCATCATGTTGATTTTTTTTAAGCCAGTATAGCTTATCTCTAAACCGTCTAACTTCACACTTCGCCCAACTCACCAATGCAGCGGTGTCATATGATGGCGTTTTTATTTGCTTCACAATTTGTTCTAACACGGCCCTCGATGGTACAGAACTTTTAGCTGGGCTTTTGATTGTTTTAAACCAGTAACGCAATACATTTCTTAAACGTGCATCACTTAATTTATTTAATAAATTAATATCTAAACAGGTTTTTTCAAGCTGTAATGTACTTAAATCTAATTTGGCCAATTCATCCAGTAACTTTGAGTTTTCTGCCTGTTGTTGCGAAAATCTACACAAGGTTTTATTTAATGCTGGCCAACGCTGCAACATGCCGGGAATAATTTTATGACGTAAATAATTGCGATCAAAATTTACATGCTGATTACTCGGATCTTCAACCCAATGCAATTGATTAGCCTGTGCGTAATCTAAGATAGCATCTTGCGATACATTTAGTAATGGCCGGGCATGCCAGCCACTTGAGAATTGAGTCATCGCAGGCATGCCCGCTAAACCTGCTGCCCCCCCACCGCGCAATAATTGCAGCAACACGGTTTCGGCCTGATCATCCTGATGTTGAGCCGTTAACAAACAGACATTCTTTTGAAGTAATTTTTTGAGCGCTGCATAACGTGCTAATCGTGCAGCGGCCTCAGGGCTTTCACCTTTTGCTGCAGCACCATTAACACTAATCGTCTGAAATGGAATATTGAATTGTAAGCATTGCTGACGACAATGCTCCGCCCAGTCTAATGATTGAGCCTGTAAACCATGGTCAATATAAACCGCACTGATATTTAATTTTGAACGCTGCAACAGGTGCAATAAAACCTGTGAATCCAGCCCACCACTGTAGGCTAGAATCCAGCTTGTTATATTATGCTGCTGTGCAAATTGCTTTAACTGCTGAGCAAGAAATTCAGCATTAAGTTGAGGTTTATTTTTTCGACTGGAGGGTTTATTCGCTGTACTGTCCATAGCTCATCAAACGTTGATAGCGAGCATCCAGTAATTTATCGGTTCCCATTTGATTAAGGTTATCGAGACTTTCTTTAAGTGCCAGACGAATATTACGTGCTGTTGCATCAATATCCCGGTAGGCACTGCCCAATGGCTCATCGATAATTTGATCAATCAAACCTAGCTCTTTTAAACGCGAAGAGGTAATGCCCAATGCCTCAGCGGCTTCTTGCGCACGCTCAGCACTTTTCCATAAAATAGAGGCACAGCCTTCGGGTGAAATCACCGAGTAGGTGCTGTATTTCAGCATCATCACTCGATCACCCACACCAATAGCCAGTGCACCGCCAGAACCACCTTCACCAATAACGGTGCAGATAATTGGGGTTTTCAGTGCGGCCATTTCAAATAAATTACGTGCAATCGCTTCCGACTGACCGCGCTCTTCTGCGCCAATACCCGGATAAGCCCCCGGTGTATCAATAAATGTAATCACGGGAACATTAAAGCGCTCGGCCATTTTCATCAGGCGTAGAGCTTTTCGATACCCTTCCGGGCGCGGCATACCAAAATTACGTTTGATCTTTTCTTTAGTGTCGCGGCCTTTTTGCTGGCCAATCACCATTACCGGTTTACCGTCTAATCGGGCTAAACCGCCCACTAGCGCTTTGTCATCGGCATAGGCACGGTCACCATGTAATTCTTCAAAATCCGTAAAGATGCGATCGATATAATCTAATGTGTGCGGGCGCTGCGGGTGACGAGCGAGTTGAGAGGTCTGCCAGGAAGATAATTTATTAAATATAGTTTCCGTCAGACTTGTGCACTTGGCCTGCAGGCGCGTAATTTCTTCGCCGATATTAATTTCAGTATCATCGCCAACATAACGAAGCTCTTCAATTTTGGCTTCGAGTTCGGCAATGGGTTGTTCAAATTCCAGAAAATTCGGATTCATTCTTAAATCTTATATATTAGTGGTCAAATACTGCATGACAATGAAAAAAATTAAGCATCTAATGATAACCCGCAACGCCATTGTAACCAAGCTAGATTCTATCATTTAGAGCCATTTTTACTGAAAATCGCGACAAAATCACAGCTAACTTAATACTGATCATAAGCCACAATTGGCCGCTAAACCCACGATTACATTAATTTATGATTATATTTGTTTATTCTTCGCAAGTATTCACTGACACAACAGCAATTCCTAACGCTTGTGCTAATCTTTATTATAAGACAACTTTCTGACACTGGATGACCCATTTGCTATGGATGCCCCTAATCTCAAAGCCGGTAATATCATTATTGCCGATGATGACCCTTCAATCCTGCTTCTATTACGACACATATTAACAGGCGACAACTATGATGTAACGGAAGCCCGCTCTGGCATGGAAGCAATAGAACTGTGTAGAGAGTACAGTTATGATCTGGCAATTTTCGATCTGGTTATGCCCGACGTGGACGGCATTAGCGCCTGTAAAGAAATTACCTTTCAGATTTCCAACCCGCCTCCAGTACTTATTATTACGTCTTTAGATGACGACGCCTCAGTTAGCAGAGCCTTTGAAGCCGGCGCAATAGATTACATTACCAAACCCATAAACTGGTCGGTCTTCAAGCAGCGCGTAAGGCGCATTGTAGAAAGTGAGCGCAATCGTCAGAAGGTTAAGCGTCTCGAATTTCATGATGCATTAACCGGTTTACCCAATCGCACACTTTTATTAGACCGCCTGGAATCGGCTACCCTGCGCGCACAACGCAACCAGACCATGCTCGCCCTCTTAATGGTTGATATAGACAACCTTAAACTCATTAACGAAACCCTCGGCCACCATAACGGTGATAAAGTTATTTTATCAGTGGCACACCGTCTGCAGAAAACCATTCGCAACACCGACACCTTATCGCGAAGCGGTGGCGATGAATTTAATTTAATTATTGAGAATATTCAACAACTGGAAGATGTGGGTTTAATGGCAGCTAAATTTTCTCGGGCTATTGAACATAGCATGACGATTTTAGATCAGGACATTCACATTAAAGCCAGCATCGGCATCAGCATTTATCCACAGGATGGTCACGACATTGGCAGTTTATTAAGTAACGCCGATTCAGCACTTTACCGTGCAAAAGATCAGGGAGGCAATCTTTACGAATTTTATTCACCCGAGCTCGGCAAAAAAGCCAGACGCCGACTCGAACTTGAAAACAGTTTACGCTGCGCACTAGATAATGACGAGCTAGTGGTTTACTACCAGCCCAAAATAGATTTAATTACCGACGAAGCCAATGGTATGGAAGCACTAGTACGCTGGAACCATCCTGAAAAAGGCATTATTCCACCCGATGAATTTATTCCCATTGCAGAAGAAACAGGGTTAATTATTCGACTCGGACAACAGGTCATTGAAAAAGCCTGCTACCAGTTTAAACAATGGCAAAATGAAAATATTCCGTTGACTAATATTTCTATTAACGTTTCGGCTCGCCAGTTTAAAGAACAGGATTTAGTGACCCTTCTGCAGGAAGTTTTAAGCGAAAACCAATTAGATGCCACACACATTGAACTTGAACTCACTGAAAGTACATTATTAAAAAATGAAAACCAGGCAGAATCCATATTAAATCAGTTACACAATATGGGTATCAAAATTTCTATAGATGACTTCGGAACAGGCTATGCTTCCCTATCTTACTTAAAACGTTTACCCATAGATATTTTGAAAATTGATAAATCATTTACTGATGGAATATTGAACGACCCGGATGACATCGCCATTATTAATGCTATTTACGGTTTAGCCAAAGGCTTTGAAATTAAACTGGTTGCAGAGGGTATTGAAACCGAAGGGCAGTTAGAAAAAATGAGAGTACTAGGTGTTGACTACGGTCAGGGTTATTTTTGGAGCCCGCCATTACCTGCTGAGCAATATACTGAATTACTTAAAAAATTAAATAATTAACCCGCATTAACCATATTATTTCACTGTTGTTTCGTTAGCTTTTATGTAATAGCTTTATACTTAAACTCACTGCCGTCCCGTTAAATTAAAACATTACTTCGTCATACCTGCCTGCGCAGAAATAATTATTTTTTATGTTAACTAGACAACAGTGGTATTTTTATTAATAATCTCACTTAACAGAAATGCACTCACGCAACACCATAGTTGCAAAAGTACCCGCAGACAAATCAAATTTAATCTCCAGTACATCTTCTGAAACATCCCAACTTAAATTTTCCGGCACCAATCTCATTGAACGTCGCTCCTGCTTCAGCCTTGCTGATTCCAGACCATCTGCCAAACTTTTAAATTGATTCGCCACTGTTTTTTCAAATTCAAAAACATCAGCCGCTGCCATACTTTCACCTTCCCCCCACAAACAGGCAGTTAAATTTATTTCTTTATTTTCTAACCGTAACTTCTCTAGCGTCGTATCTTCACTAATAAAACAGGCCGACTTACCATTCAGCATCAGCACTTCGCCCGACATCGGCGCTAACCAGTTTTTCTGATTAATACGAGCGGATAAAACCTGATTAAAAATCCATGAGCGTGCAGATGATAAATACAAACCGCGTTGTTGCTTTTTAACTTTTTTTAATTCCCGATTAAACATTTTCTCGGCTTTAGCAAGATTCCCCATCTCGCGACCAAAACGTTGCTCACCAAAATAATTTGGTACGCCCTGCTGTTTTATTTTTTGTAATTTTTCTTCAAGCGATTCAATATCTCCACTTAAATCCGTAATGCGAATTTGAAAACGATTACCCGAAAGTGCGCCGCGCTTAAGTTTTCTATCATGGCGCGACATCTCTAAAATTTTAAACTCATCGGTCGCCAATGTTGAAAAATCAGGGTCTTCCATTCCGGGTAAATGTAAACTAAACCACTGGCGGGTTATCGCATGCCGGTCTTTCATGCCCGCATAACTTACCGCCATGGATTTAAGCCCCGCATGTTTTGCTAGTTGCTGGGCAACCCAGTCTGTATTCGAGCCATCTTTTTCAATCAGCATCCACAGGTGCTCACCTTCACCGGAGGTTTTAATGGGCATGATTTCATCAACACGAAAATCACTGTTTTGTGCTTTTAAACGTCCAGATATTGTTGGCTTAGCATAGGCGTAAGCCAGATCATTAAAACGATATTGCATATTTTGTCTTTTATTAGATGGTTAAGGCGACGTGCTTTCTACAACAAAAATTCGATGCGCAAGCTGCTTTGCCATCTCATTATATTTTTTGTGCGACCAGCCACAGTCAACCGTAAACTGCTCCCAGTTTTTCACCGACAACATAGTCCAGAGAATGTCGGTTGCCTGCTGGATGGTATAATTCGGCTGTAGTGTAGCATCTCTGTCTAAATCAGAAATCGCCGCTTCACAGCCCTGTCGAAATGCCTGCATACGATCATCCCAGGCCATCGCTGCCGCTTCATCAGAATCTTTCATCGATAGTAGCGCGCGGGCAACACCATAAATTTCTGGGATGTAATTCCCCCAGGCTTCAATATAGGTATCAAGTCGTTCAATGCCAGACGCAGCACTGCGGCTCGGTGCAAGCCGCGCATCCACATCTTTCACCTCATCAATATAGCGGGTGGTTGCAATCAACAATTCTGAGCGTTTACTGAAATGCAAATAAAGCGCCTGCCGGCTAATGCCAGCCTGCTTTGCAATATCTGACATACGCACACCCTGCCCCTGACTTGCTTCTAGCAATTTCCAGGCTGCATCGAGTATGCGATTTCGAGTTTTATTATTTTTACTTGACATGATGTAAAGTTTAGCGCTAAATCAAACAAACATCAATTGACACCATGTCAAGCAAACAGGAGATTCTTATGAAGATTGTAATATTCGGCGCAACTGGAAGCATAGGTCGCCACCTCGTATCACAGGCACTTGCCGCCAATCACCACGTTACCGCATTTGCCCGTAAGCCACAGATGTTACAAATTAGTCATCCTAATCTGACGCTATTTAACGGTGATGTTTACCATTATGATTGCGTCGTAGACGCAATAAAGAACAAAGACTGCGTATTAATCACCCTCGGTTCTAAAAAGCTAACGGGCAAGGTTCGCTCCGTCGGCACCCGCAATATTGTGCAAGCCATGCAACAACAAAAGGTTAAGCGCCTTATCTGCCAAACGACATTGGGGATGGGGGAAAGTTATGCTGTGCTAAATTTCTACTGGAAATTCATTATGTTCGGCCTGCTTCTGCGGGCTGTTTTTAACGACCATAAAAAGCAGGAAGCCATTGTAAAAAATAGCTCACTTGACTGGACGATTGTGCGCCCCTCCGCATTCAACGATAACAATGCATCCAAAGATTACAGATCCGGATTTTTAAATAACGATAAAAACCTGCAATTAAGCATTTCTCGAAAAAATGTAGCACACTTCATGCTTCAGCAGGTGAAAGAAAATACCTATATTAAACAATCACCTGGGATTTCTAATTGAATAAAATATGGCACCAATGAATATTAATACACATGTCTAACTAATAAACCTGTTGACATATTTTGACGATCCGTCATATTCTATCGCCATGATAAACAAGCATCCGCCGACAACAGCTACCCAAATGACTCGCAAACAACGTGAGCTATTTGAGCGCGAGCAATTGATTTTAGATACCGCGCAAATTATTTTGCGCGAAGACGGTATACAGGGTTTGACCATGGAGCGGGTCGCCTCGGAAATTGAATATTCCAAAGGCACGGTTTATAACCACTTTTGTAGTAAAGAAGAAATCATCAGCGGCATTAGTTGCCGCTGCACACTTAACATTGTTGAAATGTTCACCCGTGCAAAAAATTATTCGGGTAACCACCGCGAACGTATCGCTGCCATTGGTATTGCGCACAGTCTATATGCTCAACTGCACCCTGATGAGTTACGTAATTTACAAATTCTAAAATCTGCCGATGTACGTGAAAAGATTTCTGCCGAAAAACAAACCGAACTGTTACAACTCGAGCAGCAGATCACCAATATTGTTTTAGAAATCATTAATGACGCTATTAAAGATGGCGACATTCCCGCCAACCAGGCTTTTATTCCCGACAGTATATTTTTAGGTTTATGGAGCATGGGTTTCGGCTCAAACATGCTGCATGTTTCTGGCATACCGTTCGATAAATTAGGTATTCAGCCACCCTTAAAAATGATGCTGGTGAACAGCCACAAATTATTAGACAGTTATCAGTGGCAACCACTGAGCAGCACATTTGACATTGACGCGCTTAAAGAAAAACTCAGCAAGGAATTATTTCCAGAAGAATTAAAACAGTTAGAACTTTTATTACAATCCCCTAAATAATAAAATCAGGAGAACACCATGTTAGTTAGATACACGGAATGGATTTTAAAATGGCGTTACCTTGTTATCATTCTCTCGCTGGTTGTGGTGGGTGTGATTGGCAGCGGCGCCCCCAACTTAATGCCCTTCTCAAATGATTATCGCGTGTTCTTTAGTAAAGATAATCCACAGTTAAATGCATTTGAACATTTGCAGGATACCTACACCAAAGATGACAACGTAATGTTTGTTATCTCGCCAAAAAATGGCGATGTGTTTACCCCTGATAATTTAGCCATGATTCAGTCGATAACTGAAGAAGCCTGGCAAATCCCCCACTCTATTCGCGTTGATTCAGTCACTAACTTTCAACATACCTATGCAGAAGAAGATGATTTAATTGTTGATGACTTAGTATTAGAGCCCTCCACAATGACAGCAGAGCAACTTAGCTACGCTAAACAGGTTGCCTTAAAAGAACCTGCACTCGCTGCGCGATTAGTTTCACTTAACTCAGCTCACACCGGCATTAATGTAACTGTACAGTTACCCGGCGTTGATCAAATGAAAGAAAACCCGCAGACTGTTGCCTATGCAAGAAAAATGCTAGCCGAGGCACGTGCTAAATATCCGGATGTAGAATTTCGTTTAGCCGGCATGGTGATGATGAACAACGCATTTCCGGAAGCCAGCCAGGCCGATGGGCAAACATTAATTCCAATGGCATTTGGCGTTATTACAGTAGTACTTTTACTATTATTAAAAGGCTTTAGCGGTACCGCAGCTACTATTATTTTAGTGCTCTGCTCAATCATAATTGGTATGGGAGCCGGTGGGCACTTTGGGATTAAATTAACCCCACCCTCAGCCTCAGCGCCTATTATTATTTTAACCATTGCCATCGCCGGTGCCGTGCATTTACTGGTTACCATGCTGCAGGAAATACACCGTGGCATGAGTAAAAATTCTGCGATTATTGAAAGTATGCGGGTGAATTTTATGCCTATATTTTTAACCACTATTACCACCGCAATGGGATTTTTAAGTTTAAATTCGAGTGATGCTCCACCATTTGGTGACCTGGGAAATATGTCGACCTTTGGTGTTATCGGCGCATTCTTTTTAACCGTAACTTTTTTACCCGCGATCATGTCGATTTTACCGATTAAAGCAAAACACTTTATAGCCGGCACTGGCGCGATGGAAAACATTGGCAATTTCGTAGTTAAAAATCGAACACGCTTACTTACATCACTCACCGTTTTGGTATTAATTTTTATTTCAATGATTCCACAAAATGATTTAAATGATGTATTTGTAAATTACTTTGATAAATCAATTGAGTTTCGACGCGACACAGATTTTACCACCGAAAACTTAACCGGCACTTATACTATTGCTTATTCATTAAACAGTGGTCAAAAAGAAGGTGTAAGTCAGCCGCAGTTTTTAGCGCAGGTAGAAAAGTTTGCCAACTGGTATGAAACACAGGATGAAGCATTGCATGTAAGCACCATCACCGACACGTTCAAACGCTTAAATAAAAACATGCACGGTGATGATGAGTCTTATTACAAGCTACCCGATAACCGGGAGTTAGCTGCACAATATTTATTGCTTTATGAAATGTCATTACCTTATGGGTTAGATTTAAATAACCAAATTGATGTCGCCAAACAATCAACTAAGGTCAATGTGGTGTTAAAAACTATTTCATCCAATGACCTACTCGCACTTGAACAACGCGCTAATGACTGGATGAAAGCCAACACGCCTGATATCGTAACCGATGGAGCCAGCCCTTCAATTATGTTTGCGCATATTGGTAAACGCAATATCATCAGCATGTTAACCGGTACGACAATCGCCCTGATATTAATTTCACTGGTGTTAATCATTGCACTTAAATCAGTTAAGTATGGCTTAATCAGTTTAATTCCAAACTTGTTTCCCGCCGGCGTTGCTTTTGGTGTGTGGGGATTAGTTGTGGGCGAAGTCGGCCTTGCACTTTCTATTGTTACCGCAATGACATTGGGAATAGTGGTAGATGACACCATTCACTTTATGAGCAAATATATTCGCGCACGCAATGAAAAAGGCCTGAACTCTCAGGATGCCGTTCGCTATGCCTTTAAAAATGTTGGGGTAGCACTATGGGTTACTTCTGCTGTTTTAATTTCAGGCTTTATGATTTTAGCGCAATCTAATTTCGAACTGAATTCCGGCATGGGTTTAATGACCAGCATTATTATTGGCGTAGCATTAATACTCGACTTTTTATTATTGCCACCATTATTAATGGCGATTGACTCAAATAAAAGCAAATCAGCTTAAGGAATAGATATGAACTTATCTCAATTTAAACCCGTAGCATTCAAGACAACACTCAATGCCGCACTCAAGGCCGCATTGGGCGCTTTATTAATTTTAAACTTTACACCCATCGCCTATGCAGAAGATGCCGCCGCTAAAGGATTAGAAATCGCAAAAGAAGCAGACAAGCGCGAAACTGGTTTTGTCGATTCTATTGCCAATATGAAAATGACTTTAAAAAATAAGCAGGGGCAAACAAACACGCGTGAAGTTAAAGTTAAAACACTGGAAGTGATCGGTGATGGAGACAAAGGCCTGTCGATTTTCAACACCCCGAAAGATATTAAAGGCACCGCATCACTCACCTATTCACACGCATTAGAGCCAGATGAGCAATGGTTATATTTGCCCGCACTGAAACGGGTAAAACGAATTAGCTCAAAAAATAAATCCGGCCCATTTATGGGGAGCGAATTCGCCTATGAAGACATATCATCACAGGAAGTTGAAAAATATACTTATAAATATATTAAAGACGAAGTATTAAATGGTGTCGATTGTTTTGTGGTAGAACGCTATCCCGAGTACAAACATTCAGGCTATACCCGTCAGGTCGCCTGGGTTAACAAACAGGAATACCGTGCAGAGAAAATTGATTTTTATGACCGCAAAAATATTTTATTAAAAACCTTAACCTACGAAGGCTACCAGCAATATCTTGATAAATTTTGGCGGGCAGATGAAATGCATATGGTCAATCATCAAACTAAAAAATCCACCACTTTAAGCTGGAGTAATTATCAGTTTAAAACCGGCTTAATAGATAAAGACTTCAACCGAAACAGTTTGAAACGCGCCAAGTAATTTTAATGAATCTTTATTTAAGACTGTTAATTTTATTCATTAAATCTCGTTGGAAACCTCAGCTGGATTTAGTGGATAAATCCATCTTGAAATTTTATGTACTACCCACTGACCTTGATATCAATATGCACATGAATAACGGACGTTTTAATAGCATTATGGATTTAGGCCGCGTAGACATTATGCAGCGCACGGGTTTACTCGCTGTGCTAAGGCAACGTAAATGGTTTGGTGTGGTCGGCTCTATACACACCCGCTTTCGCCGGCCATTGAAACTTTTCCAGGCATACGAGCTGCAAAGTCAAATTATTTACTGGGATGACAAATGGACCTGGGTAGAACATAAGATGTACAGCCGCGATAAACTTATCTGTAGCGCACTGGTACAAACCCTAATTCGTATAAAAGGTGCAAATGTAGCAACCCCCGAATTGCTTAAATTGCTTTCATTTGATCACGCATCACCGAATATCACTGATGAAATTTTGCACCTGGAAAAGTTTGAGCCCTTAAAATGAAAAATACATTCAAACTACCGCTCTTCTTTTTTATTTCATTAATTTCATTTCCACTATCAGGCATGGCTGAATGGTCAGGAGATATTACATTACAAAACCGTTATTTTTTTAATGACCCTCTACCGACCAACCCGGAGCAACATAACAACTATCTTTCAATTTCATCTGAAGTCGAATTTTATACCGACCTCAACAGCGATAACAAAAGCATAACCTTTACCCCCTTTATTCGCCTCGACCAATATGATGACGAGCGCACCCACGGCGACATACGCGAACTTTTTTATGAACAGGTATTTGAAAGCTGGGAATTACGTGCTGGCATCAGTAAAGTTTACTGGGGGGTAACTGAATCACAGCATTTAGTAGATGTAATTAACCAGACTGACAATGTAGAAAACATCGACTTTGAAGATAAACTCGGCCAGCCAATGGTTAAAGCCAGCATTGAAAAAGACTGGGGTATGATCGATTTATTTGTATTGCCATATTTTCGAGAGCGTACTTTTCAAGGCATAGAAGGCCGACCAAGATCTTTTCCTGTAGTTGATACTAATAAAGCAAGTTATGAATCATCCAATAAGGAGCAGAATATAGATTATGCATTACGCTGGTTTAAATATTTTGGCGAGCTTGAATTAGGGCTTGGATATTTTAACGGCACCAGTCGTGAGCCTTTATTTATTTTTGACAGCAATTCTATCGTATTAACGCCTTACTATCCACTTATGCAACAGGCCAGTATTGATGCACAATTAACCACCGAAGAATGGCTGTGGAAATTTGAAGCTATTGCGCGTGACTGGCAAAAGATTGATAACAATACTAATCAGTTATCCGATGAAACTTTTTTTGCCATGACGGGTGGTTTCGAATATACCTTTGTTGGCGTGTATGAGTCCGATGCTGACCTGGGTTTGGTGATGGAATATTTATATGATGACAGGGGCATAGATGCTACTGCCTTTTTTCAAAATGATATTATGCTAGGCTTTCGATTAGCCATGAATGATGCAGATTCGACGGATGCATTACTCGGTGTTATTTATGATTTAGATAACCAGGAACGTTTAATTAGCCTTGAAGCCAGCACACGGTTTGCGGAGCACTGGACAGGTAATCTGGAAATTCGCGGGTTTAGTAACATACACAGATTGAGTAGACTTAATGGTATTGCGCAGGATGATTTTATTCAGCTCGATGTGGCTTACCATTTTTAATACCCACTAACTCAAAGGCACTAATATGAATCAAATTAATATTCAATATTTAACAACTGCCTACGGTGAACTGATTTTAGCCGAACACGACCATCAATTAATCATGTGCGACTGGCGTTATCGAAAAATGCGTGAGCGTATAGACAAACGTTTGCAAACAAATTTAAACTCGGTTTACAAAGAAAAAGATACAGCATTACTACAAACTACTCGCCAGCAGCTTGATGAATATTTTAAATACAAAAGAAAACAATTTGATCTTCCATTAAAACTGGTTGGAACTCAATTTCAACAACAGGTGTGGAAGGGGCTACTAAAAATACCTCATGGTAAAACCCTTAACTACCTGCAACTAGCTGATAGTATATCCAACAAAAAAGCAGTACGGGCTGTGGCTAATGCTAATGGTGCTAATGCTATTTCTATTATAATTCCCTGTCATAGGGTAATTGGTAGCAATGGGAATCTTGCGGGTTATGCGGGTGGGGTTGCTACTAAGAAAAAGTTGCTGGATTTGGAATGTGACTTATTTTCTTAAATGTCTGTGTTTAATTGATATGGGCTAGTGGCTTTTTTGCAAGCACATTACTTTATGGGAATGTGCTTGCAAAAAATCAAAATACTTACTTCTTCCTCTTAGGCATATAAATATCGGTACAAGTCCCCTCCGCCACTTCCGTAGCAAAGTTTAAGGTTTCCGATAAAGTCGGATGAGGGTGAATGGTCATTGCAATATCATCCATTTCCGCGCCCATTTCTATTGCTAATGCCGCTTCGGCAATTAACTCACCCGCATTTTTACCCAGGATACCTGCACCTAACATACGATGTGTTTTTGCATCATATAAAACTTTAGTCACACCATTGGTTGCACCAACCGATAATGCACGACCACTGGCTGCCCACGGGAATGCACCTTTAATATAGTCTATGCCTTCGGCTTTTAGCTCATCTTCTGTTTGACCACACCATGCTACTTCCGGCGCGGTGTATGCCACCGAAGGAATAGTGCGCACATCGAAGAAACGTTTTTGACCATCGATAACTTCGGCTGCAATTTTTGCTTCGTGAGTCGCTTTGTGTGCGAGCATCGGTTGCCCGACAACATCACCAATCGCGAAAATATTATTTACGTTAGTACGCATCTGATTATCGACTGGAATAAAGCCCTGCTCATTAATAACTACACCGGCTTTATCCGCATCGATTAATTTTCCGTTTGGTGATCGGCCAATAGCAACTAATACATTATCAAACGTATCTTCTGCTGGGGCTTTTTTTCCTTCGAATTTACAGGTAATGCCTTTTTTACCCGGAATCAATTCCGTTACTTTTGTGCTGGTAAAAATATTTTCATATTTTTTCTTTAACGATTTTTCAAATGGACGAATCAAATCACGATCTGCTCCCGGAATTAAACCCGGACTTAATTCAACAACGGTAACTTTCGCACCCAATGCAGAATAAACTGTCGCCATTTCTAAGCCGATAATACCGCCGCCCACAACCAGTAAACGTTTTGGAATATTGTGCAACTCCAGTGCATCGGTAGAGTCCCAAACGCGCTCATCTTCCCAGGGAATAAAAGGTAGTTTTGTTACCGATGAACCAGCAGCGATAATACAGTTTTCAAAACCAACAACTTGCTTTGTACCATCAGCAGCTTCAACTTCAATCGTATTAGCCGATGTGAATTTTCCGAAGCCATGCACTGTTGTGACTTTACGCTGCTTGGCCATGGATTTTAAACCACCGGTTAATTTACTAATCACACCGTCTTTATAGGCACGTAATTTTTTATTATCGATTTTAGGTTTAGTGAATTTCACGCCTAAGTCTTCAGCCGTAAATTCTTCAGCATCACTCACAACTTCAGCCACATGCAATAATGCTTTCGAAGGAATACAACCGACGTTTAAACACACGCCGCCAAGCACTTCATCTTTTTCAATCAGAATAACCTGTTTACCTAAATCAGCTGCACGAAACGCTGCAGTGTAACCACCGGGGCCAGAGCCTAAAACAACCACTTCGGCTTTTATATCTACATCACCAGCATAATTCGTTGCTGCAGGTGCCACTGTTTCTTCTTCAGGCTTAGGTTCTTCTTTTGCTGGAGATTCGGTTACCGGTGCTTCTGCTACAGCATTTTCTGTACTGGTGTCCATCATTAAAATTAAGCTGCCTTCAGCAATCTCATCACCAACCGATACTTTTATTGAGGTAACCGTACCGCTTGAAGGTGATGGAATTTCCATTGAGGCTTTATCTGATTCAACTGTAATGAGTGAATCTTCTTCGGCAATTTGATCGCCTACGGCCACCAGAATTTCGATAATTTCTACAGAATCGAAATCACCTATATTGGGTACTTTTACTTCTATTGTGCTCATAGTTTTGACCTTATTTTTTTGGCTCCCCTCTTAGAAAAAGAGGGGCTGGGGGAGATTTAAACCTTTCAAGTTAAAGCACTGTTTATTGCTTGTTTAAACTTGAACGTTTTTAAATCCCCCTCAATCCCCCTTTTTCTAAGGGGGAGGCTTACACACTAATTTATCTTTACTTCCAGGGAATTCACTTACAGTAACAACCGTCGTGCATCTGCCAATAAATGGCTCACGTAAGTAATAAAGCGTGCACCATCCGCACCATCAACTACTCGGTGATCATAGGACAAACACAGTGGGCACATTAATTTAGGCTCAAACTCCGAACCATTCCAAACAGGTTTCATCTCAGCTTTTGACACACCTAAAATTGCTACCTCAGGTGCATTCACAATTGGCGTAAACTTAGTACCGCCAATGCCACCTAAACTAGAAATTGACATACTACCGCCCTGCATATCTGCAGGTTTTAATTTTTTATCGCGTGCCTTGCCAGAAATTTCGCGTAACTCTAATGAAATATCTACCAGTGATTTTTTATCTACATCACGCACAACCGGTACAACTAAACCATCCGGCGTATCGACTGCAATTCCAATATTAATATATTTTTTCAGAATTAAATTTTCACCGTTAGGTTCTAACGAAGAATTAAAACGTGGGTATTTTTTAAGGCCTGCGGCTACCGCTTTCATAATGAAAGACAGCATGGTGAATTTAACGCCTTCTTTTTCGTACTCTTTATTTGACTGTTTTCTAAACGCTTCAAGCGAGGTAATGTCTGCTTCATCAAATTGAGTTACGTGTGGGATATTTACCCAGTTGCGATGTAAAAACTTTCCGGTAAGTTTATTTATTTTACTTAACTTCTGAACTTCAACTTCACCAAACTTACTGAAATCGATTTCAGGCATTGGCTCTACGCCTAAAGCGGCGCCAGCATTAACTGAACCACCACCGCTAGTCATAACCTGTTTAACAAATGCCTGTACATCTTCTTTTACAATGCGATCGCTTCGGCCAGTGCCACCAACCTTACTTAAATCAACACCTAATTCACGAGCAAACTTACGCACTGCAGGTGAAGCATGCGCATTTTTAAAACTCACTGGATCTATATGTGCAGTAGGCGAAGGTTTTTCTACGGCGGCATAAACCGGTGCTTTCTCCTCAGTTTTTTGTGGAGCTGGTACATCAGCTTTTGGCGCTTGTGCTTTTACGGGTTCAGCTGTCTTTTCAACTTCTACAGACGCAGCAGCGGCACTTGATGTCTCTAACATCACAACCACACCACCTTCAGCTATTGAGTCTCCCACATTCACTTTAATTTCTTTAACCGTTCCTGCATGACTACTAGGAATTTCCATTGAGGCTTTATCCGACTCAACCGTAATTAAAGAATCTTCTTCGGCAATTTGATCACCGACTGAAACTAAAACTTCAATGATTTCAACTTCATCAAAATCACCAATGTTTGGAACTTTTACTTCGACCATTTCACTCATGGTTTACTCCAGTTGTTTAACTGTTTGTTTTTTTGTCGTCTGAATTATTTAATTCAGATTACAATGACCCGATGTAAACTAAAGTCACTGGATTCCTGCCTTCGCAGGAATGACGACGCTACTTAAGCTTTAAATTATCCTGCTTTTATTTGCGTTCCATTCGCGTTTATTTGCGTTCATTCGCGTTTTCTTTTTCTTGTAAGCTTCTATACGCTGTTAAGCTTTTGAATCACGCCGTAGCAGGATTAGGCTTATCAGCATCAATCCCATATTTGTCAATCGCTTCCTGAACTTTACCCGCCGGGAATTGCCCATCATCCGCCAGTGCCATCAACGCCGCTACTGCCACATTTTGTGCATTCACTTCAAAGTGTTTACGTAATTGCGCACGCGTATCCGAACGACCAAAGCCATCGGTACCCAGCACATCGTACTGCGATGGAATCCACTTTCGAATTTGCTCTGCATAGGTGCGCGTGTAATCGGTTGCCGCAACCACCGGCCCACGTTTGTCTTTCATGCACTTTTCAACATAGCTCACGCGCTTGTCTTCTAATGGATGCAAACGGTTCCAGCGATCGACCGCTTCACCTTCACGCTTTAATTCATTAAAGCTGGTGACACTCCAGATATCCGCATCAATCGACCAGTCTTTATCCAGCAATTCAGCTGCCGCAATCACTTCACGTAAAATCGTGCCCGAGCCCATTAACTGAACTTTCTTACGACGCTTACCGCCGCCCTGTAATAGATACATGCCTTTAACAATGCCTTCTTCGACACCTTTTGGCATCGCAGGTTGCACGTAGTTTTCATTCATTACTGCGATGTAATAAAAAACATTTTCCTGGTCTTTATACATACGGCGCATGCCGTCCTGAATAATCACCGCTAACTCGTATGCGAAAGTGGGATCATAGGATACGCAATTTGGAATGGTGCCGGAGACTAAGAAGCTATGGCCATCCTGATGCTGCAAACCTTCACCCGCTAATGTGGTTCTACCCGCGGTGCCGCCAAGCAGGAATCCACGCGCCTGCATATCGCCCGCCATCCACGCCAAGTCGCCAATACGCTGGAAACCGAACATGGAATAGTAAATATAGAACGGCACCATGTTTACACTGTGAGTGCTGTATGACGTTGCCGCGGCAATCCATGAGGACATCGCACCGGCTTCGTTTATGCCTTCTTCTAAAATCTGCCCGGTTTTGTCTTCTTTATAAAACATCACCTGCTCTTTATCCTGCGGGGTGTATAGCTGCCCGACAGAAGAGTAAATACCAAGCTGGCGGAACATGCCTTCCATACCAAAGGTACGCGCTTCATCCGGCACAATCGGTACCACATACTTACCCATTTTTTTATCGCGGGTAATTAAGGTAAGCAGGCGAACAAATGCCATCGTGGTGGACATTTCACGATCACCGGAGCCTTTGGTAATCGGCTCAAATACAGATAGCGGCGGCACTTCTAAAGGCGCTGCCAAACGCTGACGCGCCGGCATTGGACCACCCAGCTTTTCGCGCTGAGCTTTCATGTATTTAATTTCTGCAGAGTTTTCATCCGGGCGATAATATTCAGCCTTCGCCGCCTGCTCATCAGTAATCGGGATATTGAAACGATTTTTGTAGGCAATCATTTCTTCTTCGTCGAGTTTTTTCTGCGAGTGGGTGCGCATCTGCCCTTCCCCCGCTGCTCCCATGCCATAACCTTTAACCGAGTGAGCTAAAATAACCGTGGGTTGGCCATCGAGTTTGGCGGCTTCTGCATACGCTGCAAATACCTTATGAGGATCATGCCCACCACGGTTCAAACGCCAGATATCGTCATCCGACATATCTGCCACCATGGCTTTTAATTCTGGGTATTTACCAAAGAAATGCTCGCGCACATAGGCACCGTCTTTGGATTTATAATTCATAAAGTCGCCATCAACCGCTTCTAACATACGTTTTTGCAGCAGGCCGTCGTGATCTTTTGCCAGCAATGGATCCCAGTAACCGCCCCATAAAACTTTAATCACTTTCCAGCCGGCACCACGGAATACCGCTTCCAGCTCCTGAATGATTTTACCGTTGCCACGCACCGGGCCATCAAGGCGCTGTAGATTACAGTTGATCACAAAAGTTAAGTTATCTAGCTTTTCACGAGAGGCTAATGAAATAGCGCCCAATGATTCTGGCTCATCGGTTTCACCATCACCCATAAAGCACCAGACCTGACGATCACGGGTATCTGCAAGGCTACGATCCTGCAAATATTTCATAAAACGTGCCTGATAAATTGCACTAATCGGGCCCAGTCCCATCGATACCGTCGGGAACTGCCAGAAGTCTGGCATTAACCATGGGTGCGGATAAGACGACAGGCCATTGCCATCAACTTCCTGACGGAAGTTATCCAACTGATCATTTTCTAAACGCCCTTCAAGATATGCACGAGAGTACATACCCGGCGCTGAATGCCCCTGAAAGAATACCAGATCGCCACCATGCTGCGGGCTTGGCGCACGCCAGAAGTGATTGAAGCCAATATCATATAGAGTGGCAGCGGAGGCAAAGCTCGCAATATGCCCGCCAAGCTCTGACGATTTGCGATTTGCCTTCACCACCATAGCTGCTGCATTCCAGCGAATAAGCGCGCGGATGCGGCGCTCTAAACTGATATCACCCGGCAAACTGGCCTGCAAATGTGTGGGTATTGTATTGACATAAGCCGTGGTGGCTTTATGAGGCAAATTAGCACCAGAGCGGCGTAACTTATCGATCATTTGTTCTAGTAAAAAATGCGCACGATCTGCGCCGTCTGATTTTAATACCCCTTCAATCGCATCCAGCCATTCATGGGTTTCAGTCTGATCAATATCCTGATCCAGATTCGTCTGATCATTACTCGGTGTAGACATACTTTTCTCCGGCTATCGCTAGCGCTGGCATTCATATTCAGGTTTCAAACAAGCCTAAATTAGCCATTGATTAAATAATATGTCAGACACTTTAGATGGAGATAGCATAAATGCAAGTATTTTTTTACGCACCAAAAAATATAAGCATATATTTCAATGAGTTGCAGTCATGAAATAATTTTATGGCTAGAATATACACTGAATAGCGTATTGACAGATACCCACAATCAGGCCTTGTTATCACCCCAGTCATAATAAGCCATTACCGAATTTCCTTTGCCTAAAATTCTCATTTCCGTACATAGAGAAGATATTAACTTCATGCCTCGACCCGAAAATTCATTTTTATTGGTCAAATCTTCAGCCCGATGATCAAAGCCATCACCACTATCAATGACAAATAAACTTAAGCGACCACCATTACCGCTCTCACTCAACTCATGACGTAAAGTAATTTGCACATTGCCGGCCTCAAGTGTTTCCAGGCGATTCTGTTTCTCCTGATAAAAGTCCATATATCCCTTAGGCGTACTCTTCATAGAGGAGTCTAACTTTAAGATGCCGTGATCAAGGGCATTAGCAAAAAGTTCAGTTAACACCGTATGCACACTCGTACGTCCACTTTCTAAGGGCTGCAAATTATTTATGCCCTGCATGATATAGGGCAACACATCAAACTGGCGTAAGCTTTTTATATCCAGTGAAAACTCCATTGACCAGTTATTCGGATCCCGGTGTTCATTCACAAATTCAGTTGCATTATCATATTCAATATTTTTTAGATGACATAGTTCTAATAAAGTAATGTCATCTCCCTGGGCAGCGCCTTCGGAAAATTTGGACACCTCACTTAAAACAGTCTCAAACATTGTGTCACTTTGATTGTGATCAGCCATTAATTTTAGCAAGCGATTTAAGCCAAACATTTCCCCGCTTACACTATGCGCTTCCATAATTCCATCAGTCGCCACATATAATCTATCTCCATACTCCAACGTTTCCATTTCTACTTCGAGCTGTGACGATGAGATATTCGTTATACCAAGCGGTATATTTTTAGATTTGAAAGTGCGAATTATTTTATTATTACGGTATAAATAAACATCCGGCAAGCCCGCATTTATTATACTAATAATATTATTGGTTCGATCAACACTGATAAAAACACACGCCATAAACATTTGCGTTGGCAACAAGTCCATCAACTTTGAGTTGGCCTCTTTAAGTAAATCGTTATATGAAAAACACTTTTGTGTCATGCTATGAAAAACATCAGAAACAGGTATTGCACCTATTGCTGCCGATAAACCATGCCCGGTAAAATCTCCAACAATAATATCTAAGCCTGATGTTTGATTTTTTGCAGTAAGAATTAAGTCACCATTAAACATCGACATGGGTGACATCGAATATTTTAATCCCGTTTTTTCTCCACGCATATCATTTTTAGATAATTTATCAAACAGCTTGCTGGTGATATACATTTCCTTTTGCATTTCTGAATTTCTTTCACTTATCTCATTGTTTTTCTCTTCTATGTTTTGATATAGTTCTGCGATTCGTAGCATTGAGTTAATTTTTGAATTCAATAATGCATGACTATAAGGTTTAGTTAAAAAATCATCACCACCGGAATCAATGCACTTAATCAGAGATTTTTCGTCCGTCATGGCCGTGAGAAAAATAATCGGTATAAAACGATCCTGTCGATTTTTAATTATTTTAGTTGCATCATAGCCATCCATAATCGGCATCATCACATCCATTAAAACTATATCAATATGATTATCCTCTACCGCTTGAACAGCTTCCTCGCCATTAACCGCCTCAAGAGATTCAAAACCGGCGTCTTTAAGTAAAGAGCACAATACCAGACGATTAGTCAAATCATCATCGACAACAAGAATTATTTTTGGCCTACCTGAAACCGTACTCACCTGTTACCCTAATGTGAAAATTTTATCGAAACTGGCGATGGTTAATATTTCTTTTATTTCATCTGAAAACCCAATTAATCTAACCGTACTTGATTGTGAGTCGGCATGTTCTTTTAATAACAAAAGCATACCCAACGCCGAACTATCAAGATACTCAGTACCAGACAGGTCCACAATATATTGACCTGTTTTTAACACAACATCTTTATAAGATTTTCTGAATTCATTATGTAAACTAAAATCAAATCGACCATTGATTTTTATCGTCGCTGATTTACCATCATCTGGAACATTAATTGAAATACCCATATCTAATACCTGTGTATGTTAAAATAACTCTACATCACCTTCATTCATATCTTTTTGACTACTTGTGCTTGAATGAATTTGATCTGCTTTGAGCGTCACCTGCTCAATATTTTCATTTAACTTTGAAACAGCCTCACTCACTATTTCTACCATCGATAAACCAGATTTAACCGCAGTCATTTCAGCTTGCATACCCACAAACAATTCATCGACAAGTGCAATATGCGCATTAAGCTGTTCACATTGCTGTCTTGCTATATCTTCAAACTGCAATGATCGAACAGCCATGCCGACACCGTTTTCAACATTCTTAGCGATATTATTAACCTCTAACAATTTATCATTTACAAACTGATTTTTTTGTTCCATTAATATTAAGACTTCATCTACTCTGGATTTATGCTGCATCGCTACACTCATGTCCTTACCCGCAATTTCCCCGACTATTTCTTTAGCTTTAGAAATATTTTCCTTCGACTTATCGACGACATGTCGAATTTTATCATTCAGGTTATTTGAATTAGTCGACAACGCCCTAACCTCATCAGCAACCACTGCAAAACCTCTACCAGCTTCACCTGCACGTGCGGCCTCAATAGCTGCATTAAGTGCCAGTAAATTAGTTTGATCGGCAATCGAACTAATCTCGCCCAGCAACTGATTGACATCGTCCATTTGCGTTTCAATGTCATCAACTGTATACACCATTGTCATACCGCCACGGCTAACTTCAGTGATGTTATTCACAAAATATTCCAGCACCTCTTTGGTTTCCTCAATAAAACCTTTGTGGTTTTCATCGCCTTCACTTGAATGCAGCCCATCAATAACTTCATGCATTAAATTTTCCTGTAAAGATGATTGTTCAGATAAATTCGTAAAACTCTCTGACAGCCCGCCTACAGCTTCCGACACTATCGACTTCATCACATCAACTTTTGAGGTAATGACTTTTAACTCATTAGATAAATTTATATACTGTTCCTGAGTGTTTTTAAGTAGCTCAAGCTCAATTTGTTTTTGCTCACTATTCAATGCTTGTGTCTTATCTTCAAGCAAACGCTTTGATTGCATCATCAAGCCAATACTCGCAGCCAACCAGGCCAGAATAACAACAATTAATTCAAGTAAACCATATTTACCCTCAGCCATTACCTGCCCATAAGTTAGCGTAATTATTGACACTACAATTGCTGGAACAATATATTTCATATTAATAATTCACTTTGCCCTATATTTATTTTTTGTATTTTTTTTGTATTTAAAGTTGTGCATTTAATCGCACTGGCAATATTTCATTATTTCATTACCAATTTTACTCAGAGTAAACTCTTTATCGACAGCACCAATTTTCACTGCCGCACCCGGCATTCCCCAAACCACACAACTGTCTTCATCCTGTGAAATGTTATAAGCACCCTGCTGCTTCATCTCCAGCATACCCTGCGCACCATCAGCACCCATACCGGTTAACATAACCCCCATTGCATTCGGGCCAACATTTTGCGCGACTGATCTAAACATAACATCCACGCTGGGTTTATGCCGACTTACCGGAGGGCCATCATTCAGGCGACAAATATATTCAGCACCACTGCGTTCCACTAATAAATGCTTATCTCCCGGGGCGATATAAACATAGCCCGGTACAATTTTTTGACCATCAGTGGGTTCAACTACAGTCACTAAACTGGTTTTATTTACGCGCTCTGTAAATGATTTACTAAAGGCAATTGGAATGTGCTGTGATATAACAATGCCCGGAGCATTTGCGGGTAAACTTTCCAGCACTTCTTTAATCGCTTCGGTGCCACCCGTAGATGCACCGAGGGCAACAATTTTATCCGTGGTTTTAAAACGAATTTTACCCGTGCGCTTTTCAAGCACTGCACCCGCATCCAGTTTCTTATCCGTGGGTGCTCTAACAACCGATTTTTTGTACTCCCTGACTTTGGCTTTTCCTGCTATTTCCAGTTTTTCTATTATTTCTTCGGTATATTCTTTTAACGCACCCTGCACATCTAATTTTGGTTTGGCAATAAAATCTACCGCACCAACCTCTAAGGCTTCGAGTGTAATATCAGCACCAGCCTCGGTAAGCGTTGAAATCATAACCACTGGCATTGGTCTTAAGCGCATTAAATTTTTAAGAAATGTCACGCCATCCATTTTTGGCATTTCAACATCCAGGGTTAAAACATCAGGGTTAAGCTGCTTTATTTTTTCACGTGCATCTATAGGGTCACGCGCAACACCAATCACCTCAAGGGTTTTAGCTGAATTAATAATTTCAGTCAGTACCTGCCTTACCAGAGCTGAGTCATCAACAATTAATACACTTATTTTTTTCGACATCTCTACTCCGTCAAAACAGTTCTATATCACCCTGCACTGGCTTTTCATCAATGCTCTTGCGATATTTTTCTTCACGTTTTTTGATTGTGTCATTATGCATGTTTTTCAATTTTTTCACTCTGACCTTACCTGTGTCAGCAAAAAACAGAACTTTTCTCGGATAAATATCACCAGTGTCTTCGCAGGTAATTGAAAGCCCTTCCTCCTCTAAATACTCATGTACAAAATTGATATTTTTATTGCCGATATCAATTTTTGTCATGCTAGCTAGCACACGCCCACCACCAAATAATTTGACTTCCAGATTCTTGCGCTTTCCGCCAGCTTTTAAAATTTCATTTATGAGCATTTCCATTGCGAAGTTCCCATAGCGTGTTGCACTGGTTAAATGATATTTTCCCGCATGTTCCTCTTCACACCCCATCGGTAACATAAAATGATTCATACCCCCTATGCCCATTTTTACATCACGTATGCAGGCAGAAATGCATGAACCTAATACTGTGCTAATCAACTCTCCATGCATGCTGACATAAAATTCACCGGGTAATATTTTCGCAGAAAATATATTATGCCGCTTATCCCAAAAACGACTGATATGCTCTAGCCCTGCTAAACAGGTTGGCGCTGACTCAGCGGCATTTATTCTTGAACTCAATTTTGAAACTGCCACTTTATTTTTCCTTTCTATAAATAGTCTGTCCTAATGATTTGTACCTGTCTGTCACTTTAAAAAGCGACTCAGAATGACCAATAAAAAGGGGGGAGTTGTCATCTAGAATATTTGCATAGCGATCAAATAATTCACGCTGTGTATCTTTATTAAAATAAATTACTACATTTCGGCAAAACATAAAATCAAACGGGCCTTTAAATGGCCATTCGTGTAATAAATTCAATTGCTTAAAGGTAATCATATCAATTAAACGTGAGTCCATCTTCACCATTCCTGCAAGATTTCCTTTACCTTTTTTTACATAATTTCGTAAGTGTTTTTTATCCAGTCCTGTTACTCTGTCTTCTTTGTAAACACCCTTCGACGCTTTTTCGACCATTTCAAAATCCAGATCCGATGCGAGTATTTTTATATCCCAGTCGGGCTTGTTTTTAAAATGATCCATTATTGTCATAGCAATCGAATAAGGCTCTTCACCAGACGAGCAGCCCGCCGACCAGACTCGAATACGCTTATCTTTTTTAGTTTTTTCCAGTTCGGGTAAAACTGTTTTAGCGAGATACTCGAAGTGATGAGACTCACGAAAAAATGAAGTTAGATTGGTTGTAATGGCATTGGTGAATGACACCAGCTCAGATTCATCACCGGCTTTTAATAAATCACAATATTGCGCAAAATCTTTAACGCCACACTGTCGAATACGCCTCGCGATTCGACTGTAAACCATCGTGCGTTTAATATCGGTTAATACAATACCGGTGCGCTCTGCCACCAGTTTTTGTATGAAACTAAAATCCGCATCAGTAAAAGGAAATTCCTTTTCTTCGAAGTTTACATCACTATTTTTTGCCTGCCTGTTCAATCTGATGCCTTTTAATTTTTGCTTTATTCACAAATTCACATTGGATAAATCGAGAATTGAAATTTAAAACTCTTCCCACTCGTCATCATCATCGGCTACTGGAGTCGGTGCACGCTTAGCTCGCGTTGGTGATTTTTTTCTTCTGGGTGCGGGTGCTTCCTCTTCAACTGCACGAGATTTTCTACGCTTGCGTTTAGGCGCCACTTTCACCGGCTCCGGCTCTTCCTCTTCCGGCTCAAAGAATTCCATCAAATCGTTCATCTCTTTGGCTTCGTCGTTCATCGATTCACTGGCGGCTGTGGCCTCTTCGACTAATGCGGCATTTTGCTGAGTCATCTCGTCCATCTGAGTGATCGCTTTATTCACCTCTTCAATGCCTGCAGATTGCTCCTGAGCTGCAGCAGCAATTTCGGCAATAATATCGCTGACTTTTTTCACGCCGTTAACAATTTCATCGAGGGTTTTTCCTGACTCATCCACCAGTTTCGAGCCTTCATCAACACGCTCAACACTGTCGTTAATTAAGCCTTTAATTTCTTTGGCGGCGCCCGCAGAACGTTGCGCTAAATTACGCACTTCGGCGGCGACTACGGCAAAACCTTTGCCCTGCTCACCGGCTCGCGCGGCTTCAACGGCAGCATTAAGTGCGAGTAAATTTGTCTGAAAAGCAATCTCATCAATCACCCCGATAATATCGGCAATTTTCTTGCTACTACTATTTATTTCACCCATTGCAGCAACGGCTTTTTCTACCACTTCTCCGCCTTTTTCTGCCTGGTCTCTGGCAGCAGCGGCTAGTTGATTGGCTTCCCGTGCATTATCCGCATTCTGCTTTACCGTAGATGTCATCTGCTCCATACTCGATGCGGTTTCTTCCAGACTCGATGCCTGTTCTTCGGTGCGTTGACTCAAGTCAGCATTACCGCGGGATATTTCATCGGATGACGTGAGTATGCTTTCTGAGCTATCCATGATTTGATCAACCATGTCAGACAGCACCGTATTGGTTTCATTAATAGCATCACGTAATTCAGCAAACTGGCCAGAGTATTCGCCGTCCATTGATTCAGTTAAATCACCTTCCGATAAGGATTTAATCACTCGCTGAGCTTCCTGCATTGGCTCAACCACCGCATTCATTAACTCATTAATGCCATCACCTAATCCCTTCATAAAACCTGAATAACTCGATGAATCTATGCGGGTATCCAGTTGCCCCTGCACCGCATTATCAATAAGTGACTGAATCTGGCGCTCCGCATCTTTCTGCTCGGTAATATCACCCCATTCCACCATGTTACCCATGAGGGCTCCGTCATGATCCACTATTGCTGTCGCATTAATTTCAAACTCTAAACCCGCCACAGTAATTTCACCCTTAGCTGGCAGGTTGGCCACATTAGCTAATAACTGTCGCTGATGCGCCGGATTTCTATGAAACTGATCTATGCACTGCCCAACTAAATTATTTGCATCAAAACCCGGGAAAACCGCGCGAAGTGCTTCGGCACGTCCCTCCATCATATTAATCACTGAAGGGTTGGCGTAAGTGATAATTAAATCCGTATCACAGATCATCAAGTTAGCCTGTGCGCCATCAATTGCAGATTGCAGCCTTGCAACATCCAGTTCTTTCTTTCTAACTTCGGTCACATCTCGCCATTCAAGTGAATTACCAACATAGTTGCCAGCATTGTCCATTGTGGCGCTGACATTTAATTCAAACTTCAAGTCACCTACTGCAATATCGGTTTGATACGGCAGGTTAGTTGGGTCTGCTAATAACTGTCTCTGATGCGCTGGATTTTTATGAAAAATATCGATACAGGTGCCGACAATAGCGGCCGCATTAAAACCTGGAAATACGGCTGAAAACTGCATCTGATTTTTCATTAACAGATCGTTGGTTGCCTGATTTACATAGGTAACAATAAAATCTCGATCAACCATCATCGTCGCCTGCGCAGACGAATCAATCGCCCCCTGTAAACGTGCCACATGATTTTCTTTTGCAACTTCGTCAGTAATATCTGCCCACTCAAGCGCATTACCAATATACCCGCCCTTTGCATCCATCATCGCAGTAACATTTAACTTCATGGTTAGATGGGCAACTTGAATATTTGTGCTGTAGGGCAAATTGGCGGGATTCGCCAACATAGTACGTTGATGTGCCGGATTTTTATGAAAGGCGTCTATGTTTGCACCTATTATTCCAGCAGCTTTAAATCCGGGAAAAACCGACTGTAATGTGGCTTCATGTTTCGTCAGCAAATCAATAGAAGCCTTATTCGCATAGGTGACATTAAAATCACGGTCTATCATCATCATGGCCTGCATTGCGCCCCCCACGGCAGAGCGTAAACGGGCGAGTTCTTCTGTGTCATTATTATTCATTGTGCTGGCTCCTTGAGAGGGGACTTTTACTTCATTTGTAATTGTATTTGTGATTTGAGGTTTGTAGGCATCGAGCATCACTTTTGAAATAACATCCAGTGCCTGCTTCCAGGCAGACTCAATGGTGTCATTCCAGGCATCACCTGCCAGCTCTTTCATGGTATCGATTAGCACGCTCGACACTACGGGGTAATGTTCAGCTAATGCACCGTACTCCTGATGCTTCTCACCCAGCGTAGTTAAGGCCGGTGCTAAAGCGGCAGGGTTGCGCACATTATCAATCACCAGTCTTAATGAATCGAGTAGTTTGGCTTGCTGCTCGGCGGGCACTACATTGTCAAACATCGACTCAACACCTGGTGCACGTATAAATAATTCATTATAAAAACGTCGAACCAGCTCTTCACCCTGCGGCGCGAGTAAATTAAAACTGCTTTCCAGGGTTTCCACATCTAACCCCAGAGGAGATACGTAATTATCAGAACTCATTTTTATTTTTTCCTAATTTCATAACGCTGAAAAACATATCAGCCTTTATTCATTCAATTCTAAAACCTGTTTTAAACCTAATGTATCTGCTGCCTGCTGCAGTGCATCCGATGGTTTAAGCCAGTGAATCACTAAATTATTTTGATTCGCATAACTAAAAAGCGCACATAATAATTGCAATGCCGAACCATCAATTCTTTCAACCTCAGATGCATCTATATCAATTTCATCGTTATCGTTTATTAGCATTAACATATCGTTTTTTAACGCCTGTGATTTACTGATGTCCTGTATGCTATTTAACTGCAATATTGGGTGGTCAGACTCAACATTATCGTTCTCACTTACGTCTATTGATTCATCATCTGACATAATGGCGGTTTCCATTTCAATGTTTTCACTTTCAACTTCTTCATCTTTATAGGCAGCACAAATAGTTTCTGCAACCCCGGCTAACGTCTCCATCCATGCTGCACTTACCGCTTTTGTCCACGAACGCCCAAACGCTTCTTTACAACTTGCAACAAAAACTTCAGCCGTCAATAGATAATGCTTTGGCAAAACCCCTTGCTGCTGAAAATATTCTGCCTTTTCAGTAAGGCTGATTTTAAAATTCGCTTCATCATGCAAACCATCCATCATTAACGTTAATGCCTCTTCAAGTTGCGAAGCATTTAACTTCCCAGCACCGCTTTCAACAGCTTCTTTAATATCAGATTCAACCGATGTCAGTTGACGCTCGAAATTATTAAATACGCTATCAATATTATTTTCTAATAATGAGTATCCTTTTAATAAAGCAGATTCATCAATTTTTTTATCTAAAAACTGAATAATAACTTTTGAAGCTTTCTGACTTTTTTTATTCGATGACGATTGATTCTTTTTGTCTTTTAATTCTGGCGCTTCACTTTCTTCAACGCTGTTATTTTTAGATTTATCATCATCAAGCCAGGCTAGCGGATCAAAGCCAATCATTGATTTTTTTTGGCGTGCCATTAACAGGTCCTTCCTATGCAAAAATCTTCAGCTAAATCTCGATAATCCTGAGCACCATTACCACCTTTCTGATGTTCATACACAGTTAAACCAAAGCTCGGACTTTCAGCAACAGCTGTGGTCTCACGAATAGAGGTTTTTAAAACCTGATCTGGAAAATACGAAATCAATTTTTCTTTTACATCCTGCGCCAGGCGTCTACGGGGGTGAAATCGAGTCACCACAAACCATTTTTTAATATCATGCTTTAATCGTTCTTCAAACCCTTTCAAAGTACCTAGCAAATGCGACAACCCATGTAAAGTTAAGTAGTCGCCTGATATGGGTATTAACACTTCATCAATTGCATACAGCGCACAAATAATTAAAAAACCTGATGAAGGCGGGCAATCAATTAATACATAATCATCTTCGCTTAACTGATTAAGCACGACCTTTAAATTCTTAGCGATTGATGACGATGATTCTTTATCTATATGCTCTGCCTGTCCTAGATTATTTCCACACGGAATCAAGCGTAAATTTTTACGGGTTTCAATAATGACATTTTCAAGTTTGTCATCATGTAACAGTAAATCTTCTATGCCTGAATGTTCCTGCCAGTTCACACCCAAACTAATGGTTAAACTTCCCTGCGGATCTAAATCAATTAAAGTAACTTTATAACCTTTTTGTGCCAGCATATAACCCAGATTTGCAGTGGTAGTTGTTTTACCTACACCACCCTTCTGGTTGATAACTGCAACCTTTCTTGTCATGCGTTATGTCTTTTTTACTTATTCTGAAATTTGGTCAATTACGGCAAGTTCTGCCGCGTTTAACATGTGATCGATATCCAGCACAATAATCATTTTTTCTTCAATAGTGGCTAAGCCTGTAACAAATTCCGTGTCTACTGCAGTACCAAAATCCGGCGAGGCCTTTACATCATCAATGGGCACGTTATACACATCCGATACCGCATCAACCACAACCCCCATAGTGCGATCTGATTTACCGTCATTCACTACATTTAAAACAATCACAACAGTGGTTGCGTCATACTCTTTCTTTTCAAGGTTAAAACGCAAACGCATATCAATAATCGGCACAATACTGCCGCGGATATTAATCACCCCACGAATATACTCTGGCGTATTCGGAATATTAGTCACCGAATCCCAGCCTTTTATTTCCTGCACCCTTAAAATATCTACACCATATTCTTCGCCAGCTAAAAAAAAGGTTAGCAGTTCTTTAAATTCGTTACTGGCATCGTGCGCGGATATTTCTTCTGCGGTTTCTGTCATTATGTTCTCCTCAAGCGGCTAAGCCGCCACCTTTTATTGGAACGACATTGGCCATATCTTTTTGATACAGTTCAATCAGCCCGGCAATATCAATTATGAGTGCAACTGTGCCATCACCCAGAATAGTCGCTCCAGATAAACCTTCAATTTTCTTAAAATTCGTTTCTAAACTTTTTATTACAACCTGTTGCTGACCAAGCAAATCATCCACATAAATGGCAATTTTTTTACCTTCGGCTTCAACCACAACTAACAGGCCACTTTCTAATTGCGTAGACACTGGCTCGATACCAAAAATATTATATAAACGTACAATCGGTATGTACTCGTCACGTAATCGATAAACTTCAGCATTGCCGGCGACGGCGTTAATATTTTCTGATTTAACCTGTAATGATTCGATAATTGAAATAACCGGTAAAATATAGGTTTCATTGCCTATTCCAACCAGTTGTCCGTCAAGAATGGCGAGAGTTAATGGCAGGCGAATGGTAAACACAGAACCTTCTCCCGGTTTCGATTTAACTTCTACTGCACCACCAAGTTCACGGATATTTCTGCGCACCACATCCATGCCGACGCCACGACCAGACACATCACTCACCACATCGGCGGTAGAAAATCCGGGGCGGAATATCAAGTCATAAATCTGGTCATCACTGAGTCGCTCACCGTTTGCAACTAAACCTTTTTCTTTGGCTTTGGTAATGATTTTATCTTTATTAAGTCCCGCGCCATCATCTTTAATCTGGATCACAATATTGCCGCCCTGGTGAAATGCACTGAGCTCTATGACACCGGTTTCTGATTTTCCAGCCTCAATTCTTGCCTGTGGTGATTCGATGCCATGGTCAAGGGAGTTACGCACGAGATGTACTAATGGATCTCCGATTTTTTCGAGTACCGTTTTATCTAACTCTGTAGATTCACCGGTCATAATTAATTCAATTTTTTTATCGAAGGTTGAACTTAAATCATGAACAAGTCGTGGAAAACGTTGAAAGGCAAAACTAATTGGCATCATACGAATACGCATCACACTTTCCTGCAATTCGCGGGTATGCCCTTCAAGTTGCGCGAGCCCATCTTTTAATCTTTCAATGGTGCTGGCATTAAACTCTTCATCTTCACCAAAGCGACTTAACATGGACTGGGTAATCACCAGCTCCCCCACCATATTAATTAACTCATCAACCTTGCTGATATTGACGCGAATTGAAGATGACTCTGCCGGTTTGCTGGTGCGCCTTTCAGTCCTGCGTCTTTCAGGTTCTTTCTGGCGACGATCATCATCCCGACGCTCTGGCCCCACATAATTTTCTTCGTCTGCCAGTGATTCAATGGTTAACTCACACTCGTCGTCAACCCACGCAAATACTTCGCGAATATCATCTTCACTCACCTCGCCGCCAATTAAATTAATGCTCCAGGACTGGTGACAATCTTCTGGATCTAACTCACTTAATGGCGGCAGGGATTCATTATTAACGGTGACTTCAGCGGTTTCAGCCAGGGAGTTTAATTCGCGCAACAGGCGCACCGTGTCATTGCCGGTTTTCATTATGTCGACAGCGGGCTTAAATTGAACTAACCAGCCTTTAGCCGCAACTGAAACTGGCTGGCTAACGGCAACTTCAGTCGCCGAACTTTCCTCCCCAAGAATACCTTTTATCGCAACAGTCATTTCTGCGACATTATCCACATCAATATCAGAACCATCGCGAATAGCATTTAGCATATTGCGCAGCACATCAACACTGCCCAATAATATTTCTACCACAGGCACACTAACCTGACGCTCGCCATTACGCATCTGGTCAAGCAGGGTTTCCATATCATGGGTGAATTCGGCGACTGAAGTAAAACCAAATGTACCACTGCCGCCTTTAATAGAATGTGCAGAACGAAAAATAGTATTAATATTTTCTAAATCAACTTCACCCTGCTCCAGCTCTAACAGGCCGGATTCCATAATATCTAAACCTTCAAAACTTTCTTCAAAAAAGGTCTCGTGAAATTGCTCCAGATCGATCGACATTTTGCGCTCCAGCAGATGGGCTTAACCCAGTACTTTTTTAACCGTATTTAATAATTGATCTGGATTGAATGGCTTTACAATCCAGCCAGTTGCTCCAGCAGCTTTTCCCTGGGCTTTTTTATCACCTGCCGATTCAGTCGTTAACATCAACATGGGTGTAAATTTATAATTAGCTTCACCGCGTAAGTTTTTAATAAAAGTAATGCCATCCATTACCGGCATATTGACGTCTGTAATAATTAAATCAAATTGTTGAGATTTAGCTTTGTTCAAAGCCTCCTGACCATCTGCCGCTTCAGTTACCTGGTAACCTGCACCCTTAAGTGTAAATGACACCATCTGTCTCATAGATGCTGAATCATCAACTGCTAATATTGTTGCCATTATTCATCCCCCTTAAAAATTAGATCACGCAAGAACGAAGTATCTTTATATAAATATTCCAAATTACGTATCCCGTAGACTATTGTATAGTTCATATATTTTGTTTTACCAAACTTAAATATGATTAATTTAATTAATCGGCTGATTATTAAATTAATTTAATTATCTGACTTAAAATCAGAATAATTCTGTCGCTAAAAACTGAGTAAATATTACTTTCTGAAAACCTGAAGCGACTCCCCGGAAGGACTCCCCGAAACGATTCCCCGAAGTAACTCCAGGTAACATTTGACACACAATACCCCTCCTGAAGACCCTGACGACTATATTAATCTATGATTTTCTTGCAAAAGCGTTTATTACGACTATGCTCTAAACTAACTAATTCAAAACATCTTTAATTCAGATGTTGACTGACCGAAAACACGAGTAATAACATGAATGGACTCAGCATAATAACCGGCATTTATCAATCCACTCTAATAACAAATTCGCAAGTTTATATAAGCTTAGTTAATCGCCCGTATTACTCATTATGCACATTTAATCAACACCAATTCTACCCATTAAAATCCCATCAAATAAATACACCTTGCAAATTAATCACGTATTTAATTCAAAAAAATCAGCGCAAAATATTTTATCTTTATTAAAAAGTTAGGATTATTAGAGTTTAGTATCGATTATGGCAAATCATAAACAGCATATAATTACTATATTATTAGCCACGCTGTGCGTTGTAATTTATAGCGTCTATTCCGAAGATTGGCTGGTGTACTCCGGCCTGACTTTAATTGCAGCAGTAAGCGCAGTGTTTATATATTTATCTAGCCGTAAAACCGATAGCTCAAAGCACTCATTATCTGAGCCTGAACTCATACAGAATATTAACCAGATAAATAGCTTATTTTCTAAAATACACCAGACAACTAAAGATGAATTAGATATTCTGAAAAATGAAAACATGCAAATTCAAAGCCTACTACACAATGCTATCAGTGGTTTAGTTGCAAGTTTTCAGGGCTTAGAACAAGAATCTACTCAACAAAAAAACATGGTGTTTAATCTGGTTGATGACACCTCAAATGATTCTGATGACCACCACACAATAAAAGGCATTGCGAGTGATGCTGCAAACTCCTTAAAAGAAATGGTCGATAACATTACACAAATGAGCTCCCAAAGCATGGAGTTGGTTAAGTCACTAACACTTATAAAAGATGATTATGAACAAGTATTAAAATTACTCGACGAAATGGATTCGATAAGCTCGCAGACGAATTTATTAGCGTTGAATGCGGCGATTGAAGCGGCTCGTGCAGGTGAGCAGGGCCGTGGATTTGCTGTTGTGGCCGATGAAGTGAGGTCGCTATCTCAACGCAGCAAAAGCTTTAGCGACCAGATTAGAGAACAGTTCGGCAACACAGTCAATACGATAGAAACAGCAAATAGCCAGGTAGGGAAAATGGCATCAACCGATATGAACATGACCATGTCAAACAAAAACCACCTCGATGACATGATGCATGAAATTGAGACTAAAAATGCAGAAACGACTAGTCAGCTATCAGAAATTTCTAGCATCTCAGAGCTACTCAACAAACATGTTGGCCATGCAGTTCAATCATTACAGTTTGAGGACATGATAACTCAGCTTACAGATCACATAGACAAGCGCTTGCATAGAATCTATACCTTAGGAAGCGCGAATGATGTAATCGCAACCATCACAAACAGTCAAACAAACATCAAAGCCATTAGCGAGGAAATTATACTTGCTCTGGAAGGTGCACTTTCAAAAGCTGAATCCGAACGAAACCTGACTCAAAATAGTCCTATTCAACAAAAGTCGATGGATGACGGTGGCGAAATTGAATTATTTTGATTTGTAGCATAACGAGTTACTTTTTAAGTTCGTTAAAAAATTAAATGGAGAGTGCAATGAGCAATATATTAGTCGTTGATGACGATGCCTCTATTCTGGTTTTTATCAAAGAGGCACTTGGTAAATCTCATCAAGTTATCACTTCAGAAACGGTTGCTGATGCAGAAGCAATCTCACATGAAACACCCATTGATTTATTAATTGCTGATCTTGTCATACCCGAAAGAAATGGCATTGATATGATTATGGATTTCAAGAAAAACCAGCCTGAGGTTAAAATACTCGCCATATCCGGTGGTGGTGGAATCACCGGCCGCTTTGATTACTTGCCTATCGCTCAGCTTATTGGTGCTGAAGACACGCTCAAAAAACCTTTCTCTATGATTGAGCTTAGAAACAGAGTCGATAAGATTCTTGAAATTTGTCACTAAGCACTAACAATGTCACTACAGAAAGACTTAGATCCATCTTTACTAGAGCACACTTTAAGCTACCTGAATATATGCATTTTTAATGATGATCTTTCTATATATTATGTAAATAATAATTTCTGCTCACTCATCGGTTACAACAAGGAGGAGCTTAACGATAAAAACTTTTTACAACTCAATCATCACGATAAAGCAAACACTAATTATGACTTTCTTTTAAATACAATTCAGCAAGGAGAAATCTGGAAGGGAGAGCTTCAACTTCATCATAAAAATGACTCTGTAGTTCATTTAGATACGACGATTAAACCTGTCAATATCGAGTCACATCCTACTCGATATATCGCATCATTCATCGACATACAACATAGTAAACAACTTATTGAAAATTTAAAGCAACGTGCTCACCAACAGGGGCTTATTGCAATACTAGGACAAATATCTTTACACAACATCCCCATCAGTGATCTTTTAGAACAGGCGCTTGCCGTCGTTTGCGGTTCTTTAGAAGTTAATTCCGGTGCTATTTTAGAAATATCCGTCAATGGAAAAAAGGCCTTAATTCGGACATCTTATAATGCGCCCAACCTGCATGCTGGAAAAACCATTATCGACATCAAAGCAAATAGTTTACTATCGCGTGCCATAAATAGCGAAACGCCCATTGTTTACGAAGCTACTACCAACGACAATAATCACAACACCCCTGATGTTTTTATAACATCTGATTACCAGTTTGCGGCGCTTACAATTATTGGTGACATAAAATACCCATTTGGTGTGTTCGCTATTTTATCAAACACCCCAAGATTATTAAATATAGACGAAACACATTTCTTGCAATCTGTCTGCAATATTTTAGCCGAAGCCATAAATAGAAAAAATATGGAAAAAGCACTTCGCCATGAACAACAACTATCAAAAAAATATCTTGATGTCGCTGAAATTATTTTTATTGTTCTCGATCGGCATGAGAGAATACTGCTCGCTAATCGACATGCAGCCGCCACCCTTGGGTTTTCACAGTCCGACCTTTCCGGCTTATCTTTTTTTGATGAGTTCACATCAGCTGCAGACAGAAACAAAGCCAGAAATCAATTTTACAAATTATTAAATGATGAAAAAACAGACAAAAATAATCTAAGCACCTACGAAAATGCATCACCTGTAATTAATAAACAAAATGAAACACGCTTCATAAAGTGGAAAAATTCCACCTTACATGATGATGAGGGACGAGTTAACTCCGTATTATATTCTGGTGAAGATGTCACCGAAATACTGAAATATGAACGTGAGCAAAAAATCCTCGAAAAACAATTGAGTCAGGCACAAAAAATGGAGGCTGTCGGAATGCTTGCCGGTGGCATAGCCCATGATTTTAACAATATACTCGCCAGCATTTTAGGATTTTCTGATTTGGCCTTTGAGGAACTCGATAAAGACAACAAAAAACTCTACGAATATTTAAGCCAAATAAAAGCTTCCGGCATTAAAGCCAGAGACATTATTGCTCAAATGCAAAGTATCAATTTACAGGATGAAACTCCCAATAAAGCGACAGTATTGCCCTCATTATTAAAAGGCACATTACAAATGCTGCGTTCGGCATTACCTTCATCTATTGATATGCAGCTTAATATTAAAAACAATATACCTGCCGCTTTTATAAACCCATCTAAATTTAATCAAATCGTAATGCACCTGCTTACCAACGCCAGAAATGCACTCCAGGGCAAGGGTAAAATCTCCATCGATTTAAGCATGATCGAATTCTCAAATAATGTGTGTAGCGCGTGCCAGGAAAATATTAATAACAAGTATATTGTATTTAGTATAAGAGACAATGGCCCGGGCTTTAATGACGACGATTTAAACAATATATTACATAACATCAAGCCTACTGGCATTTCTGGTTTACCCTTAGTTAGTAAATTGGTACATGAGAGCAGTGGGCATATTATTATCTCAAACATAAAGTCAGCCGATGCACCTGAATCACATGAAACATGCGTTCAGTTACTTTTTAAAATATCTGACGAAATTTCCCACAAAAACATAAGCCCATCTAAAGACAAACTGGATCTAAAAAAATTAGGTGAAAAACATTTGATGATAGTTGATGATGAGAATAGTGTTGCTACTTATATGGGTGAACTTTTTAGAGGCGCAGGATTTAAAGTCAGTGTTTTTTGTGATTCTGTCGAAGCTTTAGATGAATTCAAACACAAACCCAGCGACTATGATTTAATTATCACTGACCAGACAATGCCTGTTTTAACCGGTGATTTACTTGCCGAAAAAATATTGAAATTAAATTCTGACTTACCCATTATTATCTGCTCCGGCCACAATGATCTATTTCATAAAAACACCACTGAAGAACTTAATGCCAGCGTACTTTTAAAAAAACCTGTCGACTCATCTGAACTATTACACACAGTCGTTAATCTACTTTCTGAAAAATCATAATTTCCCACTACCCCGTTAAATTAAACAGTGCGTCATTCCCGATAAAATCTTTTGGAAAGATTTTAAACAGGCACTTCCTGACCCTTTAGGGCGTAGGGCAGGAGCCCGAAGTAATGCTTGTGCTGGGAACCCAGTGACTTTACCGCGTTTAAAGTCGCTGGATCTCCGGCCAGTATATATGCATGGGCATTCGCAGATGACGATTGAGTATAGATAGCTATTTCAAGAATCTCTTGTGTTCTATAAAAAATTAACGGACATGAGTTAACGAACAATTCTGATAAGTTTCATAAAATCGAAAAATGATTTATTTATCATGCAAAAATACTAACACCTGAATCTATTATTACACTTTTATTTTCTAAGATATTAGTTTCCTGCTCTACATTATCAACTGCGCCTATAGCAAGCTCATCACTTTTCTGCTGCGCTTCTGAATCTGCCTGTTGCTGCTCAGATTGTGTTGACACATCCGCATCAGCTAAATTTAATCCCTGCTGTTCAAGCATATCTTTTAATCTGGGTAATGCCGCATCAATCACATCACGAACCGGTGCGTGCTGAGTAACAAAGTTAACACTTGCCTGATCATCATTTATTGATAACTTTATTTCCATTGGCCCAAGGTGTGCAGGATTAAGTTTTATTTCCGCTTGTTGATACCCTCCCTTAATCATATAAGCAACCTGCTGTGTCATTTGTTGCGACCAGTTCTGACTTTCAATATTAACCGCAATAGATGACGTTAAGGTATTCGCTGGAGCATTACTTAATGGTTGCATAGAGTTCAATGCAGCTGTTGTTTCATTAGGCCCACTTACTGAGATATTTTGCGCTGCTGATAAACTGGCTGATACTGCTGTCGTCACTGGCACCTGCTGTAATTTTGAAGCCTGTGAAATAACCTCAGTAGTCACCACTTCATTGCTCATTGGCATGGGTTTAGCATTTTGAATCACTGGCTTTTCTAATAAACTGGTAGCTAAGTTCGGCGTTGTATTAATGGCTTTTTGCGTCGTCGATTCGGGCATCAAAACTTGCGAACTGGTGTTTGTGGAGTTAGCTTGAGCTTTATTAAAACCCTCCCTCACCTGTTGAGCAAGCGCCTCTATTTCAGCTGTCGTCGATTGCACAGATTCACCACCTAAACCAGCATTCGTACTAACTGACCCAAAGACTTCCTGCATTGTTTGCTGAACACCTTTAGGATCTATTAAAGCATTCACTGGTGGCAAACTATTGCCAGTTTCCAATAAAGGAGCGGCAATAACCGGGCTCGCTAAGTCGCTATCTCCCAACTGTATTTTGTCAGTTTCTACTTGCAGCAAACTTTCAACAGCAACACTCTTCAGCTCATCTACCACGGGCATGTCTGATGTTGCTGCAAGCTCATCTGCAACCTTAACGGTATTATTTTCATCTAATACAGATGTGTCTTTATCTTCTTGATTTATTTTGATTTTTTTTGTACTTACTTGAGCATTAAGCTGCTCTGTCTGTTTGCTTAGCTGATCTTTGAAGGGAGAATTTTGTGCAGTATCCGCACCCATCGGTGACTTTTCTCGCGCCTGTATATCAGCGCCTTTCTGACTATTATCGACCGCTTTAATATCAATTTTTTGAAGTAATTCCATAGTCCACCTGTGCTGGGATAAATGTATTACTTAGGTAAATGCAATTGACAGGCCAACTTAACTCTTACTGTTAGATTTTTCTATTAACTCTACTGGCAAACTCATCCTGCTCTTTCTGTTCAATACGGGCTTCCACCTGTGCTTCCTGTATTTGATATTTTACAATTACCGCGTCCAGTGCTTTGCTACGCGAGCGGGTTTTTAACCAGTTGAGTTTTTGCTGTTCGCAGATTTGTTTTTTCTGCAAAATATTCATGCGCGCCTGTTCAATACTTTGGTTTAATTTATTTAAAAATAATTGATAATCTTTTAACTGAATTGAATTAGAATTCTGACTCACTCGTCCGCTATTATATTCAGCTCGATATTCAATTAATTGTTCAAGTTGTAGTTGAGCATCGACCACTGATTTTTGTGCCGCCACAAATATTTGTACCGCCTGCTGTTGCAGCTGGTCTGCATGTTTTGCTATAGGTTTAATTCGTTTAGAACGCATTAAAAATACTCAAAAAAATATTCTAATAAAGGGAACCAGACATCAATGGCATTGACTTAAGCAATATCAGAAACGTGAATATATCGATAAAGTATACCTGCAGGCGTTATCGTTATCGTTAGCTTTAACTGACGATGTTTTTTTGTTTAAGCTTAAAGGCAATCCAATCACACATCACTTTGTTCATACTTTACCAACAGTTCATTTAACATCTGCTGACTCTGTTGAAATGAAACAGCTTCACTCATACTCTGCCGCATAAACTGTTGAATGTATGGCTGCATCGCAATGGCTTTGTCAATTTCAGGATTGGTACCCGCTTGATACGCTCCCACATTAATTAAATCTTTATTCTGCTCATAAACTGAGTATAGCTGTTTTATCTGCTGGCTGGATTGTTGCTGCGCCTCACTGGTAACCATTGGCATCACCCGGCTTACCGAGGATTCTAAATCAATCGCCGGATACTGCCCCATGTCTGCGAGTTGTCGAGACAACACAATATGGCCGTCTAAAATTCCGCGCGCTGCATCTGCAATCGGATCGTTATTATCGTCGCCTTCAGTTAACACCGTATAAAATGCGGTAATCGAACCCTGACCCGCCTGTCCGTTTCCAGCGCGTTCAACCAGCTGCGGAATTCGGGCAAACACAGACGGCGGATAACCTTTAGTCGCTGGAGGTTCAGAAATTGATAAACCAATTTCACGTTGCGCCTGTGCAAAGCGTGACAAAGAATCCATTAACAATAAAACTTTCTTGCCCTGATCACGAAAATATTCTGCCACACTGGTGGCTAACATTGCACCGTGAATCCTAACCAATGGAGATGAGTCGGCAGGTGCAGCGACAACACAGGCGCGCTTAATGCCATCGTCACCTAAAATATCCTGTACAAATTCTTTTACTTCACGTCCCCGCTCACCGATCAGCCCCACCACAATTACATCGGCTTCGGTGTATTTTGTCATCATGCCGAGCAAAATACTTTTGCCCACACCGGTGCCGGCAAACAAGCCCATGCGTTGTCCACGCCCGACAGTGAGTAAAGAATTAATGGCGCGCACACCAACATCTAACGGCTGCTTGATTGGGTCACGCATTAATGGGTTAATCGCTTTGCCGGCAAGAGGCATATCGGCTGCATTATCTGAATTATGTTTAATCGGGCCTTTACCATCTAAGGGGCGACCACGACCATCAATCACACGCCCTAAAAAACCATCTGAAATTTCAATAGAGCTTGAATGTCCAACCGGAATAACTTTTGCATTTGGAATTAAACCACGGCTTTCGCCCATCGCCATTAAATACGTTTTATCACCAGAAAAACCCACCACTTCTGCTTCAATGCAATGATTGCCCGGCGCAATAATATTGCAACTGGTACCCACCGCCGCTTCACACCCCACCGCCTCTAAGGTTAAACCCACCATGCGAATTAAACGTCCTTCAACCACTGGCTCCGGCGCACTAATACGGGTTTGTTTTTTTGCCAGATCATCTATCCAGCGTTTAAAATATTCATTCTGCTGGAGCATTATTTTCTTCACTATTATCGTGATGTAAATGCAATTGATCGACTAACTGTTGCACCCGGGTTTCTACGGTCGCATCAATATGCGAGGATGCAGATTCAATAACACAACCACCACGGGTTACATTTTTATCTGCGACACAATCCCAGCTTTGTTCGTTAGTATCAATCTCTGCTTGCTGAAGCAATGCAATATCATCCGGGTTTAAATGCACTTGAATATCACGAGATTTAACCGGTAAATATTCTAACGATTCATGTACTAAATTTTGAATATGTTGTGCATCCAGCTGACTTTCTTTTTGTAATAACTGCTGCGCCAATAAAATAGCCAGCTCGGTTAATTGCAGCTCAACCTGTTTATCTAATTCATTTAAGGGCTGCTTTAAAAAGTTAAATACTTTCTGTAATTGATCTGCCTTATTTGTCATTTCCTGCAAGCCCTGCTTTAAACCTTCAGCATGACCAGCTTTCACAGCTTCATCATAGGCCTGCTTTTGTAGCGCTTCAATTTCTTCTACGGTTTGTGGGCGAACAGCTTCGTCCTGCATGCCGACAATATTACCGCTTAGCTCCGGCGGCACATAATGCTGGATATCACTTTCTGAGACTTTAAATCTATTTGACATAAGATAATATTTATTTTTAAGTTAATTTAAAGTCGCTGGATTCCTGCCTTCACAGGAATGACAAACGAGTCTTGTTAGGTGGATAAAATATCAAAAACATCTGAGACTAAACCATCTCCTCACCACCACTGCCACCCAGCACAATATCACCTTCTTCTGCCAGTCGACGTGCGGTTGCAATAATTTCTTTTTGCGCCACTTCCACATCACTTAAGCGCACAGGTCCACGTGCCTCCATATCTTCACGCAACATTTCTGATGCACGCTTCGACATATTTTTAAGAATTTTATCTTTCAGACCTTCATCAGCACCTTTGAGTGCAAGGGTTAAACTATCGGTGGACACTTCTCTAAGCAAGGCTTGAATTCCACGGTCATCTACATCATTTAAATTATCAAATACAAACATCAGTTCTGAAATGCCGTCCTGCATTTCCTGATCGTGCTCGCCAATGGAATCCATAATGGCACCTTCAATTGAAGACTCCATAAAGTTAAGAATATTCGCCGCCGTTTTATACCCGCCCATACTGTTCTGGCTCACATTTTGTTCACCCGAAAATTGTTTCTCCATAATTTTATCCAGCTCTTGCAAAGCTTTTGGTGGGATACCTTCCAGCGCAGCAACCCGCATTAAAATATCTGGACGCGCGCGTTCGGGTAACATTTTTAAAACTTCGGCTGACTGATCTGGTTCAAGATAAGATAAAACAATTGAAATAATTTGCGGATGCTCCAGACGAATCACTTCGGCCACCGAACGTGCATCCATCCATTTTAATGATTCTAATCCTTTATTACCGCTGCCCAGCAAAATGCGGTCAATCATATTGTTAGCTTTATCCTGGCCTAATGCATTAACCATCATATCGCGAATATAATCTTCCTGACCTATTCCCACAGATGTTTGATTGCTGACTTCTGCAATAAAGTCATCCATCACACCTGACATGGTGATCTTATTTACATTTTCCATCGCCGCCATTGCAGCGCCCAAACTCTGCACTTCTTTTGGATTTAAATGTTTTAATACTTCCGCAGCATTTTCTGAGCCCATAGCCATTAATAAAACAGCTGCTCTTTGTACTCCGGTTAATGATATAGGCGTTTCATCTGACATATTTTTTTACACTTTTATGATTCGTTACCAACCCAGTCTTTTACAACATTGGCGACTTTTTTAGGATCCTGCTGAACCATCGATTTTGCAAATTCTATTTTCTGATCAGAATCCGTGGGTAACGGAATTGCACTTTCCTGATGTTCTAGTTGTGCAACACCCTCTGCATTAACCGGGTTACCATCAGCATCGACGCCACCTTCTGCATTTCCACTATCACCACCTTCAGAAGCCAGCATCGGTGTAGGTGGCACATAGGATGTTAAACCTTTGATTGACGGTTTCAAAATGGTGAAGATAACGACCAGTATAAGTATAAACGGCCAGATCCATTTTAGTGCAAACTGTAGCCATTTATTATCCATAATTGATGGTTCAGGTAAATCTTCGATCGCTTCCAATGGCGTAAAGGATGCATTAATTACATCCACTAAATCGCCACGTTGCTGATCAAAGCCGATAGTTTGCTGCACTAATGTAGTGATACGTTTTACTTCATCTTCTGTCAATGGCGTGCGCGTAGTTTCCCCATCTTCAACTGCCACTTTATCATCCACTAAAACAGCAACGGTTAAACGTTGAATGACATTAGTGTTAAGGCGTGAATGCTTAATCGTACGATCAACTTCATAATTTCTAACATTGTTCTGACTTGCGTTGGAAGGCTTTCTCACTACGCCGCCATCACCAACACCGCCGGCACCTTCAACTAACTGTCCACCTTCGGGTGGCTGGTTTGCCAAAGCCCCGGGGACACCGCCATTCGCATTACTAAACTTTTTAGAACTCGAAGATTGCTCACTGCGTAACGTTTGATTAGCATTATCAAATAATTCTTCGGTACTTTCCTGCCGTGTAAAATCAATTTTTGCATTGACTGTTGCACGCACTTTTCCAACACCCATAATCGGTTCTAATAAATGCTCAATGCGACGTTCAAAATCCTGCTCAACCTGCCGCGAATAATCATATTGGCGAGCGCTCATGGCAACATTACTCGACAGGTCACCGGAAGATAAAAGGTGCCCGTTCTGATCAACAACAGTTACATTTTCTGAAGATAAATTTGAAATACCCGACGCCACTAAATGAATTATGGCATTCACCTGTCCCTGCTCAATTGCACGTCCACCATATAACTGCAATGCAACCGATGCGCTGGGTTTTTGCTGCTTGCGCACAAACACCGAATGTTTTGGAATCGCTAAATGTACGCGCGCAGATTTTACATTACGCATGGTGCTGATGGTGCGTGCCAGTTCTGTTTCCATCGCATGATGATAACGTGCACTTTCTACAAACTGTGATGTGCCAAAACTCTGCTCCTGCTGCAACATTTCAACACCAATTGCAGTGCCTTTGGGTAAACCCTGTGCGGCTAAATTTAAGCGCGCCTCATGCACCCGACCCGACTCAACCATCACCGAACCTGAGGCTGCATTTAATTCATAAGGAATAGCTGCAGATTGCAAAGCGGCAACCACTTCTGCGGCATCCCCCGGTTCAAGCCCGGTATAAAGCGATGAAAAACTCGGCGTAGTTCCCCAGGTATAAATACCAATACTCACGAGCACGGTAACGACAACACCAAGAATAGCGCCGATAAATCGGGGCACCGGAATCATCATTGTAGTTGGAGGTGTTACTACTTGTTCTGCCATTTTTTATACCTTTTGAAACTTAAGCATGAGTGTTTCACTAATTCACCATTAACTTATAAATCACAGTCATTCTTGCGAAGGCAGGAATGACTGCATTTTTTAAGTTAACGGGACAGTAATAATTTCAAACATATATCACTTTATTACACCGACATATTCATTATTTCTTTATACGCGGTTAACAGCTTATTGCGCACACTGGTCATTGCCTGAAAAGACACGCTGGCTTTTTCCATATTAATCATTAACTCCGCCATGCTGATATTTGAATCACCTTTTTCAAATGCTTTTGCCATGCTTCCCGAGTTCATCAAATTATCATTTACCTGATTAATTGAATTGGATAATACTTCTGAAAAATCCGTTTTCTGCACTGAATTAGTTTCATTAACTGAAAGTCCGTTATTACCTAACTGCGCTTTATCTATTTGCATGCTGCCTTGCATATCCGTTTGTGCTTTTGCCTGCGCCTCTAATACTCGCATTTGTGCTAACACCTGATTTATATTCATATTGCTCATCACTCTTCCTCAATATAAAATTATGTTAAACCGTAATTCCGCAGTCGCGCATTCTGGCTAATTTATAGCGTAAAGTACGCGGGCTAATACCTAATCGCTCCGCTGCATATTTTCTGCTGCCATTTCCGGCTTTTAAGGCTTCAAGAATTAATTGCTGCTCTCTGTCTTTTAAACCATTCACTAATTCTGACTCTTGCTCAGATTCTGTATTTTGCGATGATGCACTTAAATCATAATCATCAATTTCAAGATGAATATCTGCAGCATTAATTTCATTTTCAGTTTTAAATATTAACGCCCGCTGCATTACATTATCCAGTTCACGAACATTGCCTTTCCATGAGTAATTTAATAATTTTTGCTGCGCATCTGCACTTAAACTTAATTTTTCAGATTCTTTACTTACATGCTTATTCAGTAATTTATTCGCGATTGGAATAATATCTGCAACCCGCTCACGCAATGGTGGAATTTGAATAGGGAAGACACTTAAGCGATAAAATAAGTCTTCTCTAAATCGACCACTTTTAACTTCTTCTTTTAAATTTCGGTTGGTTGTTGCCAGCACCCGCACATTTAGTTTTATTAATTTTCGGCCGCCCAGGCGTTCTACTTCTTTCTCCTGTAACACCCGCAATAACTTTGCCTGTAAGGCTGCATCCATTTCTGAAATTTCATCAAGTAATAATGTTCCGTTTTGAGCCAATTCAAACTTGCCTGGTGTTGCCTGCACCGCACCGGTAAATGCGCCTTTCTCATATCCGAACAAAACGGCTTCCAGCATATTTTCAGGAATGGCGGCGCAATTAATGGCCACAAACGATTCGTTTGCACGTTGCGACTGATTATGAATAAATTGTGCAAACACTTCTTTTCCCACACCACTTTCACCACACAACAAAACCGTAGCCTCACTTTGTGCAACTTTGCTTGCCAGCAGTTTTAATGACTGCATTTTTTCATCTTCGGCTAATAATTCCATTTCGTGCTTTATAACAACTTCTTCGCTAATAAATTTTTTCACCACTTGCTGCAAAGTTTCAGCTTCAAATGGTTTTACTAAATAATCTGCTGCACCCAGCCGCATAAAGTCGACTGCTTTTTCAATGCTTGCATAGGCCGTCATTACAACAACTGGCAATTCTGTATATTTATATTTAATTTGCTTTAATAACTCCATACCATCCATCGGCTGCATTTGCACATCGCTGATTACCAGCTTAAATTTATATTCCGTCAATCTAACCAATGCAGCCTGCCCATGCTCTGCACATACCACCGAATAACCGGCCATTTCACAGGTATCGCAAATCGCTTCGCGCAGTTGTTCATCGTCTTCAACAATTAACACATCAACACATTGTTGCTTAGCTTGACTCATATAATTCTCCAGTTTTCCCATTTATATTTTTAATTTAAATAATGCTATCGGGATTAAATTTTGTTTCTTTGCCACTTGCCATAAATTGCTCACTTCTATTTAAGGGTAAGCAAATAAAAAATCGTGAACCTTTTGCGAGCTGCGAACGCACCAGCAAATCACCGTGATGCGCCTGCACAATAGATTGCGCCACCGCCAAACCTAAACCTGTGCCACCTTCACGTTGAGTAAAAAATGGCTGAAATATTTTTGTTTGTTCATCTGCGCTTAATCCGGGGCCATTATCTTTTACCGCTAATATTAAATAATCGGTTTGTTGATACACTTCCAGCTCAATTTCACAATTGTCATTGCCGTCCTGCTTTTCATCGGCCTGAATGGCATTTTCAACCAGATTAATCAGCACGCTCACCAATGCATCTAAACTGCCGGTCAACTGAAGATCATCTAACTGACTAATTATTTTTAAGCGAGTATTGCTTTCTCGAAGATTAGTTTCAATACGGGTATTAAAAGTAACGAGTAAATCGTTAAGTTGAAATTTTTGCTCAGCAAATTCACCACCCTTTGCATACATCAGCATATCGTTAATTAATTTTTCTAAATAGCGCATGCAGGTGCGAATTTTTTCTACAGCTTTCTTTTCGCGCGGATTATCTTCGGTAAACTGATTAAGTTGTGATGCGTATAAAACAGCCGAAGCTAAAGGCGTTCTTAATTGATGCGCTAACCCCGCAGCCATTTGACCCATCGCGGCTAAACGCTCCTGCCGGTCAGCTAAACCTTCCAGCATTCTTTGCTCGGTAATATCATCCAGCAAAATTATTTCACCGCTTTTATGATTGAGCGTATTATCAGAAGATGCTAGCGGCTGTTTTTTTAAACTCAGTATGCGGCCTGAATTTAAATATAAATCCTGTTCGGTATGTCGAGAGACCTGTTGTGCATAAACCCGCCGCCATTCTTTTCCGATTAAACTTTGTTCTAAAAATAATTCTGCCGCCGGGTTGGCGGTATTAATCACACCCTGTTCATCTACCAATAACACACCTGCGGGTAATGCATTTAATAATGACTCTAAGTGATGCGCGAGTTTTTCTTTTTCAGCAAGCTGCTGTAGACGTTCATTTTGTGCTGAGGCCAATTGACGGGTTAACTCTGCCGCCCGCACATCCAGCTCCTGATAAGATTGTTGCAACTGATCGGATAAGCGACCGAACTGCTCAAACGCCGCAACAAGCTGCGCAGGGTCCTGAACTAAATCATGGGTTAAATTCGGCGCCATATTTTGCGCCATATCAGATGATACGGTTACTGGCTCTTCTGTAGTGTGTAACTTTGCTGATGTCTGCATGTCGTTTTTATGTCACTTTTGTTCGACTCAGAAGTAATGGAGCATTTAATGTGCCAGAATTATTTTTTGTTATTTTTCATGCAGTTAAAAACATAGCGGCAAACTGGAGTCAATAATTCGGCTGGGTGGCAATGGATTGCCGACGTTAAAAATGATTATTTTTAACTTGGATTTTAGATTTTTTATATAGTGATAGTCACTAGTGTAGTGTTAACTTAAAAATGAATCGATGTAACCCTCACCCATATCATCTCCCTCACCCTAACCCTCTCCCAGAGGGAGAGGGGATCACGCCCTCTTCACGCTTTAATCCCATATTTTTTTAATTTTTCGACCAGCGTGGTGCGCCGCATTTTCAAAAGTTTAGCCGCATGTGCAACCACACCTTCTGTTTTTTCCAGTGCCTGTTTAATTAATTGCACTTCTAAATTAGCCAGATGCTCTTTTAAATCTAAACCATCATCTTGTAAGGTAGAGTTATCCGGCGTAATGGCAACGCCGGCAAATCCATCTGAAATCTTTTGCGGTAAATCTGCAGGTAATTTTTTTAGCAGGCTTTTTTCAATGTCATCGTTTTCATCAAGATCGGCAAACATTAATGCGGGATTAAACGGCGGCTTTGACTTAAAGCTTTCTTCAGATTTAAAAACCGAAGCGGGCTGATACTTTGGTGGCAAGTGTTGCGCATCTACTACACTGTCGGGATATAAGATAGATAAACGCTCAACTAGATTCGACAACTCGCGCACATTACCCGGCCATGAATATTGACTGAGCAACTCCGTCGCCTCAGCGGTTAAGCGCACGGTTCCGCGATTATCGGCTTCTAATTTATCGATTTGATCCTGCAATAAAAACGGTACATCTTCTAATCGTTCGCGCAGTGAAGGCAATTCAATTGGAAATACATTTAAGCGATAAAATAAATCTTCACGAAACGTGCCGTCTTTTATATTCGATTCCAGATTACGATGGGTGGCCGCTAAAATACGCACATTTGCCTGAATACTTTTATTACTGCCGACCCGCTCGAATGTTCTCTCCTGTAACACACGCAAAAGTTTTACCTGCATCGGCAAACTCATATCACCGATTTCATCTAAAAATAATGTGCCTTTTTCTGCCAGCTCAAAGCGCCCCTGGCGAGAACTGATTGCGCCGGTGAAAGCGCCTTTTTCATGACCGAATAATTCGCTTTCTAAAAGATCTGCGGGAATGGCGCCACAGTTCACCGGCACAAAACCCGCTTTGCAACGATTAGATAATGCATGAATATTACGCGCTACCACTTCTTTGCCGGTGCCGGATTCGCCTAAAATCAAAACACTGGCATCGGTTTTAGCCACCTGTTCGATCATGGTTCGCACATATTGAATGGCAGCACTGCTGCCACCGAGCTTGGGGATACGGCTAATTATTTTATTTATTGACGCCCCTTCACTCGCTTGCGCTGCATCATTGGTCGTTACACTGGCTTTTTCAAGCGCTGCTGACACCGCTTCATATTTAAGGGGCATTTCCAGATGGGTTAATACAGATGAAAACTGTGACTGATATTTTTCTAAATTTGATTTGTTTTGATTGAACAATAAGACAGGTAATTCAAATGCCTGAATTTTCTGTAATGTTTTTAACCTTACCTCTTCACCCTGAAACTCACCCAGTAACACTGCGCTAAAACCACCACTGTTTAATGAGCCCGTTAGCGAATCCAGATCATTAACATAAAACACTTCGTAACCGATAAAACCCATTAATGACTTAATTTCATTGAATAGTGAAGCACTATCTTCAATAAGCAGAATACTGGATTTACCCGGGGGCGATGACATAACAAACCTGTTAAAACAAAAGAATAGTAATGATTAAAGCAGGTATTTTGGGATTGTCAAAAAATTGTCGCTAAAAATATTCTATAAATTCAGAGCTTTATGGCGTGAATATCTAGCATTGTATTATGAGGTGACAAACGGGGTGATAAAATTAAAATATTATGACTTCTGAAAATGCCCATAGGCCTCAATCGCCTGCTTACCCGTAGACATTTTCTTTAAGCCATCCGACATACTTTGACGCGCGTCAGTACTATGCTGCATCAGCAAACTATCACTTTTAAGTATCTGCTTAATACCCAACTCAACTTCTTTTGCATCAGCCTCAGAAACGACATCAGCAAAAAAAACTTGTAGCGAATCAAAACGCTCCGATTCAAGCTTGCTCATCCCTTCCCAGTTTTCTTCAGCCGATAACTGATGCAGCTGTTCTGTCATTTGAAGAATTTTTTGCCACTGTTGTTGGCGAGCTGCTTGCATACTAGATTTCGACTTTGGCTTAACTTTTTAAAGGATTCGCTTTACGCACATCCTGTGGAATACTGGTCCAGCCAGAGCGTATTTCATTCATCAGCGCTAACACTTCATCAATATTTTCCAGCTTGTTTTCCAGATTGGCTACCAGCAATTGACGTTGCATATAGTCATAAAGTGATTCAAGGTTTTTGGCTATTTCTCCGCCCTTTTTCATATCCAGCGAGCCACGTAATCCATCAATTATCGAAATTGCTTTGCTGATATTTTCACCTTTAAGTGCAATATTATTTTGCTTCATATGCATTTTAGCGGTGTTTAAACGCTGAATAGCACCGTCGATAAGCATTTGAATTAAGGTATGCGGGTCGGCATTTCCCACCGCTGCCTGCACACCCACTTGCTTATACTGGTTCATTGCTGCTGAATTTTGCATATTTTCATTCCTGTTTTTGGGCCGTTTTGTTGGCTTATCTTTATCCATTGAATGTTTATAGCAGAGCACTGGATATATTTCTTATGAAATATAGTTGCACGCTTCGCTCATCAAATGGCTTATTAAATCACTTAGTTTTTATTGAAAACCAGGCCCGGTAAAGAGTCGAGCTGTTGTTCTAAAAACGAGCTGGTAGCATTGAGCTGGCTAATTAATACATCCAACGATGAAAACTGCCGTCTGTACCGGTCTTCAATTTCAATCACTCGCTTGCTTAAATCTAATCGCTCCTGCGATATACTTTCTATTTGATCATTAATGCTGTCAGTTTTTGCGGTTAACTGTCCCTGCTCAGTTTGAAATTCTGTTAATAAAGAATTTAGCTTCGATGCGAGTCCACGGGAAAAAGTAATCGCTCCTCTACTGCCTTCATTCGTGCCTGTAATTTCCAGCAATAAACCTTCGGCGGCTCCAGTACCGGTTAAAAACCGACCTGAACCTTTTGCGGGTAAGCCACCGATTGAGCCAACAACATCCGTGCCGGTTGTTGAAACACCTGCACTGGTAAACCCTAATACGGTATTGGCTGTGCCGAATGTCACACGTGATTCTTCGCCGTAGGTGTTTGATGAAATTTGAAATGCACCTGAGTCATAAGCTACCGAAACACCTAAGCTATTACTTTGTAAGCTGCTTGAATTATTTATTCTATTTTCTATTTCCTGAGCAAGACTATCCAGGTCGGTATAAGTCGCCTGACTTATCGAAATGGTACCGGTGGGTATACCATCTACCGCAAATGAAAAACTATCGTTGCTTGAGTCAATAACAATCGGCCCGCTAACCGCCAGCGCATCAAATTGCCCCTGAGTTGCCAGTGCACCTATAGACACAGCGAACCGACCTTCCTGAGTTGCTAATGAACTGTTGGTGACAATCACCTCAGAGTCAGATGAGTTTCCATTGGCATAAAACAACTGCGCCACCGAATCAAAGTCATCGCTTAATGCGCTTTTAAGTTCGCCGCTATCGAGCTTCAATGTGCCATCTCGATTTGTAGTAATGCCAATTGCACTTAAGCTATTAAAGCTGCCCGCATTATTAACAAAACCACCAAGCTCGCGACGCACTTGTTGCATGAAATTTCTGGCAGTGGTGTCCCCGAGCAGGATGCCATTTTGGCCGCCCTCACCCCCAAATAAAGTTAAGCCATTAAACACGTTAACCATTTCATTAAACGAAGAAACAAATGAGCCGATATTTTTTTCCGCTTCACTGGCATTACTGCTGCTGATATTTACCTGTACTGGATTACCTACATCAGCCGTTTTCAAATTTATAGTAATACCGGGTATTGCGCCGGTAACAATATTGCTTTCACGAAATACGGTTAAGCCATTAATCGACAACTCCGCATCGATACCCGCCTGTGTTTGCTCGATATTGGTTGCACTGGAATTAAAGGCCAGATTTGATAAACCTGTTGTATCAATATTTTCCGCTGCCAGCCCGCCTTCATCAACACTAATACTTAAACTGTTATCTGCACCCTGGTCATCCGATGTAATTAACAACCGGAAACCATTACCATCATCAACGATAGATGCGCTAACGCCAATATCTGCATTATTAATGGCATCACGAATGCCACTCACCGTATTATTTGAGTTATCAATTTCTACAGATTCACTTGAGCGTTCCGGGTTGCTGGTAAAACTGGTATAGGTGTCATCGCCGGTTGCAAAATCAGTGCCCGGGTCATAAACCGTTGTACCAAAATCAAAGGTTAATGTTCCGTTACCAATCACGTCATCAATATTGGCAAAAGAAATAGAGGCTAAGGTTTGAGACTGCGCGAGACTTTTAACTTCGACAGCGTAATTACCTTCTTTGGCAATACTGGAAGTAGATGCACTTAATATAGAAGGATCACTCACCGACACTTTGCTGCTATTAAAAAGAGATGCAGATGTCAGTTTACTGAAGGAGGATTGAAATGAACTGACCGAGCCTTTAAGGGTGCCGAAAGCACTCAGTTCAGCCTGCAGCGTAGCTTCTTTTAAATTTAAACGGTTTTCTGTTGGCGCACGCTCAGCTTCAACAATTTGTTCAAGAATGCTGGATACATCCAAACCTGAACCGATACCTGGTGCTGAAATTGTTGCCATGAAAACCTCGATAATTTGTAAGCATTCAAACCTTGCAGAATACTCACAATTATTTTTAAACTAATTACAATTTATCTGCAGACATTATCTGCAAACTCACTCTATCTACTTCAGAGTCATTGCAATTAAAAGGCCAATTATGCGGATGTTTTAAAAATTAAGCCGCTAACATCACCTGACTGATCTTTAAGATTACGCGAAATACGTAAAACTTCTTCAGTTGGCATTTGCCGAACAACTTCTTCCGTTTCTGAATTCACCACACGAACGATTGTGCGGCCACTGCTGTCATCGACACTAAATAAAAGATCACGTTGAATCTGTTGCACGCTTTCATTTAGCTGGGTCACAATTTCACGTAACTCTTCGTTGCTGACTTCTGCTTTTTCAGGTTCGGGCGGTAAGGCTTTGCCCTGTAAAGCGGCAGATTGTGCAGCCACTTTTTGCCGGCCTTCTACCTGAGCAGTCGTTGACGATTTAGCTACAGACGATGAACTCGAAACATCTTTTGAAATCTGATTGGTCATGATATCAGTAGACATGTTCACACCTATTCACAGTTATAAAATTAATTTTAATCAACAGCCAAAACACGGCGCAGAGAAACTCTGCAACCGCTTTAATAAAACCTGTTTTGGTTGTAGTCACCATTGAGCCCTTACTGAAGCAGACTCAAAACTAACTGTGGTAGCTGGTTAGCCTGCGCTAACATCGCTACACCCGCCTGTTGCAGTACCTGCGCACGTGTCAGGTTAGCCGTTTCAGCCGCGAAGTCTGTATCCTGAATTCGGCTACGTGCTGCACTGAAGTTTTCAACCGAGGTATCCAGGTTAGAGATGGTTGATTCAAATCGATTTTGAACCGCACCCAAATCTGCGCGGATACTGTCGATTTGTGCCAGACCACCATCGGTTACTGATATCGCGGCGTTAGCACCAGCTTGTGTACTGATATCAATATTATTTACCGTTGATAGCGTGCTGGCATTAATGTCATTCGCGTTTCCTGCAAACAGGCCACCACTTCCTGAGGTTACATTAGAAGTTACGGTGAATGAACTACTGGATGTAAACTCAATATTACCGCCCACTACGGTTGAGTCCAGATCAATTGCAGTACCATCCTGTAAAGTAACCGAAGTTCCTTCACTACCCGTCACTCGAATACTCGCCGTCGTACTGGTATTCACATTGGCAGCCGAGCTACTGAAGTTCAGGAAGTCCAGATCATCACCATTAGATTGAACCAGGTCGATTGATGCGTTATCAACACTGATAGTTGCACTTACACCCGTTGCACCTGACTTACTGTTTATCGCAGTGGCTAATGCACTTAAATCAGTTGTAGTAACATCAGCTGATACTGTTTCGCCATTAAGGGTTAGTGAAACAACGCCATCTTTATCCAGATTGCTGATGGTTGCCGTTGTACGTGCATTAGCGCTTACCCCAGTTACATCAGACACTTTATTAATTTGTGCAACAATCTCAGCGGCGGTGCTATCGGCTTGAATATCAACATTCGATACACCTTCGCCAGTAACCGTTAATGTTTGAGCTGCCGCAAAGTTACCACTGCTGGTATCACTTAAAGCAGATCCTGAAGTTAAGGTTGCATTTGTGTCAGCAGCAGCATTTATAATACTGGCCGCAGCCGCTGCAAGATCAGACTGTATATTTATGCCTGCCTCTTCCATTAACACGGTTAGGTTACCCACCTGAACTGCAGCTTCATTACCTGCACCACCGGTTTCTGTTACAGTTTGACCTGCAAAACTGATGGTATCGGTTTCCACTACAACAGATGCAATAGTAGAAGCAACTGTACCCGCTTCAGCCAATGGGCTGGCGCTAACCGTTGTCCCCGCATTTAACGCAGTTACCGCAAAACCACCACCCGCGTTATTCGTACCATTCGTATTTACGGCACCTATAGTAAGCACGCCTTCATAATCAGCAGCATTACCACTGTTAATACCACTACGAGTAACAATAACACCGGTACCTGCACCATCGAGTGTCGAAGAAACACCAATGGCATCCAATGTAGCTGAATTATTAATAGCAAGATTTAACGCTGCAGCGGTTACACTCTGGTCAGCAGCTAAGCCCGCAGGAATCGCTGCGGTTGTCACCGCAACACCGGCAATAGTGAAGTCTAAGGTCGTTTCATCACCAGCCGTATCAGCGGTAAAGGCATTGATTGTTACTGAAGAGTTATCATAAACATCAAAGTTTTCGATGCCGATATTTGCGCCTTTGGCACTGGTTATCGTTTGAGTTGTTGTATTAAAACTCAGGTCGCCATCATTACCGTTTGACACATTAATCGCGTCTACAGCATTTTGCACTGCATTATTAAAATCGGTGGTATAGGTTCCCGAATCAACGAGGATTTCGACCGTTTCGCTTTGTGCGCCATCACCTGTCACAATATCAAACGCGACAACATCATTATTTTGTGCGGCTGTTGGTGGAGAGGTTGCAGTGAATGAGGCTGAGTTAGGCTCTGCCGTTGCACGAACACCATTTATATTGTTCAACGCTGCTGCAATATCAGAAGCATCTCGGTTATTACTCGCAGCATCAACATTCACTACGGTCGTACCACTCGGGCCGACCACTGAAATAACCTGATCACCGATTAAGGTACCAATCGCTGCGGTAGCAGTGGCTTCTGGCGCTGCTGTATTAAAAGCGGTAGTTGAAGTGCCAACTGAGAAACCGGATGTGGCCACTTCAATACCCACGTTCGCATTATCACTTTCAACGCTGTTAATACCGATTGTTTTTGCCGTAGCACCGGAAATATTAACATCGATGGTTTGATTCGCTTCGGCACCAATCTGGAAGCTCTGCGCCGTAAATGAACCATCCAGCAATTTCAGGCCGTTGAATGAAGTGGTATTTGCTATTCGATCTAATTCTGAAATCAGCTGATTAACTTCAGACTGCAAACTTAATCTATCCTGTGCTGAGTTAGTTGAGTTAGCTGATTGAATCGCCAGCTCACGAACACGTTGTAAAATATTAGTTGATTCTGAAAGTGCACCTTCAGCGGTTTGCGCTAAAGAGATACCGTCATTCGCATTTCGTGACGCCTGGGTTAAACCCCGAATTTGTGAAGTAAAGCGATTCGCAATCGCTAAACCCGCTGCGTCATCTTTTGCACTGTTGATTCGCAGGCCAGATGATAAACGTTGTAGGGAAGTTGTCAGATCGCCCTGTGAGCGATTCAGATTACGCTGTGCATTTAATGATGGAAAGTTAGTATTAATGACTTGAGGCATGGTTATCTCCTGACCTTTAGTCGCCTTACCAGGCGACTAAAGGTCGTTTAACTGGTTGCAGCGAATTATGTGTTTAATTCGTTCTCAGGAATGGTATCGGCCGCTTTTGAGATAGCTTTAGGATTTATTTGGTTTTTTTGTTTGAATTTAAGAAAACAGGCTAAGCTATTGATTTACTGTAGGTAACATAACCGTATAATTGACAGAATCGGGGACAGACCGGTGTTTTTCCGCTCTGTCCCCTGTGCCGGATACCGCGGTGACGGGCAAGACAATGAATGACTTCGGAGATTATCCAGCGCTGTACCGTAGCCTGCGCACGACACCAGCAGTTTGGGTGGAATCACCACAGGGGACAGGGCGCAAACAGCGCGACCTTTCTCCGGTGGATATGGACCTGAGCCGTTACTCCGACCCTTGGTGATAAAATTTTCCCCAGCCCCTCTTTACTAAGAGGGAGGGAGGGAACAAACATCAGCCTTACAACTAAATCAAATCAAACAAATTCAATCCCTGAACCCTCACAAAGGTTTGCTGCGCCACCTGTAGTGCCGTGGTTTGAAAGGTAATATTGGTAATTGCTTCGGCAATATCTAAATCTTCAATTTCAGATCGCACACCCTGTAATGAAACGCTTTTGGCTTCGTTATCATCAACCTGACTTTCAATTGAATTAATGCGCCCGCCAATACTGGTTTGAATATTAATTATATTATCCATCGCGCGATCTATATTATTTAAAGCGTTATCAATTTGCTGAGATAAAAATGAATTCGATGGAGCGCCTGCGCCAAAGAACCCCGAGTCACCCACAATCGCTGAAGTAATTGACGGCACCGATGCCACCGTGTTGCCATTGTTATTTAATAACAAAACACCATCGTTGCTGGTGTCGGTTAAGTTGCTTAAGTTCAGGTTGCTAAACACTTCGCCATTGCCACCGTCGGTTCTAAATTCAATTGCATTGGTTGTCGGATTAATTTCAAACGTTACACTTAAGTTTGGGGTTAAACCATTTAAGGTAAACGTGCCATCGCCGTTATCGGTAACACCCGCAGTAACCAGCGCAGTTGTGATATTAGTTGCGGTTGCCGCATCTGTTGCCCCCGCCACTGCAGCAACATTTAATGTAATACCGTCAAAATCTAAATCGAAAGTAATTGCATCACCTGCGGCAAAGTTATTAGCTAAATAATCACCACCAAAGTTACCAGTAATATCACCAGTACCGGGCGTCTCCAACTCTCTTACCAAATCGGTTAAGGTGGTGAAAATATCCTGGTAACGACTGGCATCTATAGTAAATTCATCACCGGCTACAGGCTCACCACTAATTTCAACTTCAATGCCATCAAAAGTAATTGAGCCTCCATCGCTAAACGGTGTAGGTATAAGCACTGCAGTGCCGGTTGTGTTATTAAACACTTCGTAATTATCTGCATCGACAAAACTAATTGTATAATCATTGCTTAAAAAAGCCGTTTGATCGACCACTGAGCCAGTGCTGATTTTACCGGTGCCCGCATTGGTGCGATTCGCATCAACTGAAAAATCTTCGTTGCCTAACCGTATTTTCTGAAAAACTTCTGCACCAGAATCGGTAGAAGCCACCTGCCGATTCGGGCCGATTTGAATCGCCAGCTGACCCTCATCACCATTGTAGGTGTAGTTGCCCACACCATCGGTTGAGAATGCCTGGGTTTTAGATTGAAAACCCGCAAACACATATTCACCATTGGCATCGCGGGTATTGGCGTAATCAAATAATTCGGCCAGACGTTCTTTGATTTCACCGGCAATCGCCTGATTACTTTGTAAATCATTAACGCCGGTGTTGGCGGCTTGAATGGATAACTCACGCACCCGTTGCAAAATATTAACTGAAGAATCCAGCGTAGCTTCTTCTAAATTTAAGCGCTGTCTTGCGTAATTTGCGTTTTCATCAAACTGCGTAATTTGACTGAGTGCTTCTTTTAAATCAGACACGCGCGATGCACCGCCCGGATCATCCGAGGGTAAGTTTATTTTTTTACCGCTGGATAATTCACTTTGCGAATTCAGCAATTGCTCCTGCTTTTGCAGTATGCTGCGCACGCCCTGTTGTTGAATTAAATTGGTTGATACTCGCATTTTATTACCTGGTTAATAATCTTATTGTTCTTGCTCTGAACTCATAACTATGGGCTCATAACTATGGGCTCATAATTATGGCGCTTACCATTATCAAATGTTTGTATTTGATAATGATGTAACTGTTACATTTATTTATTCGCTTCATTCAGTTCGATTCTGTCATACCTGCGAAAGCAGGTATCCAGTGTCTGTTAATTGTTCAAAGTCACTGGATTCCTGCCTTCGCAAGAATGACAACATAAACAAAAACTAAATAAAAATAAATTTTACAAATTAAAAAATTCAAACCGCACTCAATAACGAATTAAATAATTCCTGCGACGTTTGGATGACTCGCGCTGCCGCCTGATAAGCCTGTTGAAACCGAATTAAATCTGCCGCTTCTTCATCTAAATTAACTCCCGAAACACTTTCCCTGCGATTCATTGCCTGCTGCAAAATACTGTCTTCAACCTGTAAATTAATTTTCACCTGTTGGCTTACAACGCCTACACCGGAAACCAGTGAATTGTAAGATTGTTGCAATGTTGATGTGCCATTATCCAGTACATTCTGTCTTTGAATATCCGCTAACAATAACATGTTGCTGTTATCTGATTGCCCATTGGCATTATTTTGCACGCTGACAATATCACCCGCTTGCGGCTCACCATTTAACTGTAACTGCCAGCCATTTTGATTAACCGTAATGCCATTAAAATACACCACATCATCTTGCAAAACGGTGCCGCTGATCTGGTCAACCACATCAAATGTACCGGCGGGATTGGCGGGATCAAAAAAGATATTTACGCTGCGGGTTAAGTCGCCATCCTGTGAATCGGTTACGCTTAACTGGTTAACTTCAACCTGCCCGATATTGCCGACACTTACACTGGCACGAATCGGCGATGCTGCGGCAAAATTATCGGGGTTAGAAATTTCAGTGGTAAAATTCACCGCGCCCAGTCGCGTAGCGCGAATATAAAATGAGTCGCCGGTTACCGGCACATCAACCGCAATATCCGCTGGCGTTATTTGCAAACCATCCACAGTAAATGGGCCACTGCCACTATCAACCGTGACGTTGTCGGTTAAGCGCACCACATTAAAATTAGCCCCGTCAAAACGCACTTCATAATCGGAAGTGGTTAGCGCATTGGCATCAACAACTGAATAGTTCACTAAGCCTGCACCGGTGTTTTCTAAATTGGGAATGGCTACGCTGCTCGGGCCAATAAAAGTAGATGCACTTGTATTGGTCACCACACCGGCGGTAGCCTGAGTACTACTTGAACCCAATTCTGATAAAGTTAAAATGGCATCATTAGCCACCCCATCCACCAGATTATCAATGACTAAATTATTACCGGTGGAGCTGGGGCCACCGGCCGTTTCAAATTTTATATTGGTGCCAAAAAGCTCAAAGGTCATGCTCACACCAGGGGTATCGCCACCGGCCAGCGTGTAAGTGCCATCACCATTATCAGTAACATTGGCATCGGCAACAATACCGGTTGCGCCAAACAATAAACCGTTGGCAATATCCTGATTAGTATCACCGCCAAGCACGGTGTAAGACGTCGTAACCGTCTGCCCATCAAAGGTTAAATCAAAGCTCACTGTGTCGCCCACATCAACGCCGTTATTTAAATAATCCCCGCCAAACTGCGCCTGTAAATTGCCCGTAGGTACCGTATTAAATACATTGCTGCCTAAGTCACCATTCAAATCTATGCCCTGTATATTTTGCGTATTGATCGATTCTGATACTGCAATGGCGGTGCGCCCTAATTGATTTTGCGCCGAGCGCAGCAGGTTAACTCTTAAGTCCAGCAGGCCGCCTAGCTCGCCGCCCACCACAGAATCGGTTACCACCACTGCGCTGCCATTACTCTGAATTGCGATGGCGGTTAAATCAGGTTGCGCTGCGTCCTGCTGGGTTACTAAATCAAATGACACTTCATTCGATACTAATAACTGGCCGGTACCTACCAGCACATTTATGGTGCCATTGGCCTGCTCAACCACATTTACGCTAATTTTTTCGGAGAGCTGTTTTAGCAGCGCATCACGTTGATCAAGTAAATCTGCAGGGCGATTATTGACGTCACTGATGCTGGAAATACGTGCATTAATACTGGCAATTTCGGCGGTAATCGAATTCACTTCCGTGACTTTCACTCGCAGGCTACTGTCCACTTCCGATTCAATCACCTGCAGCTCTTTACCCAGTGATTCAAAGCGCTGCTGTAAATTTTCTGCTGCACCTAAGAGCGCAACCCGCGGCGCGTTGGCCGAAGGGTCGTTGGCAACATCGTTCATGGCATTGAAGAAATTATCCAGTGCCGGCAATAAACTGCCCAGATCATCGGCCAGTAAACCTTCTACTCGCCCCGCATAAGATTCGAAGGTGGTTAGGCGTGAAGTTGAGGAAGTTGAATCGCGTAAACTTATGGTATTGAACTCATCAATTATGCGCTTCACATCAGTGAGCTCGACCCCCTGGCCAAAAAATCCCGGCCCCTGTCGAATCGGTAAACGCGCGTTTAACTCAACTCGCTGGCGTGTGTAGTCTTCATTGCCAACATTGGCAATGTTTTGCGAGGTGGTAGCTAATGCGCCCTGATAGGTCATTAGTCCACTTAACGAGGTGCTGAGTATACTGGGCATAGTGCCTCACTTTCCTATTTTACTTTGGCCTTATTCACTACTGGCCCGGTCAACCGATTTCCTGAAAGTGTTCTCAGGTTAGCGGCACTTTTGTTTTATTCTTGATCTCGCTCGTACTATTTTTTGTTTCTGCTACGTTGAAAGATTGAGGCATTACCCCCCCTCAATCCCCCTTTTGCTAAGGGGGAGGTCACTCCCCTCTTAGCAAAAGAGGGGCTGGGGGAGATTTAGCCCCGCCGCCAAAATCAATTATCCCTCTAACCAGCCGAAGACAACTCAGGCGCATAACTTTGCAACTCTTCACTATTACGTATGCGATCAATCTTTTTCGCATAATCCGGGTCAGTTGCATAACCGGCTTTTTGCAATTCCCGTGCATAAGCCTCGCCGTCATAACCACGCTCCAGCGCCTGCTGATAACGCGGATTATCTAAAATAAAATTCGTGTAATCTTCAAATGCCTGGGCGGGAGATTCATAGGCTCTGAATTTTGCCTGCTCCTGTTGCATTACGCCGTGGCGATATTCGCGTGTAGTGATTTCTAATTTTTCACCCTGCCAGCGATCGTCGGCTTTAATGCCAAATAAATTAAAACTGTTACTGCCATCCGCATGTTTCGGCGTATGTTTTCCCCAGCCGGTTTCCAGTGCGGATTGTGCGACTAGCACATCCGCATCCACACCTAAAACGTCAGCCGCGCGTTGCGCATAGGGCCAGATGTCATTAATAAACTCTTTAGCGCTGTTCCAGATACCGGTTGCTTTCTCAACGGCGGGAGAGACTTTTTCTGCATCACTTTGTGAGGTTTTTTGTAACTTAAATAAAGTAACATTACTTTTAGGTATTACATCAACCGGCTTTGGATTAGATAAATACTGATTAATATTTTTATCACTTAATTCATTTTCAGGGGTGCCGCCTAACTGCCGTTCAATGGTGCTGGCCAGACCAATGCCTTTGCCGTTTGAAATATGCATGCTTAATTGTTTGTCATACATTTCCTGATACATCTTGCCGGCTTTGCTGCCAAACAACTCATTTTCAGGCACCGTGTCGCGCATACTTTTTAACATCATCTGCACGAATAACGATTCAAATTGTTTAGCCACCTGCCTAATCGCTTCGGGGCTTTTTTCATGCGCGCCTTTTTTCAGCGCACCTAATGACACACCATTATTTGCCTGAAAATCATTTATCATTGCAGATGCGCTTTGCATAATTAAATCACAATCAACTCAGCGGATAACGAGCCCGACTGTTTTAAGGCTTCCAGCATGGCCACCAGGTCACCCGGCGCTGCGCCCACTCGATTCACCGCATCCACCAGCTCTCTTAAACTGATGCCGGGCCTAAACAGAAACATCCGTGCATCCTCCTGCTCCACATCAATCCGGTCACGCCCAACCACTGCGGTTGTACCGGCTCGATTAAATGCACCACCGGGCTGACTGACAATCGGGTCAGCCGTGACACTCACCACCAGATTACCGTGCGCAACCGCCGCGCGTTTCACCCGCACTTCATCGGTAATCACTATCGTACCGGTGCGTGAATTCACAATAATACGCGCCGGCGCTTTACCCGGTGACACCGAAATATTTTCCAGAAAAGAGACAAACTCGACTTTTTGCGAAACCGTTGGCGGGGTTAACACCTGAATCGAAACCGAGTCCAGCGCATGGGCGCTGTCCGGACCGAGCACATTGTTTATAGCCTGCACAACATGTTTAGCGGTAGTGAAATCACTGCGGTTTAAGTTGAAAACCACCTTTTCCATTTTCGCAAACGGGTTGACTACCTCGCGCTCAATAATGGCACCGCTGGGAATACGCCCGACGCTGGGCACATTAACTGTCACCTTCGAGCCATCACTGCCGGCAACACCAAAACCACCGACAATTAAATTACCCTGTGCCACCGCATAAATTTTTCCGTCGGCGGCTTTTAATGGCGCCATCAATAAACTGCCACCGCGCAAACTTTTTGAATTACCTAATGATGAAACCGTGATATCAATTTTCTGGCCGGGTTTGGCAAATGCGGGTAAATCCGCATGAATGGCCACGGCGGCAACATTTTTCAGCTGGGGCTGAGTACCGGGCGGCACGATAATGCCGTATTGTTGCAGCATGTTGTTAAAACTTTGAATGGTGAACGGGGTTTGAGTGGTCTGGTCGCCGGTGCCGTCCAGCCCCACGACCAACCCGTAACCTACCAGATGGTTATCACGCACCCCTGCAATTGAGGCGATATCCTTTAAGCGCTCGGCTTGAGTGGTTGTGGGCAGTATTAATATGCTGATGGTAAGTAATACTATTTTTCGCCAATGCATTGGCTTGCTCCAGATTTATTGATTCTTTATGTGGATTATTGCAAGTGTGATGCCAAGTTGGTTTTTATTGTTATGTGGTTTTTAAATGATGAAAAATGATGTTGAGGATATTGGCATTGGGGTCGGAGTCAATGCCAGCAAGTTAAGCTCTAAGTGCATGTTGTTAAAAACATTAATTAATTTCAAGGTGTGACCTCCCCCTTAGAAAAACGGGAATACAAATAATGTAATGAACTACCAGATACATCGTGCGTATAGGTTATAACACTGAGGGGATTTAAAAGGCTTCAGAATTTTCTGCTCTATAAATAAAGCGTTTTAACCTGAATGTTTTCAAATCTCGCCGTCACCCTGGCCGCTATCCTGCTAAATTTGATTTGATACTAAAATATTCATATTCCCTCTTTTTCTAAGAGGGGGGCAAAACCAGGCAGGTTTTAGCTAACGCCTGCAGGTATACCTTATTGCCGCCTGTCACACGCTTTCACAGACTAAAACGGCCACCAGTTGCCATTCATAAACTGTCCGAACCAGCCCTGATTATTGGCATCGGCCAGGAAGCCTTCACCGCTATAGGCAATCTGTGCATCAGCTAATTTTGAAGACACTATTGTGTTATCTGCCTGCACATCCAGAGGTCGCACCACACCCGCAATACGAATATATTCATTACCCTGATTTAAGGTAAACCATTTTTCGCCCTGCACTACCAGATTATCATTCGGTAAAATATCAATAACCGTCACCGTAATTTCACCATTTAAACTGTTGCTTTGTGTGCTGTCTGCTTCACCCGTAAATTCACGTTTCGGCTCTATACCCATCTCCAATATACTAGCCCCATTAAAGGTTGGTGTAGTGCCAAAAATAGTGGGGCTTGGTATATCAATGGAATCTTCTTTTTTGGTGCTGGTTTCGGCTGATTTACTGGCACTGGTACTTTCTTTTAATATCACCGTAAGTATGTCACCAATGCGATACGGTTTAGGATCTTCAAACAGCGAAAGGCTGTGCTGCTGAAATAATGAACCATTAGTATAAACCGGTGGACTGGGTGCAACGGGCCTTATAATCGGCTCGAAGTCAGCAAGCTCCTGCGGAGTTGTTACGCAGCCGCTAATGACTGACAATAATATAATTAACTGCGGAACAATTATTATGGATTTTATTCTCATTATTTTCACCTTAAAACATAAAATTTTTACAGGTTATTGCTCACATACTGCAACATCTGATCTGCGGTTGAAATTACTTTTGAATTCATTTCATAGGCGCGCTGGGTTTCAATCATGTTCACTAACTCTTCCACTACATTTACATTGGATGTTTCAACCGCACCACTTTCCAATGTACCCAAACCGGTTAAGCCTGGAGTGCCGGTAATGGGTGAACCACTGGATGCAGTTTCTACATATAAATTATTACCATCGGGTTGTAAACCTGCGGGGTTTACAAAATCGGCTAACTGAATGTTACCTATTTGTGTAGGGCTGGTGTTATTGCCCGTAACCACACTGACTGTGCCATCCTGCCCAATAGTAATACTTTGAGTGTCGGATGGAATAGTTAATGACGGCGTTAAAAATTGCCCCTGCGAAGTCACTACCTGACCATTGGCATCTATTTGAAAGGTACCATCGCGAGAGTAAGAAATAGTGCCGTCGGTTTGTTGAACTTGAAAAAATCCGCGGCCTAAAATCGCCATGTCTAATGCATTGCCCGTTTGCGTTAAATTACCTTGCGTGTGTAATTTTTGAGTGGCAACAATACGTACACCGGTGCCGGTTGAAAAACCCGATGGTGCTCTGGTATCCTGCGTAATCTGTCCACCGGCCTGACGTTTATTCTGATAAATTAAATCCTGAAAAATTGCCTGATCACGTTTAAACCCGGTGGTGTTTACGTTCGCCAGATTATTTGAAATTAAAGATAAACGGGTTTGTTGTGCGTCTAAACCGGTTTTTGAAATCCACAGTGCCGGGTTCATTTTTGTTCTCCAAACATTTTAATTATTTGAGAGATTTGCATGAAACATTTTTCGTCATCTGCGAAGGTTTCTATCTCAGATCCGGTGACCTTGTGCGCTATAAAGTCGCTGGATTCCCGATAGAAACCTTCGGGAATGACGATGTTTTTAAATTTTTCGTGTTTCATGCAAAGTTCTCAAGTTTAAATTTTTTCATTATTGATTACGTAATAATCTTGCGGATGATTCATCCAGCGTTTTAGCTTCTGTCATGAGTTTTATATTAGTTTCAAACTGCCGGGCATTGGTGATTAAATCAATCATTTGGCCCACCGCATTTACATTACTGTTTTCCAGCACGCCGGTTTCAAGATGCACGTCAGCAACAGCGGGTGCGACTGCACCCCCTTTTAATTGCAACAAGCCATCGGCATTTTTTTGTAAGTTTTTAACATCCGGATTAACCAGTTTAATGCGATCTGTAATAACTAAAGCTGAAGCAGCCTGCCCAACTGGCACAACGCTGATAGAACCGTCGGCACCAATATCAATTTTTTCAGATTGTGGTAAAGCAATTGGCCCGCCATTTCCCATTACCGCAAAACCGGTGCCGGTTGTTAAACGTCCAACACTGTCGATCTTTAAATTTCCAGCGCGGGTATAAGCCTCTTCACCTTCTTCGTTTTGCACCGCAATAAAACCATCGCCATTAATCGCCACATCCAGTTCCTGACCGGTGGTAATAATTGAGCCGGCGGACATATCTATATCATCCGCATTCTGCTGATTCATCACCCGCGTATTTAAACCCGGGCCACTGACATGCCAACTGGTAAATGTATTGAGCTGCGACTTAAAACCCAATGTATTAGCATTCGCCAGATTATGCGCGATAGCAGTTTGCGCCTGCATCGCCTGGCGAGCTCCATTGGTTGCGGTGTATAGCATTTTATCCATTAGATATTTACCTTATTCACTTATCTTATTAAATCGGGCTGCTTAAATATTAATAATGGTTTGAGTAATGGTATTAGCGGTTTCTATGGCCTTCGAATTAGCCTGAAAATTTCGCTGCGCGGTAATTAAATTAACCAGCTCGGCGGTTAAATCAATATTGGATGTTTCCAGTGAGCCGGACTGTATTAAACCTAAATTACCGGTTCCCGCCTCGCCACCAATGACCGGCCCGGAAGACACGGTTTCTACCCATGAGGTATTACCGGTTTGACGCAAGCCCTGCGGATTATCAAAACGCGCCAGTGCAATTTTACCCAGCGCGGTGGTTTGACCATTGGTAAAACTGGCTCGCACCAGCCCACCATCATCCACTTCTAAACCCGCAAGGCGACCGGTTGAAAAACCATCCTGACTTAAAAACTGCACTGAAAAATCACCCTGTGCTTCCTGGGTAACGGTGTTGCCCTGGCTGGTAAAGTCGATGGTAATATCTAAAGGTGCGGCGCCATTGGTTAATGCAAAAGCATCAAAATTCATTGCGCCGTTGCCGGTTGAGTTTGCGGTGTCGAGTACACCCGATGAATCAAAATCCAGTGTTGCCGGGGTAACTACGCCGGCACCACCGATTTCCATTGGAAACCCATCAAGCGTTGAGCGCACTTCCCAGCTATTGTTCAGCTCATCTGTCATCACGTAATACATGGTTAAAATATGCGAGCTGCCCTGTGAATCAAACACAGTCGCTGAGGTTGAATTATTATAATTTGACGTGTTGGGCGTAACCGTTGTGCCATTGGTTATGGCGGTGGTAAATTCTTCATCAATACCACCGGCAACGGTTGGGTCAATTTGCGGGCTTAAGCCGGCAGGTAAATTCAAATTAATATTTAATGCCGTAGATGCCTGTGGGCTACCCACTGTATTTGGCACCTGCAGTGGAATAGTGCCGGTTAAACTGGTTGTGCCCACAATACCTGTCAGTGGATCCACTGGAAACACCTGCAAAATCTGCCCCGCACTGTTAGCCACCAGACCATTCTGGTCTACCTGAAAAGCGCCGGCGCGGGTAAAGGATAATTCACTGCTGGTTTGATTAGGCTTCATCACAAAAAATCCTTCACCGGTAACCGCCATATCTAGCGTGTTTTCGGTAAAATCTAAATTGCCCTGCCCAAACTGTTGCGACACTGCGGCCAGCTGCACACCAGAACCAATAGCATTGGATGTGGTGCCTAAAGGCGATGCGGCAAACACATCGGCAAACTCGGCACGTGAACCTTTAAAACCGGTAGTGGCAACATTCGCAATATTATTACTGGTTACGTCCAGGTCGGCTGATGCGGCGTTTAAACCACTGAGTGAAGTACTAAATGTCATGCTAAATTCCTCGCATTAAAGTTCAGTGAAACTACTGAATCTGATTAACCTGATTAAAACTTACGGTACCTAAATTTTCTAAATCAACCTGCATAGGTTGACCCGGCGCGCCTAATGTTAAGCTGCGCACCTGATCTAAAACCTGTGGTGTGAGTATTTCTGAATTACCACCAAAGCTGGCCTCTACTTCTATACGATAACGCCCGGAAGGTGCGCGCTGGCCGTTAAAGGTGTTACCGTCCCAGTTAAATTGCAACTGACCTATTGGCTGTGCGCCTAACTCAACCCGATTTAAGGCTTCGCCATTGGCGTTGTAAATATTTACCGCCACATCGGTTGCACTGGAATCTAATTCAACCGCACCCAACAGTGCGCCCTGATTCGGCAGGTAGCCCTGATCTAAATTCACCAGTACCTGTCGGCCAATTAAACTCGATGCCTGTAGTGCCTGTGATGACTGTAAATTTGAAGCTAAATCCTGAAACGAAACCAACAACTCGTTAATCCCATTAACCGTACCAAACTGTGCAATCTGCCCCATAAACTCACCATTTTCCATCGGTTTAAACGGGTCCTGATTGGCGAGCTGGGTTGTCATTAATTTTAAAAATTCATTCTGACCTAACTCTGTTCGGCCTTCTTCTGTATTCTTGGATTCTGCGAGAGTTCGCAAACCCGGAATATTTTCAAATGCATTAACGTCCATAATTAACCCTGCCCCATCTGTAATGTTCTGAGTGTCATTTCTTTCACTGTACTTAATACTTCAATATTATTTTGATAACTTCTGGATGCGGAAATCATATCTGCCATTTCGGCAATCGAATCAATCGCCGGGCTAAACACAAAACCTTCGTCGTTTGCCAGCGGATGATTGGGGCGATATTGTGGAATCGCCATGGTTTGTTCCTGCATAATTTCTCTAACTCTAACCGTTGCAACATCATCGCTATTACCACCCTGCGCCTGCATCACCGTTTCAAAAATGGGGTGACGCGCCTGATACACATCATTTTCATTGGTGGCAATCGTATCTGCATTTGCCAGATTTGATGCGATGGTATTTAAGCGCAACATCTGCGCGCTCATGCCGGATCCGGCAATATCAAATACTTTAAAAACCGACATACCTACTCTCCTCTAAAGGCTGTTTTCAGGCCTTTGATTTTGCGCGACATAATATTCATGCTTAGCTGATAGCGCATGGCATTTTCTGCAAATGCGGCTTTCTCTTTTTGAGTATCAACCGTGTTGCCATCTGCTGCACTTTGTTGCACTTCACGATATTGCACATCATTAGAATAAGCCTGCTGAGCTAAGCTAATATGGCTTTTATTAGTAGTGCGCATTTTTACCGAATCATTTTTTGCACGTTGCAACACCGCATTAAAATCAATGTCACGAGCCTTGTAATTAGGTGTATCCGCATTAGCGATATTTTCAGATAACAATTGGGTGCGACGCTCAAACAGCAGTAGCGCATCATCATGAATCCCAAACGCATTATTAAAATTAACTGGCATAAATTTTTCCTCTTGCAGATGATATTGCAAGGCTGATGCCAAGTTGGTTTTTAGTTGTTTTTCAATGAGTTAGCAAAAACATACCGAAGGGTATTGTTGTAAAGGTGGCAACAGTTGCCGGTGGGTGGCAATGAATTGAATGTTCAGGAGATAGCTTTAGCTGACGAAAAAGTAGCGTGATGCGCAATCGAGCACAGGAGATTATATTATGGATAAAACAAATTGAGACTTTTGATGGACGATTTTATTTAAACCGGCTTAAGCCGATAAACCACGCCAGTGCTGGCACGCACCATTTCAAACTTGTCACAATATTGAGCGATAGATTCGGATGCACCCAGCATTAAAAAACCGCGTGGATTTAATGCCTGCGCCATACGGTTTAAGATGTCACTTTTAGATTCTGCTGAAAAATAAATAAGCACATTACGACAAAAAATCGCATCAAATTTTCCTAACGATGTATAGCTCTGTAATAAATTAATTTCACGAAAATTAACACGACTGCGGATATTTGCATTCACCTGCCACTGATCACCCAGCGGTGAAAAATATTGGCGTTTGCGTTCTTCGGACAATCCGCGCGCTAAAGCCAGTGCATCGTATTTTGCCTGTTTGGCAGCTGTTAAAATTTCCTGCGATATATCTGTTGCCGTTATATCAACTTTAAAACCCGGGTTTTTTTTCAGATGTTCATCAGAGATCATACTAATAGAATATGGCTCCTGCCCACTTGAACAAGCAGCTGACCAGATGCGAATAGAGTTTTTTTTCTGTTGCTTATAGTCTTCAAATATCGTTTTACTGAGCACTTCAAAAGGATAGGTATCACGAAACCATAAAGTTTCATTGGTGGTCATCGCTTCAATGACTTTTGTGCGCAAGTCTGAGCGCAGCGTTTTATTTAATGCGTTAACCAGTTCCTGCAATGTTGCAATATTATTTTCTTTCATCAATCGATTAAGTCGACTGGAAACCAGATAATGTTTATTTTCGCCTAAAACAATACCACAGGCTTTTTCCAGAAAACTCTGGAAATTTTTATATTCATCTGGGGAAAAGCTTTCGGTCATATGAAATTTAGCCTACCTCTTTATATGAGGTTTAACATTTTATGTCTGATAATTTTTTATTAGAAATTTATTTAACACTATACATCGGTCACGTCTTCCATGCCTTCTGCAGGATCTTTATTATTAATAATATTAATCACCGAGTGCGCCAGTTCATTAGGTTTAAACTTGGGTACAAAATGATTAGCACCTACCTTTTCCACCATGCTGTTATTAAACACACCGCTCAATGAAGTATGTAACATAACATATATATCCTGCATTCTCGGATCTTTACGAATTTTAGTGGTTAAGGTATAGCCATCCATTCTGGGCATTTCAATATCGGAAATAACGAGTGCAATTTTTTCGCTTAATGGTGATCCGTCTTCTACCATTTTTTCCAGCACTTCATAACCTTCCTGCCCGTCATTGGCTAAGGTGCATTCAATACCGACTTTTTCGAGCACTCTTCTGACCTGATTACGGGCAACCGATGAGTCATCAACCACCATAACGTGCTTGGGTTTTTCATCTGTAAAGGTTTCTGCTCCACTTAACACGTCATCCGAAATTTCTTCACTGAATCCCATAATATCCGCAAATACACGCTCGACGTCGATAATCTCAATCATTTCGTTATCGACATGAGTAACCGCGGTTAAATAACTTGTGCTGCCACTGCCCTTCGGTGGCGGCAAAATATCTTTCCAGTTCATATTAGTAATACGATCAACACCCGCTACCATAAAACCCTGAATATAACGGTTGTATTCTGTAACAATAACAAAACTATTTTCCCTGTCCTTAATTGGATTATTGCTAATAGCTAAACCTAAATCCATTACCGGAATGGTACGGTTTCTTAAATGCGCAACCCCGACGACTTTATGATTAGCTTTTGGCATGTGAGTGAGTTTGGGGCAGCGAATCACTTCCTGCACTTTAAAAACATTAATACCGTAACACTGTTTTCCCTCCAGTCGAAACAGCAATAATTCAAGCCGGTTAGTTCCCGCTAATTGGGTACGACTATCAACACTATCTAATACGCCTGCCATTTATGACTCCCGGATGGTGACATTAAATTCTTTCATTTCTATACGAACTAAATACTTCAAAACTTTATATATGCAGCTGCATTATGCCTCGATTTAAAAATATTAAGCTATACTTTAGTCTAACTGGCACACAAATTGAGAAATACTCAATTTCTGGTCTCTAAAAGATATTAGTCGATATATAGTGAAGTGCTAGTAAATAACGATAAACACACAAAATTTTTCTTACGCAATATTGAGAGACAAATGCCCAGTCCTATTATTTTAACTAAACATGTTCTACCCATTCTGCAAGCCGCATTGAATGCAGATATTAAGCATCTACAAAAACTTAAGAGCAATAATCCCGGATCAGCGTCTGCCATTGGAGATATTATTTCAACTATTTCAGAGAATAATCTTAAAGTTTCTAATGCCGCCGCAGCGGGTGTAGAGTCACTTTCAGAAACTTATGAAATTCTCACCAAAAACCTGCAATTACAAAAAGAAGCCATCAGTATTAATGACGCTATTGCCAGTGTTGCCACGGCCACTGAAGAAATGGCGGCAACGGCAGCTGAAATTTCCCAGTCTTCTACTTCTACTGCTCAACGTGCAACCGAAAGTTACAGCAAAACCGAATCCGGCAATGAAGCCATATCGTCAATGATGGGTAATATGGATCAGTTAGAAACCGCTATGTCATCAATGTTTGGTGAAGTTCAAAAGTTTGCCGGCTTTACTGATGAGATAAATAATTTAACCGCGACTGTGCGTGATATTGCCAACCAGACCAACCTGCTGGCATTAAATGCCGCCATTGAGGCAGCACGTGCAGGCGAAGCTGGACGGGGTTTTGCCGTAGTTGCCGATGAAGTTAAACAGCTTGCATCTAAAACAGAATCGGCAACGGTAGAAATTGAATCGGTTACCAATACAATGAATAGCTTAATGGACGAAGTCGGCAGTTCAATGACATCCAGTCAGGAGCGTCTCAATCAAAGTCTGGATAGCCTGGAAACTGTAGCTATTGCACTTAGCGATGTCACAGCTGTTGTTAACGATGTAACCGAACAGGTGCAAACAATCTCTACATCGGCCGATGAGCAACAGGCAGTTTCTGCTGAAATGGCATCAAAACTCAATGAAATAACCATCGCAGTGCAGCATGAAAACCAGCAGGTTGATGATATTGCTTTCCATGCCAAACGACTTAATGCGGCAATATTAAGCCAGTTCAATCAGCTGGCAACCTTAAATCAAGATCAAATCCTGTTACAAACAGTAAAAGCCGACCACGTCACCTGGAAAATACGCCTTGCTGCTATGGCCATGGGCGGAGATGTTATTCCTGAAAACGAATTGAAAGATCATACCCAGTGCCGTTTAGGACAGTGGTATTACGCAAAAGGTAAAGATAACTTTAAAAATAACGAGGCATTTCAGAAAATGGAGCAGCCACATGCCAGAGTTCACGAAATTGGCAAAGAAATTGCAGCATTAGCATTACAAGGCCAAACAGATGCTGCTAGTCAAAAAATTGTTGAAATGGAAGGCTACAGCAAACAACTGTTTGAGCATATACATGACTTACTAGACGAGGTTAATTCGCCATGACTATCAGCTCTGCCAACTTGAGTAAATATATACTACACAGTCTTTTTTTCATTCTTTTCAGTAGTATAAGCAACTCAACACTGGCAGAGCCTCAGCCCTCACAAACCCCGCAAGCTCACCATAAGCACCAGAATATCATTGAAACCGCCAGACAATTTCTTGACGCAAATATAGATAAGTCTCAATTCTCTCGCATTCGTATTCAAATGAGCCAGTTAGACCCAAGGCTACGCTTAAGCAATTGCCCGCAACCATTAACCAGTACTCTAGCGCCGGGCAGTCAATTTTCAGGTAAGACCACTGTACATTTACGCTGCAACAGCACTAGCCCCTGGACGGTTTATATTAGCGCACAGATACATCTTTATGGAAAAATTATCCACACAGCAACGCCACTGACAAGAGGTCATATTTTAAAATCATCCGATTTAGTATCCACAGAAGAGGATTTGAGCCGAGTGAGATATGGTTATTTTACTGATACAAAAAACCTGATTGGAAAGCAGTTAAAACGCCAGCTTCCGCAGGGCAGAATCATTAAAGCCAATTACGTCAAATCTAAAACGCTAGTTAAAAGAGGCGAACTGGTTTCGATTGTCGCAGAAAATACCGGATATTCAGTAAAAATGACTGGAACCGCAATGAGCAGCGGCGCTTTGGGTGACCGAATTCAGGTTAAAAACAGCTCTTCAAAGCGGGTTATTGAGGGCACCATTAAAAAAGCCGGCGTAGTGAGCATAAATTAAATCGTGATTTTTATTAAAGTTATTTTGCATGCGGCCGATAAAGACTGCGAGAGAGTAAAAATGGGTGATGCACCCTTAATTTATAGAGCACAGCCCGGGTATATCGAACTGGGCATACCGGAGCAACACAATGACAAACCCAATTAACCCGCTTGGTAGATCAACTGCCGGTTCAGTCAACAGTAATAGCGAAAAAGCGCAAACTAAAAATACTAGCACTGCTGACAATACTTCAAGCACTGTTTCCTCAGGGGATACTGTCAGTCTGTCACAGGAATCACAACAAGTAGCTGGTTTGCAGCAACAACTAAAAGACAGCTCAGCCATAGATCAGGCAAAAGTCGATGCTATTAAGCAAGAAATTGCGAATGGGAACTACCCACTGGATGCAAATAAAATCGCTGAAAACTTAATTAATCTGGAACAGTCGCTGATTGAATAGCGAATGTAAAAACGGTAAAAACTATGACGGCTCTATACTCTCTCTTACAAGACATTCAAACTCAAAGCCAACAACTTCTCGACTGTTTAAGCCGTGAAAAAAAAGCCCTGGATAAAAACCAGTTAGAAGATCTTGCACAAATCGCTGATCAAAAACAAATATTACTTGAGCAACTAGATCGCCTGGACAAACAGCGAGCAGCTAACTCATGCGAGAAAAACTTTGATGCATTTATTATAAAAAGTAGCGATCCGAAATTAAAAACACAATGGAAATCAACGCGTAATTCTATTATTGCCTGCCAGCAACAAAATGAGATTAATGGGCGATTAATCAATAAACGCAGCTTAATGAATCAGGATATTCTGGCGATTTTAAGTGGTCGCAACCAACCCTCTGATAATACTTATAATGCTAAAGGCAACCAGACCAGCAAGACTTCTTTATATAGCGGCATTAAAGCTTAAACCTGATTCTATAAATTTTTCTGGCAGCAGTAATTAATGCTTTATTACCCTGAAGTATTTTTTGCTACGCTTCAATCGAATGCTGCCACCCCACTCAAAATAAAATTCATCTGAACAACTCCCTACTTTTAATCGGCTTTCCTTCCAGATAATAATTTAATATTACCCGCATCAAGCGCTTTGCATCTTTTAGTGATTGCGCTGAATTAAGCGTGTTTGCATCCAGATCAAGTAAACTTTTTCCTGATAATTTCAAAATATATGATTCATCATAAACTGTTTTTACATTCACTGGTCCATGCTCCAGGTAATAAGCATATTCTTCATTTACGTCAACCGCCTCACCCGACTCGGCGTTTAATGATAAATTTAAACCGAAGCCTAACTCTTCTAATAATTGTTTTTCGAAAGATCTTAGTATTGGTTCTATTTCATGTTTATCAGATAGTAAACGAACAATAGATTCATACAAATAATATATTCGCTGATTTACATCATGTTTATGAAATAACTTCATAATTAATTCATTTATATAAAACGCACTGGGTAAGGCTTTGCCTGTCAAATTCAAATTTTTAACCGCCTGTGGTTCAGCCGCCGTCAAAGTTGGCATTTCACCTTTACCTGACCAGCCAATAAGCAAAGGCCTGAACGGTTGTAAAATACTTTTTAAGCGAGATTTTGCACCCCGGCTTCCTCGGCTCATTAATGAAAGCCGGCCATGTTCGGGGGTGATAATTTCTAATATCTGACTGGTATCACGAAACGCGCGGTGATGTAAAATGTATGCTGGCTGATCCTGAATACGCATGGGCAAATACTATCAGGAAAATGAAAAAGAAAATAAGAGCAAGGAATAAGTCGCCTTGTCTATCTCTGCCACAGGCACGCACAAAAAGCATTTGAGTTTATTGGCATTGATGTGTGGGGACGCACTAATGTCATAATTATATAGATATATCAGAACGAGCATTTACGTGTTTTTATGTAACTATTCAGCATGTTTAAAAATGGATTTATACAGGCGTAAAAACTAACCGTAACTAATCCGCATCATAACCCAGGCTACGTAACGAAGCCTCGCTATCTGACCAGCCGGATTTCACTTTTACCCATAACTGTAAAAAAACTTTACGATCAATTAATGCCTCTATATCTTTGCGGGCTTTAGTGCCGATGCTTTTTAAGCGCGCGCCCTTATCACCAATAACAATAACTTTTTGGCCTTTCGTTTCAACCAGGATTAATGCATGTATACGCGTGATTTTTTCTTCATCTTTATAACGCTCAATTTCTACTGTGGTTTGATAAGGCAACTCGTTGCCTAATTCTCTAACCAGTTTTTCACGAATAATCTCTGCCGCTAAAAAACGCGTGCTACGGTCGGTAAATTCATCGTCCTGAAAAAAAGGCGGTGCTTCGGGTAATTGCGTTAATAAATAACTTTCTAATTGTTCAACGTTATCGCCCTTTGTTGCAGAAACTGGAATAACATTCGCAAATTGATATTTTTCGCTTATCTCACTTATAAATGGCAACAGTTGATCTTTATCACTAATTTTGTCCACTTTATTTACAACTAAGACAACCGGTGCATCAAGATTTTCCAGTTTTTTTAATACCAGTTCATCTTCATCTGTCCACTTTAATGCCTGCACTAAAAACAATACGACATCCACATCCTGTATCACTGAACTGGCTGCACGATTCATATAACGATTAATTGCCCGGTTACCACCGCTATGAATTCCCGGCGTATCAACAAAAATAAACTGTCCGTTATCAACCGTTTTAACACCCATGATCTGGTGGCGGGTGGTTTGTGGTTTACGCGAAGTAATGCTTAACTTCAGGCCCAACATATGATTTAACAATGTTGACTTACCCATATTAGGTCGGCCAATAATTGCAATATATCCACATTTAAAATTTTCGTCTGTCATTATTTTTTCTTTTTGAAAAGCGTTTCGACTTGTTCAATAATTAAATTCGCAGCCAGCTGTTCAGCCTTACGTCGATTACTGGCTTTGCCCTGAGTTTGTAAATTCAGTTTATTAATTTTGCAGCTCACGGTGAACTGCTGATTATGTGCCTTGCCTACAATCTCAATGACATCGTACTCAGGTAAGCCGAACTTTCGAGACTGTAACAATTCCTGCAGTCGTGTTTTTGGATCTTTAAGTGAATTCGCATCAGGGATGTTTTTCAGCTGATCAGAATAAAGCTGTAAGATTAATGAATGGCAGCGCTCGAAATCGCCATCGATATAAACCGCACCCAGAATTGCCTCGACTGTATCAGCCAGAATTGAGTTACGTCTGTGACCGCCACTTTTTAATTCACCACTTCCCAGAATTAAATAATCGCCCAGTTTTAAGTCCTGTGAAACCAGATATAAGCCGTCTTTATTAACAAGGCTTGCTCGTAGACGACTTAAATCACCTTCCGAAGATGTTGGGTAACGTTCAAATAAATCAGCTGCAATAACAAAATTTAAAACACTGTCACCTAAAAATTCCAGTCGTTCATTATTGCCTGCGCCAGCACTACGATGCGTTAAAGCTTCTTTTAATAAATTTATATTATTAAATTTGTAATCAATTAACTTTTCCAGGCGGCTAAAGTTTGATTTTTTTTGATGATACGCTGCAGCCATAAATTTACTTAACTTTTAAATCGACTGCGTAGTCAAACACAACTACATAATCGAGATTACCTACCAGATTTTCACGATGCTCATAGTTCAATGTTAATTTATATCCACCATCGATCTTTTTAAACTGGAAGGCCTTTTTATCAGCATAAATCATTGATAAATTATTTATATCTAACTTTTTGTATAAAATACCACGAATATATTTCGGGTTTTTCCCCTGTATTTTTCCATCTCGAGGCAGCTCATCCAGTATAGACTTCACCGAAGCATAATTCATATAGGCAGGTAATATTTTTAAAACACCAAGCCCTAAAGCTGCCATGAATGAGCCAATAATGGCCATTGAAATTAACGTCATACCACGCTGTTTTTTTAACATACTTCAGACCCTATTTAATAGATTGACCAATGCGCTCAAAGCCTAAACCATTATCCCAGTGCATCCAGATCATAAACGCTTTTCCTACCAGATATTTTTCAGCAACAACTCCCCAATAGCGACTATCATTACTATTGTCTCGGTTATCACCCATCATAAAATAATGTCCTTCGGGGATAATATATTCACCTTCAAAGCCAACAGGCTTGCCAGGTAGTATTAAAATATTATGTTTAACCCCTAAAAGATTTTCAGTGTATTCCTGTGCCGGATTAAACTCCCCCGGACCACTGTATTCACCAATATGCTTAGTTTCTATTGGCTTACCATTTACATAGAGCACTTTTTTGTAATATGCAACGTGATCACCAGGCACACCGACTACTCGCTTAATATAATCTACTGATGGATCGCGAGGATATTTAAATACGGCTACATCTCCACGCTTGGGTTTATCCACCTCAAATAGTACTTTATTAAATACCGGCATTTTTACACCATAGGCAAATTTATTAACCAGAATAAAATCACCTATATATAAACTGGGAATCATGGAACCCGATGGAATGCGAAATGGCTCAACCAGAAAACCACGCAATAAAAATACAATTAACAAAACCGGAAAAAAGGACTTAGCATATTCCACCACAATCGGCTCTTTTGCACTGGGCTGATTTCCGTGCAAACTTTCACCACTATATTCATGGGGATTATTTATTTTACGACGCGGTGCCAGAGCAAGCGTATCAAATAACCAGATGACACCGGTTAATACGGTACCGGATAAAAGAAAAAATGCAAAATCATAAGTAATATTCATAACTAATTTTTTACTCTATCTATTTTTATTGTGCCTAAATATGCGGCTCAAAGATTAAAATTAACATGCTTTCAAAAGGTATTATCTTTCTGCAGTTTAATTAACTGTCTACTTTTAATACGGCTAAAAAGGCTTCCTGAGGTATTTCCACTTTACCAAACTGCTTCATACGCTTTTTGCCTTTTTTCTGCTTTTCCAGCAACTTCTTTTTACGACTCACATCACCACCATAACACTTGGCAGTAACATTTTTACGCAAAGCTTTTACCGTGCTGCGGGCAATAATTTGTCGACCAATCGCTGCCTGTATTGCAATATCAAACATTTGTCGTGGAATTAATTCACGCATTTTATCAGCAACATCTCTGCCACGACGTTGCGATGCATCCGCATGAGCAATTACCGCCAGTGCATCCACTCTTTCCGAGTTAATTAAAATATCCACTTTAACCAGTTTCGCTTCCTGAAAATATTTAAACTCGTAATCAAACGATGCATAACCGCGACTCACCGATTTTAAGCGGTCAAAGAAATCCAGCACCACTTCAGACATGGGCATATCATAGGTTAACGCCACCTGCGCCCCCATGTATTGCATATTGGTTTGCACGCCGCGTTTTTCGATACACAGGCTAATTACATTGCCCACAAATTCCTGCGGTACTAAAATATTCGCCTGAATGATTGGCTCACGAATTTCTTCAATGTGATTCACTTCCGGCAAATCAGACGGGTTATGAATTTGCATCACTTCACCATCGGTTCTCACCACTTCATAAACTACGGTGGGCGCGGTGGTAATTAAATTCAAATCATATTCACGCTCTAAACGCTCCTGCACAATTTCCATATGCAGCATGCCGAGAAAGCCAATACGAAAACCGAAGCCCAGTGCTGATGATGACTCCGGTTCATATTTTAATGCCGAATCATTCAAAGTCAGCTTATCCAGCGCCTCACGGAAAGCCTCAAAATCATCGGCTTCCACAGGAAACATGCCCGCAAATACCCGCGGCTGCACTTCTTTAAAGCCGGGCAATGCCTCTGTTGCAGGATTATCCGTCAGGGTAATAGTATCTCCCACTTTGGCAGAATCAATTTCTTTAATGCCGGCAATAATATAACCAACCTGACCACATTCCAGCACCGGCATATCCGTACGCTTAGGCGTAAAAACTCCGACAAAATCCACACCGTAATTTCTGCCGGTGGACATAATCTGCATTTTATCGCCCTTCGAAATAGAGCCATCAATAATACGCACCAGGGTCACAACCCCCACATAAGAGTCGAACCATGAATCAACAATCAGCGCTTTGAGTGGCGCATTCGGATCACCTTCCGGAGCGGGTATATCTTCGACCAGTCGCTCCAGCAATTCATCAATACCAATACCAGACTTTGCGCTGACCTGACAGGCATCAGTCGCTTCAATACCGATAATATCTTCAATTTCCTGCGCAACTCGCTCTGCATCCGCCGCAGGCAAATCGATTTTATTCAGCACTGGCATCACTTCCAGCCCCAGCTCAATCGCGGTGTAGCAGTTTGCTACGCTTTGTGCTTCCACGCCTTGCGAGGCATCCACCACTAATAATGCACCCTCACAGGCCTGCAAAGAACGAGAAACTTCATAAGAGAAATCCACATGTCCGGGGGTATCAATAAAGTTCAGCTGGTAGGTTTCGCCATCTTTGGCTTTGTAATCCAGTGATACACACTGGGCTTTAATAGTAATACCGCGCTCACGCTCCAGATCCATCGAATCGAGCACCTGTGCTTCCATTTCGCGTTCGGATAAACCGCCGCAAACCTGAATAAAGCGGTCAGCGAGGGTCGACTTACCGTGGTCAATATGGGCAATAATGGAAAAGTTACGAATATTTTGCATGTTGTGTGGCTTTAAAATTCCTGATAGCTTGATGTGCCAACAGAGGCAAACAAACAAATACGGTTAATGTTGGTCAATAATGGCGCACATTATACAGACCAAACCGTGCTACAGATTATTTTTCCGGTTTTATTTTAAACACTGCAAAACCGCGGCCTGATCCAGAAAATAATGACAAATCTGTTGGCCACCACAGAGCACGACGGGGACCTGCGAATCATATTGCTCAATAAGCCGGGGGTGGGAATCGACATCCACTTCGAGAATTTGAAAGTTATGCGCCTGTTGCAGCGCTCTTAATTGCTGCAACAGGTCTTCACAGAGGTGACATCCGTGACGCGAATAGACGGTAAATTCTATCACTCGCTAATCGGAAATTTTCATCACGATAAACTGATTTGCCCCCTGGCGGTGAACCAGAACCGGAATCATACGACCTGTGGGTAAATTAGCCACTTTTTTACGAAAATCTGCGACATTTTTTATATTTTTGCGGTCAAGTTGCATTAGAACATCGCCAGCCGCTAAACCTGAACGATCGGCCGGACTCCCGGGAATAACTTTGCGCACTAACACTCCACGGCCTAATGCTTTTTTAGAGTCGCCATCCAAATCCACCACTTCAACCCCCATGCGGTTAGATGATGCTGACTTCGCTTTTGCGGCGGCAATCGGCTTATCATCGGAGGGTAGCTGTTCAATCAATACATTTAAAACTACTTTACGCCCGTTACGTAACAGTTTTACTTTCGCTTCTGAACCCACTGGCACTCGCCCTACCAGCGGTGGCAGGTCAGATGAATCCATAATCGGCTTATTATTAAACGACAAGATCACATCGCCAGCTTTGAGCCCAGCTTTTTCCGCTGGACTACCCGCAATCACCTGAGACACCAGTGCACCCACGGCTTTATTTAAATTAAAACTTTGTGCTATTTCATGGGTAATTTCCTGAATATACACACCCAGCCAGCCTCGACTCACACTACCAGTGCGTTTCAGCTGTTCAACAACATCCATTGCCATTTCAACTGGAATCGCAAATGACAGCCCCATGAATCCACCGGTGCGGCTATAAATTTGCGAGTTAATGCCCACCACTTCGCCATCCAAGTTAAACAGCGGGCCACCGGAATTTCCCGGGTTAATCGCCACATCGGTTTGAATAAACGACACATAATTCGCCGAAGGCAAACTGCGCCCTTTAGCACTAACAATGCCAGAGGTGGCTGAATGATCAAAACCAAAGGGTGAGCCAATAGCCAGCACCCACTCTCCCACGCGCAACTTATCAGAGCTACCAATGCGCACCACGGGCAAATCGCTGGCATCGACTTTGAGCAATGCAATATCACTAGACTCATCACTGCCAATTATTTCAGCTGATAATTCTCGCTTATCACTTAAGCGCACCAGCACTTCATCGGCACCGGCAATGACATGGTGATTAGTAATGATGAAGCCATTTTCAGAAATAATAAAACCGGAGCCCAGAGACGTAGCTTCCTGAGGCGGGCGTGGCGCACCACCACCCTCACCTAAAAAGTGTTTAAATAAATCGCCAAATGGTGTGCCTTCGGGGATTTGTATTTGTCCACCACCCTGGCCACCATGAAATTGACTAAGAGGATTTCTTGCGGCAATCTTCTGGCGCGTACTGATATTGACTACCGCAGCACCATTGTCTTCAACTAAATCTGCAAACTCGGGTAGTGAGCGCGCCTGCAATTGCAGACTGCTAATAAATAAAACCGGTAATAAAATAAAAAATGAAATAACGTGTTTATTTAATAACATAGATAACCTCTTTGCTCCTGCGCTTAATTATTTTTCAAACTGTTAAATTCTACGAATTAAATGGGGCTGAACTGATTTTTTTAAACCACTACCCGCAAGAATAAATCGCACACCAATCATCGCGAACACAAAGCCCGCAATCACCGATAAAATAGTAACGCCTTCATTAGCAAATAAAACCTCTGCCAACAGGCCAGCCAACATCATACAAATTAACGGAAAGAAATACATCAGCAGTGAACCCTGCACCAGGGCATTTTCATCAATGGCGACAATCACCCGATCCCCCACCTGCACATTTAAATGATTATCAACAATAAATTGCGAGCTGCGCTTGCCCACCACTTTTGCCAGCGTCGACGTGCCACAACCTGATTTAACCGAACAAGTTTGACAGGCTGATTTGCGCTGGGTTTCTAATAAAACCTGCTGATTTTTAACGTCAAGAACGATAGCTGTTTCTTCAATCATATTAAGGTATATCGGCGTGATGCGTCACCAGATGCATAGATTGTGCAATCATGCGAACCGTAGATGCAGGCACCTCTCCAATGGCAGTAACGTGGGCATTATTAATAAATGAGCTATACACATTTACTGGCCCCATGCTGGTGCCACCCGCCCGATGTTTTTGATTTTTTCTGGTCGGTTCAATAAATACCGAAACCGATGCCATGCCATCACTATAAACCACATGGTAACTGGAATTTTTATCCACATTTTTTACCGAGCGTGTCATCACAAAGCCCGCAGGAATATTTTCTGCATGCCATTTTTTTGAAGTCACATCAGCTTTATTCGACAACATCACTTTTTTATATGCCGCGAGTTTTGTCTCATCAATCTGATTTTGTGGCGCAGCATCAAGCAACTCAATATCACTGTACATTAATTGCTCTAACACACGACCTCTATTATTAATCAAGTCGCACTTTAAAAGCAGACCGCTTTGTTTATCTAACCAGAACGTATATCCATAACGATGTTTATCGCGGGGAATCATTTGCACAATCTGGGTTATTTTATTTGCAACTCGCGCCTGCGAACCTAGTTTTAAATGATACAGCTGTTTTAATTTGTCTCTATTTTTAGGCAGTGCGGGGTGCAATGGCCCTTTACTGTTATGCCCCATTTCTGCTGATACAGTAATGCGTTTTTGTATTGGAAAAATGGTGGTTACCTGGCCATTTTTACGAAATATAATCTGGTCTTCACCGGTTTGCGATTCCAGCGTCTGCCAGCTTTTGCCCGCGTGCACACCCTGCTTTACTTTTATGGCCTGTAGTTTATCGCTTTGACGAACAATTAATGTGCCCTGATAATTTTGCTGACTTTGTGCATCGCTCATTTTATCCAGCCAGTTATCAACCGAACCCGCGGTTGCCGCGAAGGAAAAGCATGAGAATAAAAAGAAGGAAATTGTTCTAAACAAGTTTTTACCTCGAGAATATTTTAAAATATAACTTTACCTGTTTCTCCTCTTTGGAAAAAAGGAGTGGTTTTAATGCAGTTAGCCCCCTCTTTAGCAAGGAGGGCATTTATTTAATCCAGTTTCTTCCCGTTCATTAAGTTGAGTATTCAGGTCAGGGGAGACTTACATGATAATAGAAAATCTATTTTTGCGTATCACCCTGTTGAGAATTAACATCTGCCGCTCGTACATAAGGCATCATGCCCTGTAATGTTGACTGACTGGCATAACCCGAATGTTCTAACATATAACGATTTAATTCCTGCTGCTGCGCAGATTTTGGCTTCACATTTAATGTTGATGCCACCTGTACATTGCGCGCAATTTCAGAACTTACCGGTACCACTGGAACCGATTGAGCAAGCTGTGCAGACTGAGATTTTTCATCCGTATTTTGCACCGCATTAAAAGTCACCAGCGTTACCATTGCAACTGATGCCGCCACTGCAACACCCGTTAACGGCCCCGTTAATGAGCTAAACCAGTTAGACACGCGTTGCGATAAACCCTGCGAGGATAAACCATGTGAGGATAAACTCTGGGTTGATTGTTTCGCTAACTCTGCACTTTCTGTATGCGCCGGTTCCTGCTCAATTGCACGGTGCACCGCGCCGCTAATATCCATAAATGATGATTGATCCAGTTCATCACGCATGGCATCGCCCATTAAACGATAACGCTGCGCAGCTTCCGCATCCGCAATTGGATCAGCTTTTAAATCCTGCATAAAAGACTCAAGCTGCTCATCGCTCAACTCACTGTCTAATAATGCAGATAAATGTTCTTCACGCTGTTGCTTATTACTCATCACTCTCACCTAATAATTACCATCTAGCAGCGGCTTGAGCTGCTTATCAATTGCTTCACGCGCACGAAATATTCGTGAACGTACCGTGCCAATGGGGCAATCCATCACCTCGGCAATTTCTTCATAACTCAGGCCTTCCATTTCACGCAAGGTTACCGCTTCTTTCAAATCTGAAGGCAACTCTGAAATGGATTTATGGATCACCTGCTTTATTTCCTGCGCCAGCAATTCTTTTTCGGGGGTGGCATATTCGCGCAACCAGTCACCGCCTTCATACTGCTCTGCGTCTTGTGCGTCCACAGCCGATTCGGTTGCTCTACGCCTCGCAGACACCAGATAATTTTTTGCGGTATTAATCGCAATACGATACAGCCAGGTATAAAACGCACTGTCACCGCGGAAGTTTTTCAGCGCACGGTAAGCTTTTATAAAAGCCTCCTGCGTCACATCCTGCACTTCATCGCCGTTGCGTACAAAACGCGCGACCAGCTTGATAATACGATGCTGATACTTCAACACCAGTATATCAAACGCTTTTTTATCGCCCTGTTGTACCCGCTCTACCAGAGCCTGATCAATTTCGCGTTCGCCCATACGGGCCTTTCCTCCAGCGGACACCTGTGATTTATCTGCAGACGTAATCTGAGCATCAACCTGTGTCTTTTTAATTTGGCCGTCTTCGACCCGTAATGTTCGTTTAGGCGCATCCACCTTATTTGGTGTAACATCACTGCCAAAACCCATTGTGGCACCAGAGATAACTCCGGTAACTCCAGATGGGACAATACCTGATTCGCATACTGACATAAAGACTTACCCTGAATTAATTAAACTGTAATTAACATGCCCAACAAACAAAACAAGCTGAGCACCAAGAAGTTAAAGAGTAGACAAGCCAATCGCTACGAAGTTCTAATTATTGGTGGTGGTGCTGCCGGTTTAACTCTGGCATTAAATTTACCCGCGCATTTAAGCATTGCGGTGATCACCAAAGACCGTGAAACCGAGGGCAGCACCTTTTATGCACAGGGCGGTATCTCGGCGGTTTTGCGCGATAGTGACTCCTTTGAGTCGCATATCGAAGACACTATGAATGCCGGCGGCGGGCTGTGTGACTTGCAGGCCGTACAACACACCATCACAAATGGCCCCGATGCGATTAACTGGCTGTCCGACCTCGGCGTGCCCTTCACCACCGACCAGCACAAAGATGGCAAAAAAACCTGGCACCTCACCCGCGAAGGCGGTCACAGCCACCGCCGCGTCATTCACGCCGCCGATGCCACCGGTCAGGCACTGGAAACCACCCTCATCAATCATGTAAAACACAGCGATAATATCCAGTTATTAGATCATCACATCGCGGTGGATTTAATCACCGGCAAAAAGCTCGGCCTCAAACACAACCGCTGTATCGGTGCTTATGTGCTCGATAAAGCCAATATGCATGTGGAAACCTTTCAGGCTAAATACGTCATTCTAGCCTCCGGCGGTGCCAGCAAAGTGTATTTGTATACCTCTAATCCAGACGGTTCCACCGGCGACGGTATTGCGATGGCGACCCGCGCAGGTTGCCGGGTGGCCAATATGGAATTTATGCAATTCCACCCCACCTGCTTATATCACCCCAAAGCCAAATCATTTTTACTCACCGAAGCTCTGCGCGGCGAAGGCGGGCATTTACTGCTGCCCGATGGCACACGCTTTATGCACAACTTCGATGAGCGCGCTGAACTCGCACCGCGCGATATCGTCGCCCGCGCCATCGACCACGAAATGAAGCGCTTAGGGGTAGACTGCTTATATTTAGATATCAGCCACAAGCCCGCGGCGTTTATTCGCTCCCATTTCCCGACGATTTATGCGCGCTGTAAAGAACTCGGCATCGATATCACCAAAGAGCCGGTGCCGGTGGTACCCGCCGCCCACTACACCTGTGGCGGTGTGATTACCGATTTACACGGCCAAACCGACATTGAACATTTATATGCGATTGGTGAAACCGCATTCACCGGCCTGCATGGGGCTAACCGCATGGCCAGTAACTCGTTGCTGGAGTGTCTGGTATATGCCCGTGCCGCTGCGCAACACATCATAGCGCTTGAAAATACCGCAGATAAATCCCCGCATAAATGGGATAAAATCACCCCGTGGGATGAGAGCCGGGTCACCAACTCCGATGAAGAGGTAGTGGTATCCCACAACTGGGACGAACTGCGCCGCTTTATGTGGGATTACGTCGGCATAGTACGCACCGACAAACGCCTGCAACGCGCCAAACGCCGGGTGGATTTATTGCTACTGGAAATTGATGAATACTACGGCAACTTTCGGGTGACCGCGGATTTACTGGAACTGCGGAATTTAGCGGTGGTGGCAGATTTAATTATTCGTAGCGCGATGCAGCGCAAAGAAAGCCGTGGGTTGCATTACACTTTGGATTATTTGCAGATGAATGATGAGGCGGTGAATACGGTATTGGTGCCGTAGTTTTTATAGAATTTATATTTTACCAAAAGATTATAAAGCTTAACGAACAGCCCATAAGTAACGAAGCTAAATCTCCCCCAGCCCCTCTTTTTCTAAGAGGGGAGCAACCTCCCCTTTTACCAAGGGAGTAATGGCCACTGCACTGCTGCAGTAATCTACCAATCAAGTTATGATTGCCATCCAAAACCGATGCAACTAGAACCCCACAACTATGACAAACACACTTCCCCTGGTAATCGAACCCGAAGCGCTGCAGGCCATTCAAAAAGATAAAAATATTCTGATTGCTGATTTAACCACCGTCAAACAATACCAGCAGGCTCACATCCCCGATGCCGTATTCATCGACTACGGCCACATCGTCGGCATGAACCAGCCGTATACGGGGCTGCTTCCAGACCCCACTCAATTCGAACACATAATTAATTCATTGGGCATTACTCCAGACACCCATATCATTGCCTACGACGAAGAAGGCGGTGGCAAAGCGGCGCGCCTTATCTGGACGCTGCATGCTATGGGACACAATAAAGCCAGCATGCTAAATGGTGGACTGATTGCCTGGTACCGGGAGAAATTTCCGCTCAGCAATGACCCTGCCATCAGCCAACCTAACGCCACCGATCAACACTATAAAGTTGATTTTTCACTACAGCCAGTAGTGGCTGATACAGACTACATTAAAGCGCATTTAGATAAAAACGATGTCGGTCTGCTCGATGCGCGCAGCATTGATGAATATATGGGGCAGGCAAAATATGCCCAGAAAAGCGGTCGCATTCCCGGCGCAAAACATTTTGAATGGACCCGTGCGATGGATGAATCAGCCAATTATCGGCTGTTAGCTAAAGACACATTACAGCCGATGCTGGATGAACTTGGGTTATCGCAGGACAAAGAAATTATTGTGTATTGCCAGAGCCATCATCGTTCTGCGTTGTCATATTTAATGCTGAAGTATCTGGGGTATGAAAAAGTACGAGGCTATCCGGGCTCGTGGAGTGAATGGGGAAATCGGACGGATACGCCTGTTGAGAACTAGTGTAGTGTTCAGACGTAAAAGAAAACGCGAACAACGCAAATGGACGCGAATAAACGCAAAAGTGATTTTGTTAGCTGAAATAGCTTGTATATAAGCTGACAAATTAAATTGCAGGTTTAAATGAGCGCTTACAATGGCTGTATTTTATTTTTTCAGAATCTAATGAAAAATTATTTTCATTTACCGCTCAGGCTTACCCGGGTTTTGCATTTATTCCCTCTGTAGCCAGCAGAAAATTGTATACCTGCAGGGGTAAAATCACAGGGATGTGATTTTAAGTCCCGATAACGGAGCGAGTAACTCACCGTTTGGAATGCAATTTAGAAGTCTATTGAACAGTTTTCTGGCACCCTCATTGTTTTTTAATGAGGGCTGGTGAGTAAAGGGCGGCGTTTCTTTGCCTACTTTCCCAATTTAATTATCATGGGCTGAAGAAAAGAAAGTGGGTCGCCAGCAAGGCGAAACCACAGAATTCAAGTTCTCGTAAAGCGTAGCTACTGTAGGACTAGATTTAAACCTGTTATTAAATATGTCAGATCTGGTATAAGCCACTACAGTTAAGCGCTCCAATATCGTGCATCTTGGCATCATCGTGAATATTTGTTTTGTGCGCCTACGGCGCACGGCACTACAAATCTTTTACTTTTATTTGCGGCCATTGGCGTTCATTTGCGTTTTCTTTTATTTCACTCAAATCTTCAAAACATGCTCTCGATAATAAACCAGCTCATCAATCGAATCTTTAATATCATCCATCGCCAGATGCGATGACTCTTTCTTAAAACCCTTCGCCACATCCGGCGCCCAGCGTGCTGCAAGCTCTTTCAATGTACTTACATCTAAGTTTCGATAATGAAAAAATTCTTCCAGCACGGGCATGTAGTTCGCTAAAAAGCGCCGATCCTGACAAATGCTATTGCCACACATGGGCGATTTTCCCGCCGGCACCCATTGTTCTAAAAATGCAATCGTCTGTTTTTCGGCTTCCGCATCGGTAATTTTGCTGTCTTTCACGCGCTGGGTTAAACCGGATTTACCGTGCTGAGTGGTGCACCATTCATCCATGCCCTCTAATAATAAATCAGATTGATGCACTGCCAGCATTGGGCCTTCTGCCAGAATATTCAGCGCTTTATCGGTGACAATCGTAGCAATTTCAATAATCACATCACTTGCAGGCTCAAGTCCGGTCATTTCAAGGTCAATCCAGATGAGGTTTTCCGGATTTACGCTAGCTGCCATTTGTGACATATTCCTCTCCAATTCAGTTATTTAATAAACTTACAAAATACACAGTAGAACAATTTTTCTAGAAAAGCGATAATCTATCATGGGGTTAAAAAATTAGCCTCTTCGATAACTATATTACATTACTCGCCGTTCGTTATCTGTAATAAAAGCACCTCTGCGTCATACCTGCGAAGGCAGGTATCCAGCGTCTGCAAGCAGTCATTAAGTCACTGGGTTCCTGCCTTCGCAGGTATGACAATATAGCTGAAACGGTAGTAATACAAATTTAAACTTAGTAGGTACACATGCATAACTTTGCAGTTTTATTTTTAGCTTTTTTTGCGATTTCAATTATTGTTAAATTCTGGTTATCACAACGCCACCTGTCTCATATTCAAAAGCATCGCACACAGGTGCCTGCAGCATTTAGTGAAAAAATAAGTTTAGAGGATCACCAAAAAGCCGCAGACTACACAACCACTAAAGTTAAATTTGGGCGGCTGCCGTTAGTTTACGATGCCATCATTTTACTCGCCTGGACATTCGGCGGCGGCTTAGAGCTACTCGATCAATTTGCCCGTGGCTATGAGCTATCGCCTATCACTACCGGCATTTTAGTTATTCTCAGCATGATGGTTATTTCATCACTTCTCGATTTGCCTTTTTCACTTTACAGCACTTTTGTTATCGAAGAAAAATTTGGTTTTAATCGCACTACCCTTAAAACATTTATGATGGATATGGCTAAAGGCGCACTGCTTTCAGTAGCACTCGGCGTGCCATTAATCTGGGTTGTATTGTGGCTAATGGAACAGGCTGGCGATTTATGGTGGCTATATACGTGGGTGGTTTTAACCTGCTTTAGTTTGTTTATCGCCTGGGCCTACCCCACATGGATTGCACCGATCTTTAATAAATTTTCACCCTTAGAAGAAGGTGAAACATTAAACCGCATTACCGGATTATTAAACCGTTGCGGTTTTAATAGTGATGGCATTTTTGTGATCGACGGTTCAAAACGCTCCAGCCACGGCAATGCTTATTTCTCCGGTTTCGGCAAAAACAAGCGCATTGTTTTTTATGACACATTATTAGAGTCATTAAGCGATGACGAACTCGAAGCCGTACTCGCTCACGAACTTGGTCACTTTAAACGCAAACACATTGTAAAAGGCATGGCGATTTCATTTGCCACGACTCTGGTCGGTTTAGGCATACTCGCCTGGCTAATGAAAGCTGAGTGGTTTTATAACGCATTAGGGGTTAGCACGCCATCAACCTATATGGCACTGCTGTTATTCACTATCGTTATGCCCGTGTTTACTTTTTTACTCAGCCCGATCATGAGTTTGTTTTCACGCAAAAATGAATTTGAAGCCGATGAATATGCGGCACAGCAATCTGAAGCGAAATTCTTAATTCAGGCACTGGTTAATTTATATAAAGAGAATGCCAACACCTTAACCCCGGACCCGCTTTACTCAGCATTTTATGATAGCCATCCGCCGGCACCGGTGCGCATTGCGCATTTGGCCGAACAGCCATAAACCATTATAATAATGACAGACAAATAAACTGGAAATTACAAATGCCTAAAATAATAAATATAATTCTACTGGTTCTATGCTCATCACTTAGTTCAAATCTTTTTGCCGATGACGCAAAACATCACAAAGGTCAGGAGTTGCATGATAAAAAATGCACAAGCTGCCACAGCAGTAGCGTTTATTCTCGTGAAGACCGTATGGTGAAAACCATGTCAGCCCTTGAGCATCAAGTTGATAACTGCATGAAAGGTGCAGCGAAAGCAGAATGGACTAAGCCTCAAACTACCTCTGTTATTGAATACCTGAATGATCGTTACTACAAATTTTAAACAAATCTATGTTAATTAATACTTTAATCAGTCGGGTTACTCTAACCCGACTAATTCGTCTCAGATAATTAAATATGGCAAAGAGACGCATCAACGACCAGCAACAACGCCGCATAAAAAATCTGCAACAAAAGCGCCGCGAAAAAGCCACCGAAAATCAAAAGAAAAAATCAGATAATTTAGCTCAACAGGGTTTAGGTAGTGAGCAGTCCGGCATCGTTATCACTAATTACGGACAAACATTATTAGTTGAAGACGAAGATAAAAAACTCCACCGCTGTGTAGCTAGACAAAATCTAGGCGCACTAGTTTGCGGTGATATCGTTATCTGGCAGGCCGCACTTGCTGATAATAATCAGGGCGTTATTGTTGCCGTAGAAGAAAGAAAATCGCTACTGCAAAAACCCGGCTTTGGCGGCAAGCTAAAACCCATGGCAGCAAACATTGATCAGATCGTTATCGTCTCTGCAATCCAGCCAGAACCTAAGCCCTATTTAATTGACCGCTATTTAATCGCAGCTGAAAACCTGCCAGCCACACCCATTATTTTAATTAATAAAATTGATTTACTCGAAGATAAAGACAAATCAAAAATAGACTCACTGATAAAAAGTTACGAAAAAATTGGCTACAAAGTTATTAATGCTAGCAGCATTATCGACCACGGCTTCGATGAACTATTAAGCTCATTGAAAAATCACACCAGTATTTTTGTTGGTCTTTCCGGCGTTGGAAAATCATCATTAATAAATCATTTAATGCCGGAATTAAATATACGCGTAGGTGAACTATCAGAAGCAAGCAGCGAAGGCACTCACACCACAACCAGCTCCACACTTTATTCATTACCCGAAGGTGGCGTGTTAATCGACTCACCCGGTGTACGTGACTTTGGATTATGGAATACATCCGCAGAAGAAATTTTAAATGGATTTATTGAATTACACGAATACATTGGGCACTGTAAATTTTCTAATTGCAGCCACATACATGAACCCGGTTGCGCGATTCAACAAGCTTTAAAAGATGGAAAAATTTCGCAATTAAGATTTAATAATTACCAGAAAATAATTCGTGAGTATGCAGCGACCTAAACGATCTTATTCTTTTTAGCCTGTCGCTTTTGCTTAAAAAATAGCTGTAATAATTTCTTGCATTCATCTTCCATCACACCCGCTATCACTTCAATTTTATGATTATGAATTTCATTATGAATTAAGTTAATTGCGCTGCCCGTTGCACCGGTTTTTGAATCGCAGGCACCAAACACTAAACGCCCCACCCGCGCATGAATCATTGCGCCGACACACATTGAGCAAGGCTCTAGCGTGACATACATTGTGGTATCGATTAAACGATAATTTTTTAATTCTTTACCTGCATTACGAATCGCCATTATTTCGGCGTGAGCAGAAGGGTCGTGATTTTGGATTGACTGATTCCAACCTTCGGAGATTATTTTACTGTCTTTTACAATAATCGCACCAACGGGGACTTCATCTTCAGCGGCGGCTTTGCGGGCTAGCTGGATTGCCTGCTGCATCCAGTACTGATGATTTCTTTGCATTTTATGGCTACTCAATTTAGCGATAAATCTGAGAGGTCTTTCGACTGAAGCACATCGCTCAGCTCACCAGCCCTGAAAGTCAGGTAACTTTTCACATTCGCTCAGATAAACACCAGCCGTATTACTTGCTAACACGGACCGCAACTCTAATTAGCTGCTATCATAGAGCGCACTGTAACTCACCCGATTATCACTGGCAAGAAACAGACCCGAGCACTGTCAACACCGCGGATAATGCACTGTCACGGTGCGCACAAATAATGCGTTGTGCAAAAATAAGTGCTTTTATAATTTTTTTGCGGCGTTTAACTCACTGTCACTTCGGCTCTCCAGTGTATTTATCTATTATAATTCAATAACTTACACATATCGGCACAATCTTTGCTTTGTCACTTGTAGTATATTAAGTAACAAGAGAAAGCCTTATGCAGCACCTTCTTCTGGTCTCTAACAACACTCGACACCAGGCTTTATTGAAAAAATCCATTGACCGGGAAAACTGCTCGATATCTGCAGTGTATCAACCCGGCGACCTGGGGACAGTTGAGTTGCAGTTATCAACTATCGATATGGTGGTAATGGATCTGGATGACAACGGGGAGAAAGCACTGAAAGCAGTCAGACAAATCATGCAAAACAGACCCTTGCCCGTAATAATGTTCGTTCAGTGCGGCGACCGGGAAAGCGCGGAAAATGCCACCGCTGCAGGTGTCAGCGCCTATGTGGTGGATGGCCTGCAGCAGGAACGCATCGCGCCCATTCTGGCAGCGGCCATGACCCGCTTTCAGGAAACCCAGGCGCTGCGGGATGAACTGGAACATGCTAAAACCAGCCTTGAGGAACGCAAGATTATCGAACGGGCAAAAGGCCTGTTGATGCAACAACGCAGTTGCACAGAGGATGCGGCTTATTCAGCCCTGCGAAAGCTCGCCATGGAGCGCAGCAAACGCCTGGCAGAAGTCTCAATCAGTGTAATTGACGCGGCTACATTGATGAATTAACTCGCGTTATCCTGAGCTGTCTCAGGCAATCCCTTTTCGAGCCAATGGTGGCTCCCCCTGACAACGACGTCCATGTTTCACGCCTTAACCCGGCGTGAAGCCGGGCGTTTTTTTATGCCCGTAAGAATAATTTTTTTAATCAACCTGAAAAGAAATAATCGGAGAATTTAAATTGAAAATAACATGTATTTTGAGACGCCCGACCCCATCGCTTTTAAGTCTTTTCCTACTGGCTGCTGGCGGATCAAGCGCGACATCTCATGCCGATTCGCTGGATGAGGCGCTCACCAGCGGAACCCCCAGTCTCGATATGCGCCTGCGTTACGAAGGGGTAGACGACAGTGTTAATAAAAATGCCAAAGCCGGTACACTTCGTACCCGCCTGGGATATAGCACCGGCAAATATTACGGCCTGAGCGCTTTTGGTGAATTTGAGGATGTGCGCACGGTGGCGGGTCTGAACGACTATGCGCCGATTAAGAGCGGTTATGCTGTCGTTGCGGATCCTGAAGTAACACAACTTAATCAGGCCTTTTTGAGCTATAGCGTCTGGAAGAACAACAAGCTAAAGCTGGGGCGGCAACGGCTGATCCTGGACAACGCCCGCTTTATCGGCAATGTTGGCTGGCGTCAGAATGAGCAGACCTTCGATGCCGTGTCATTCGTCAATACTTCCTTGTCGAATACAACGATAACTTATGCCTATCTGGATAAGGTCAATGGCATCCTGAGCAAGTTTGATGCGGATGTCAGCGATCATTTAATCAATGTGAAATATGAAGGCCTGAAACCCGTCAAACTTACCGCCTACGGCTATTTACTCGAGGATGATGACAGTGGCGCGACAAACGACACCTACGGACTGCGCGCCAAAGGCAAAACCAGTATCAGTGAAACGAGCAAGCTGCTATACACCGCCGAATTTTCCACCCAGAGTACAAACACGAATGATGCCGCCTACAGCTTTTTAGAAGCAGGCATGGCCATGCAGGGCATCACCGTTAAGCTGGGCTATGAAGTGCTTGGCAGCGATGGCGGTGCCTATGGTTTCCAGACACCTCTGGCTACCAAACACGCCTTTAATGGCTGGGCCGATCAGTTTCTTGTAACACCGGCTGATGGCTTACAGGATATGATGCTGACGCTCGTCGGTAAGGTGAAGGGCACCAAATTGATGGCAGTCTATCACGATTACAGTGCCGATGAGGGCAGTGCCAACTATGGATCGGAGCTGAATCTACTGGCGGCGAAAAAATTCTCCAGGCGATATACGCTGGGCCTGAAATACGCCAGCTACAGTGCGGACACATTTAAAACGGATACTGACAAGCTCTGGGTATGGGCACAGATGAAGATATAAAAATCACAGAATATCCCTGTTTTTTTCTGGCACAGGGAAGTGCCACATATTAAAAAATCCATTATTTGAATATGAGCTGAATGCAGCTGCCGACTTTAAGGAAATCATCATGCATTTATCATCACAAACCATCCATATCATAAAAGCTAGCCTGCCGCTGCTACAGGAACACGGTGTAAGAATAAGCGCTCGTATGTACGAAGTGCTATTTGAAAAATACCCTGAGACCCGGGCTTTATTCAAAAATTCATCTTCTCAGCAACCGGGCATTATGGCCGCAGCACTTGCCGCCTATGCCGCCAATATTGACAACTTATACAGATTAAAAGATACCGTAGAACGCATAACGCAGGCGCATGTGCGTAATAATGTCAGATCAGAGCATTATCCAATGGTGGGGGATGCCTTTCTTAGCGCCATACAGGATGTGCTCGGTGAGATGGCAACACCTCTGATCATCAAGGCCTGGAAAGAGGCTTACTGCTTTCTCGCTGACATTCTTATTAATCGGGAGGAGATGCTCTACATTGTATGGAAGCAAGCGTAACGCCGGGTTGTGCACCCGAGAGTTCCTGGATCGAGAACTCCTGGGTCGAGAGTTCCTGGGTCATCCATGCCGCACAAAATTGGTGCACTCAAATAATACGAACATAATCCATTCGCCTTATACCGCTTGACAGAAACAGGCATAAACACCCTATCTATATGTTTCTATTAGCAATTAAATTCGATATAAAAGTTGGCACGTTAATCGCATTAACTTAATTAACAACACATCAGTCTCTGGGTATCGCAGCAACGGCGCTTCGAAAACCTGCCCAGAACACTGATTAGCTACCGGAATACCGGGGCTTAAACAATCGGGACCAATGCAGGTCCCACCCGGACAATGGCGTCCATGACAGCGAGCTTTTATCGGCTCTACTGTCATGGGCGCTTTTTTTTTGGATTTTTTTAGTCAAACTGGAGCAAAGTAAATGAAGTTACCCCTGAACAAAGCGAGTCAATCTCCAGCAGTATCGCGCAGATCTGTGTTGAAAAAAGGCATGCTGGCATTGTCTGCCTGTAGCCTGCTGGCCATGGGTGTGTTGAGCACACCGGTCATGGCGGCTGTCGGTGATCCTGAAAAAGAGGATCTTAAATTCGGCTTTATCAAGCTGACCGATATGGCGCCACTGGCGATTGCCTATGAAAAAGGTTTTTTTGAAGATGAGGGCTTATATGTAACCCTGGAAGCTCAGGCGAACTGGAAAGTATTACTCGATGGCACCATTGATGGTCGCCTCGATGGTGCGCATATGCTGGCCGGCCAGCCCCTTGCGGCAACCATAGGTTATGGTACCAAAGCCCATATTGTGACCCCTTTCAGCATGGATTTAAATGGCAATGGCATCACCATGTCTAATGATGTCTGGAAGCAGATGAAGCCAAATATTCCCAAGCGTGCTGATGGCAAACCACAGCATCCTATCAGTGCCAAATACCTAAAGCCCGTGGTTGAAAAATACAGGGACGAAGGCAAGCCTTTCAAAATGGGCATGGTATTCCCTGTATCCACTCATAACTATGAGCTACGTTACTGGCTGGCTGCCGGTGGCTTGAACCCCGGTTTCTATGCACCGGCAAAAGGGGACACCTCCGGCACTCTGAATGCGGATGTGCTGCTTTCGGTAACACCACCACCGCAAATGCCATCGACGCTTGAGGCGGGAACCATTAACGGTTATTGCGTGGGTGAGCCATGGAACCAGCAGGCAGTATTTAAAGATATTGGTGTGCCGGTGATTACCGATTATGAAATCTGGAAAGACAATCCGGAAAAAGTGTTCGGCATGTCAAAGACCTTTACCGATAAGTATCCGAATACCACGGTTCACATCGTTAAGGCATTGCTGCGTGCAGCTAAATGGCTGGATGAGAATAACAACGCCAATCGTCCTGAAGCGGTGAAAATTCTGTCCCAGTCAAACTATGTGGGTGCGGATTACGATGTGATTGCCAACTCCATGACCGGCACCTTTGAGTATGAAAAAGGCGACAAGCGAGATATACCTGATTTTAATGTTTTCTTTCGTTACAACGCTACCTACCCTTACTACTCGGACGCGGTCTGGTATCTGACACAGATGCGTCGCTGGGGGCAGATAGCCGATTATAAAGCCGATAGCTGGTACGACAAGATCGCGAAAAGTGTATATCGCCCGGATATCTACGAAAAGGCGGCTAAAGAGCTGATCGCCGAGGGCAAGATGAAGGCATCGGAATTTCCAAACTTTGCCAGCGAGTCCGGTTATCGTAAACCACAGACCGAATTTATTGACGGCGTGACCTATGACGGCACCAAACCCAATGATTATCTCAAGCAGTTCTCGATTGGACTGAAAGGTAAAGACAAAATCTAAATCAATATTTTATCCGGCTACTCGGTAGCGTCATTCAGTAGCCGGATAAAGATTAATTAAGGACATGTAAAAATGAGCCATACCCAAACCCTTAAATTAAGTGTATTCGAGCAATTTCTCAGCCGATTGGCGCTTATGCTTAACCCGGAAAAGCTGATTAAAGCTACCGCTCCACCTTTAGCCGCCATGCTGGTTTTTCTGATGATCTGGTCCGCCGGAGCACAGCAGATACAGACATCACTGGGGGCATTCCCCGGCCCGGCACAGGTCTGGGAGCAAACCACTTCATTGTGGCAGGAGCATCAGGCAGAAAGACAGAAAGCCGTGGCTTTTTATGAGCGATTGCAAAAGCGTATTGACAAGGCGGTTGCCGCCGGCAAACCGGCGGAGAAGATCGAACGACTCAAAAACCGGCGCTACACAGGTAAAGAGACATTTGTCGATCAGGTCTTCACCAGCCTGGGCACAGTGGCCACCGGTTTTCTGCTGGCCTCGTTAATCGCCATCCCGCTCGGCATTCTTATTGGCATGAATAATATGCTGTACTCGGCCTTTAATCCGATTATCCAGTTGCTCAAGCCGGTTTCCCCTCTGGCCTGGTTACCACTGGTGACGATGGTGGTGTCTGCAGTATATGTATCCACCGACCCACTGTTTTCCAAGTCATTTGTTACCTCGGCAATTACGGTCACCCTGTGTTGCCTGTGGCCAACCATTATCAATACGGCTGTTGGTGTGGCGGGTGTGGATAAAGATTTAATTAATGTCAGCCGCGTACTGCGACTGGGCTGGCTCACCAAAACTGTAAAAATCGTGCTGCCATCGTCTATTCCGATGATGTTTACCGGCCTACGCCTGTCACTGGGTATTGGCTGGATGGTACTGATTGCGGCGGAAATGCTGGCGCAGAATCCGGGCCTGGGTAAATTTGTCTGGGATGAATTCCAGAATGGCAGCTCCAATTCACTGGCACGCATTATGGTGGCGGTCATAGCCATTGGCGCGATTGGCTTTTTGCTGGATCGCGGCATGTTGTCATTACAGAAAATCGTTAGCTGGGATAAGAACGCGGTGCTTCGTTAACAGTGAAATTGACACAAAATGTTTTCATACAAACAAAAGCATTTTTTCCGCAAATGAACACAAAACACGCAAATAGAAAAGCTTTCATATATAACTGCGTGAATTTGCGGACGACTGCTTTTAGATTTTAATGATGAGTTAATGCAAAGATCTCTAAAAATATAACAGGTTATTATTATGAACAAATATCTTGAAATCGATCATGTGGGTATTACCTTTCCAACCGATAATGGCCCCTTAACCGTACTCGACGGGGTAAACCTTAAACTGGCGCAGGGCGAGTTTATTTCCCTTATCGGCCACTCCGGTTGTGGTAAATCCACCGTGCTGAATATTGTTGCCGGACTTTTACAGGCCACCGAAGGCGGTGTTGTTCTGGAAGGCAAGGAAGTGAATGAGCCGGGACCGGATCGCGCCGTGGTCTTTCAGCACCACTCACTGATGCCCTGGTTATCGGTGTATGATAATGTGCGCCTGGCGGTGGATCAGGTTTTCAAAAAAACCAAAAGCAAACAGGAACGCCATGAATGGACGCTGCACAATCTGGAACTGGTGCATATGAGCCACGCACTGGATCGTAAACCGGATGAAATCTCCGGCGGTATGAAACAGCGTGTCGGTATCGCCCGCGCACTGGCCATGGAACCCAAGGTATTACTGATGGACGAACCCTTTGGTGCACTGGATTCATTAACCCGGACCCACATGCAGGACAGCCTGATGGAGATACAGGCGCGCTTGAATAACACAGTAATTATGATCACACACGATGTGGATGAAGCGGTGCTGCTGTCCGATCGCATCGTGATGATGACCAATGGCCCGAAAGCCAGAGTGGGTGAAATATTAAACATCGATCTGCCACGCCCACGGGATCGGCTGGCACTGGCGGAAAACCCCACCTACAACCATTACCGCGCTGAAGTGGTGCGCTTTCTTCATGAACGGCATTTGCAGAAAGAACAGAACCAGGGTGGAAATACCGATAATAAAAAGCCGGCTGAAATCGAAGCTACCGAAGATGAGCAAAACGAACCAGTTGTACGCCTGGTAAGTTAAGCCAGTGGTGAATTAATGCAGGGTGAATTCAGAGTGTTATCCTGCCAGTCTTAAGGCTGCAACCACTATTAATGGGTAACACACTCTGCATGAACACTAGCTGGGTAGTTAATATGTTTTCGGGTAAGCGTAATAATTTATACCAGGAATCACTCCTGTTCCGTTAACTCCCTCTCCCTTAGGGAGAGGGTTGGGGTGAGGGAAAGGGGTTGGGGTGAGGATGATGAATAGAGATAACTTATTGATTTAACTGCTCCCTCATTCTGGCCTTCTCCCCCTAACCTTCTCCCCCTAACCTTCTCCTCAGGGGAGAAGGAATGTCTCAGATTATTGATTACTGTGGATTCATGTCTCTAATAGCACCGATCACTCTGTTTGCCCCGGTACTTAGTCAATTACTGTGCATCGAGATGATGTTAACGAGACAGCAATATGGTCAGGAATAAAAGCAGACAGGATTCAGAGCTGAATGCCACTCACTTAAGCTTAAATTTCAAACGCCTGAACTTTCATAAATATAAAATCTTCTGTTACAAATATACAGAGAGAACAAATGCTATTCTAGGGTAGATCCACTTCGCTTGATCCACCTTACGCTTAATTAAGAATGCCACTGTGTTCTCAGCAGATCTTTTGTTTATCATTGGCACTTAAGTTAAGTGCCATTAGGTTCAGAGCTTGCCGTTTAAATTTATCATTACCTGCCAGTTCCTACTCCCACTCAATCGTGCCAGGCGGCTTACCCGTAATATCATAAACTACCCGCGAAATCCCATCCACTTCATTCACAATTCGGCGGCAAACCAAATCTAAAAACTCATAGGGCAAGTGCGCCCAACGCGCCGTCATAAAATCAATGGTTTCAACTGCGCGCAAAGACACCACCCATTGATAACGTCTGCCATCGCCGGTAACACCCACCGACTTCACCGGCAAGAAAACTGTAAACGCCTGGGACACACCATGATACAAATCGTGCTTGTATAATTCTTCAATGAAAATATGGTCGGCTAAGCGCAACGTATCCGCATATTCTTTTTTAACTTCACCCAATATGCGCACACCTAAACCGGGGCCAGGAAATGGATGACGATAAACCATGTCGTATGGTAAACCTAGTTCCACCCCAATTTCACGCACTTCATCTTTAAATAATTCACGCAACGGTTCACACAGTTTTAGCTTCATGTAATCCGGCAGACCGCCCACATTGTGATGGGATTTTATTAAATGGGCTTTGCCGGTTTTTGAACCGGCGGATTCAATAACATCGGGATAAATTGTGCCCTGCGCTAACCATTTTGCATTTTTTAATTTTGCCGATTCTTCTTCAAAAATATCAACAAACATATTGCCAATAATTTTACGTTTATCTTCCGGATCAACCTTGCCTTTAAGTGCGGATAAAAAACGATCTTCCGCATCCACACGAATCACTTTTACACCCATGTGTTCGGCAAACATTTTCATTACCTGATCGCCTTCCTGAAAACGTAGCAAACCGTTATCCACAAATACACAGGTTAATTTATCGCCGATGGCGCGATGTAAAAGTGCAGCGACAACAGATGAATCTACGCCGCCGGATAAACCTAATAAAACCTCGTCATCGCCAACTAACTCTTTTATTTTTTTAATCGAGTCGTCAACAATATTATCTGCGGTCCATAAATTACCACAGCCACAAATTTCATGGGCGAAGCGTTCGATAATGCGTTGGCCCTGATTGGTGTGGGTAACTTCGGGATGAAACTGCACCCCGTAGAATTTTTTATCTTCGTTGGCAATGCCGGCTACCGGTGCAGAATCGGTTGATGCCATCAGTTTAAAACCTGCAGGCATATCCACTACACGGTCGCCGTGACTCATCCACACATCTAAAATGCCATAACCTTCCTGGGTAATGTGATCTTCAATATCTTTTAGTAAAGTAGTGTGACCCCGGGCGCGTACTTTTGCGTAGCCGTATTCGTGGGTGTCGGCGTTTTCAACTTTACCGCCGAGTTGCGCGGTCATGGTTTGCATGCCGTAGCAAATACCTAATACCGGCACGCCTAAATCAAACACAATACTCGGTGCCATTGGTGATGACTCACCTTCAGTTACCGACTCCGGGCCACCGGATAAAATAATGCCTTTCGGGTTGAATGCTTTGATGTCTTCGTTGCTGACATCCCATGCGTATAACTCACAATACACACCGGCTTCACGAATTCTGCGCGCGATGAGTTGGGTGTATTGGGAACCGAAGTCGAGGATTAAGATGCGATCTGTGTGGATGTTTTGTGTGGTCATGGATTTGAATCAGTTTATGATTAAAATAATAAAAACTTCGCCATTTTATGACGTACTATTAATCTGGAATCCAGTAGCTTTAGAATAATTAAAGTCGCTGGATCCCCGACACAAGCATTCGGGGATGACGATGTCACTTACAACTATTACTACAACTAAATATGCCTTAGCGATTCAGATTGCCCCTGACAGGCTTCAGATCAAGGCGAAAAATGTGAGTTTACAAGTGTAAATGTCCATTTTTTAACGCGGATATGGAGCCTGTCAGGGGTAAGCTGAATTGCTAAGTTCGGTAATTCGGCGCTTCTTTGGTGATCGTCACATCATGCACGTGACTCTCTTTCATGCCTGCACCGGAAATTCTTACAAACTCAGGTTTGGTACGCATTTCTTCTAAATCAGCACAACCCACATAACCCATGCTCGAGCGAATACCACCAAGTAACTGATGCACAATTGCGGTCATCGGGCCTTTAAATGGCACCCGACCTTCAATACCTTCCGGCACTAGTTTTTCTGCACCCGCATCTTTATCCTGAAAATATCGATCACTGGAGCCCTGCTCCATCGCCGCAATGGAACCCATGCCACGATATGATTTATATGAACGCCCCTGAAATAATTCAACTTCACCGGGGGCTTCTTCAGTACCCGCAAGCAAACCTCCCAGCATCACGCAATGTGCGCCTGCTGCCATGGCTTTGGCGATATCACCGGAATAACGAATACCACCATCGGCAATCAATGGAACACCAGTGCCTTTTAATTCATCGGCCACATTCGATACCGCAGAAATCTGCGGAACACCGACACCGGCAACAATACGTGTAGTGCAGATGGAACCCGGGCCAATACCCACTTTCACCGCATCTGCACCGGCATTAACTAAATCACGTGCCGCTGCCGCCGTCGCGATATTGCCACCAATCACCTGTACTTCGGGGAAAGTTTCTTTAACCCATTTAACCCGTTCAAGCACGCCCTGCGAATGGCCGTGTGCCGTATCCACTACAATCACATCAACACCAGCTTCGGCAAGTGCAGTTACCCGATCTTCCGTATCGGCACCGGTACCCACCGCTGCGCCTACGCGTAATCGGCCTAAGTCATCTTTGCAGGCCATCGGAAAATCAGCGGATTTTTGAATATCGCGCACCGCAATCATACCGCGCAATTGAAAACTATCATTTACAACCAGCACTTTTTCAATGCGGTGTTTATGCAGTAGTGCCAGCACTTCTTCGCGCTCAACACCTTCTTTAACCGTTACCAGCTTTTCTTTCGGTGTCATTACACTCGAAACCGGCTTGTCTAAATCGGTTTCAAAGCGACGGTCGCGGGATGTAATAATGCCCACCAGGTCTTTACCTTCTAAAACAGGTAAGCCGGATATTTTATTTTTACGGGTTAGCTCAGCGACTTCACGAATAGTTGTATCAGGTGAAACCGTAATCGGATCACTAATCACACCGGATTCATATTTCTTAACTTTAATGACATTTTTGGCCTGCATCTCAATCGACATATTTTTATGCAAAATGCCAATACCACCTTCCTGAGCAATGGCAATCGCCAGCTTCGCTTCAGTTACCGTATCCATCGCTGCGGATACCAGGGGAATATTGAGTTTAATGTCACGAGTAATCTGAGTGCCCAATGCAACATCATTGGGCAGAACCGTGGAGTGGGCGGGGATCAGCAGCACATCATCAAAAGTTAGTGCTTCCTGGGCTATACGCATATCGGCTCCTGTTTGGTCTGGTTAATCGAACTAGTATATAAGAAAACACTGAATAATTCATCCCCATTTTATAAGAAGATTCTATTAACTCAGTTCGACAAAATACACTTGTATCCAGACTTCGGTAGGTTACAATCCTCCTTCTGATTGCAAAATCAGGCAGGGATTTAGAAAACTAGGGAAATATAATATATAAAAATACATTCATGAGGTCATTATGAACCACGCTAAAATTTTTGCTGGCGTTGCGCTGGCAACATTATTACTGTCTGGCTGCGCCACAACAGGCTCTTCAGGCTCATCTGCAGCAACGCAGGAAAGCTATGACGCTGCTGTAGCCGCCGCTAAATCTTCAATTAAAACTGCTAAAAAAGCCAATTTCGAGTGGCGTGATAGTGGAAAAATACTGAAAAAAGCGGACAAAGTTGCTAAAAGTGGCGACTTTGAAAAAGCCATTAAAATGGTCAATAAAGCAAAACGTCAGGGCGAATATGCGCTGATACAATCTAAAGATCAGGCAAACGCAGGTCCTCGCTAGATTGTAACAAATCAGGTCAAACAAGCTAAAAAATCAAACCGGGTCTGTAGCTAGCCCGGTTTTTTTTCGCCTGTGTTTTATCCTGCCAAAGCTATCTCCATCGGAGACAGGGCGCAAAATACGCGCCCTTTCCCCGGGCAAATGAAACTGATAATATCGCAGCATGCAAGATATCCAACGCACCGAACGCACGGTTTACAGTGTCTCCGAGCTCAACAAAACCATTCGCGGATTACTGGAAAGCCAGTTTCCACTCATGTGGATCGAAGGCGAAATTTCTAATTTAGCCGAACCCGCTTCAGGCCATATTTACTTCACGCTTAAAGACGCTAAAGCTCAGGTGCGCTGCGCCATGTTTAAAGGTCGCAAGCAGCTGGTTCGGTTTAAGCCCGCCAATGGACAGCAGATATTAATTCGCGCCAAAGTCGGTTTATATGAAGCACGCGGTGAATTTCAGTTAATCGCTGAACATATGGAAGAAGCCGGTGATGGCAAACTGCGCAGGGAATTTGAAGAACTCAAAGCTCGCCTCGCCGATGAGGGCTTATTTGATGAAGCCTTAAAGCAGCCGATTCCCGAATTACCTAAATGTATCGCGGTTATCACTTCCGGCACCGGTGCCGCAGTTCGCGATGTATTAAGCGTTTTAAAGCGCCGCTTCCCTTCTATCCCGGTGCAGGTTTATCCCGTAGCCGTACAGGGCGAAAAAGCCGCCCCCGAAATTGCAAAGGCCCTGTATCGCGCATCTAAAAGCAAAACCTGCGATGTGATTCTGCTGGTGCGCGGCGGCGGCTCGCTGGAAGATTTATGGGCCTTTAACGAAGAGCAGGTTGCGCGCGCCATTGTGCTGTGTGATGTACCGGTAATTAGCGGTGTCGGCCACGAGGTAGATGTTACCATCGCTGACTTTACCGCCGATCACCGTGCCGCTACCCCTTCTGCAGCCGCAGAGCTGGTGAGTCCCAATCAGCAAACTTTTTTGCACAAATTCCAGGGCTTTCAACGTCAGCTAATCCGCCAGATGCAGGGCAACTTAAGCCGCCTGAATGAGCAATCCCAATGGCTACAAAGTCGCTTAAAAATGCAACACCCGAATAGCCGGCTTATGCAACAAAGCCAGCAGCTCGACGACTTAACCGGTAATTTACAGGCAGCATTTCAGGCGATTGTTAATGACAAAAAGCATGATTTGAAATTCGCTATGCAAGGCCTCATTAGCAATCGACCCGACCAGTTTATTGACTATCAACAGGCCCAGCTGGAAGATTTAACCAGCCGCATGGTTTATATATCCCAGCTCAATATTGAAACCCGCCAGCAGCAACTCGCCAATTTATCCCGCACGATGCAGGCGGTGAGCCCGCTTAATACCCTGTCCCGCGGTTACAGTATTACCCGCGACGCCAATGGTGAAACCGTCAATAATGCGCGACAGCTACGCAGTGGTGATGTGATTACAAGCGAATTCAAACAGGGTAAAGTCACCAGTCGGGTCGAATAAACACATTATAAATAATTAACAGCAACGGAATTAATAACCATTATTATCAAATAGTTAGCAAATTACATCAGATTTACAAAATTTAAAACTCGCAAATCACATCAAATACCGGTAAATTATCGGGTTTGATTGATCTGGTTCAGTAAAAACCGGACATTATATTGCAGACTAAATGTGCGTAACAACGCACCAGAACAGAATAATCGGAGATTATCGATGCCCGCAAATTCGGCACCCATACACGGTTTTAAGCCCTATAAAGAAAAAAAGGGTGAAGAATACATGAATGAAAAACAGCTTGAACATTTCCGTAGTATTTTACAGGCATGGAAAGATGAGCTGATGGAAGAAGTTGACCGCACGGTTGACCACATGAAAGATGATGCAGCAAATTTCCCCGACCCGGCAGATCGCGCCTCACAGGAAGAAGAGTTCAGCTTAGAGCTGCGCACCCGTGACCGTGAACGCAAGTTAATTAAGAAAATTGACGAGTCGATGAACGAAGTCGACACCGGTGAATACGGCTACTGCGAAACCTGCGGCGTTGAAATCGGCATTCGCCGCTTAGAAGCTCGCCCGACGGCTACTCAGTGTATCGACTGTAAAAGCCTTGATGAAATTAAAGAAAAGCAAAATAAAGGTAAGTAACCTTTATCTAAATCAGCCGGGTTTTATCCCGGCTTTTTTGTGTCTGGAATTTGTTGTCTTAAAATTATAAAGAAAACACAAAAGAAAACGCAAATGGCCACTCCTTTATATCCATACAACCGTGACATTAGTGCATCCTTGCACGTCAACGCAAATAGCCGCAAATATTTATTTTGTGAGCCTACGGCTAACAGCAATAAAAAGCTTTTGCATTTATTCGCGATTATTTGCGTTCATTTGCGTTCATTTGCGTTTTCTTTTTCCTGTGCTTTTTCTTTTCAATACAAATGACAAAAAACTACCGTGGCCGCTTCGCCCCCTCCCCCACCGGCCCATTACACAAAGGCTCACTAGTTGCTGCTATCGCCAGCTATTTAGACGCTAAAAAAAACAACGGTAAATGGTTAGTGCGCATGGAAGATGTCGATGAACTGCGCAATGTTAAAGGCACAGCAGATGCTATTTTGCGCAGTCTCGAAGCATTCGGATTTGAATGGGATGAAGAGGTTCTTTATCAAACCCGGCGCAAACAGGCTTATGCCGATGCACTGCAAACCCTTAAAGATAAAAATCTTATTTACCCCTGCACCTGTAGTCGCAAAAATTTAAAAGCACAGGCCGCTGCCGGAAAAATAAAAACCGGGCCACTGGGTTTAATTTACCCCGCCACTTGCACAAAAAAACACTTTGCAGATTTTCAGCCCGAAGATTACGCCATCCGCATTAAAGTACCCGACCAAAACTTCAACTTTACTGATGCATTGTTAAGCCATCAAACACAAAACTTAAAAACCAATTTAGGCGATTTTATTATTCGCCGCCGCGATGGATTATTTGCTTATCAATTGGCCGTGGTGGTTGATGATGCTTTTCAAAATATCACCCATGTTGTGCGCGGCGCCGATTTACTCGACTCAACTGCACGTCAGATTTTTTTACAAAACTGCTTAGGCTATACATCACTTCAATACACCCACCTGCCATTAATCGTACACAACAATGGTGACAAACTCAGCAAACAAACGGGTGCCAAAAGCATCGGTAACACTGTGGACATTCCATTAATTATCGACTGCCTGAGATTTCTTGGCCTACACCCCCCTGCTGAACTTATTCATGATCCCCTGTCTAAAATATGGCAATGGGCAATTAAAAACTGGCAGATTAATCCCCTTATATAAATAACTAAATATAATTCTCATCCATAAGCTATATTTAGTTCAATAATATTTATTATGAAATATAGACAAGCAAATGAACAAACAACAAAACAAAAGCTCTCCACTTGGTTTTGCGGTATTACACAACCCGAAGCTCAATAAAGGCACTGCATTTACACAAAATGAACGACATGCTTTGGGCCTCAGTGGTTTATTACCCAGCGCGATTACCAGTCAACAAATTCAAATCAGCAAAATTCTTAATACCCTGCGACGAAAAAGTTCAGACATCGAACGTTACATCTTTTTATTTTCATTACTTGGCCGTAATGAGCGATTATTTTATCGTCTGCTCATTGATCACATCGATGAACTCATGCCGATCATTTACACACCCACCGTCGGTGAAGCTTGTCAGAAATTTGCGCATATATTTCGTGAACCCCGCGGCTTTTATATCACCCCCAACGACCGTGGCAACATTAATCATATTTTAAAAAACTGGCCAGACAAAGATATTCGCATGATTGTAGTTACCGATGGCCAGCGTATTTTAGGACTGGGTGATTTAGGTGCTAACGGCATGGGCATCCCGATTGGGAAATTATCACTCTATACTGCCGGCGCAGGAATTGCACCTGAGCAATGCTTACCGGTTATGTTAGACGTGGGCAGCAATAATCAGCAATTAATTGACGATCCACTTTATCTGGGAGTAAAACAGGCGCGCATTACCGGTGATGAATACTTTCAACTGGTGGATGAGTTTGTAAATGCAGTGCAGCAAAACTTTCCAAAAGCAGTAATACAATTTGAAGATTTTTTAACCCCGAATGCCTATGCTTTACTGAATATTTATCGACACAAAGTGTGTTGTTTCAATGACGATATTCAAGGCACTGCTGCGGTGGTTTTATCCGGCATTTACAGTGCATTAAAATTATCTGAACAAAACTTCAAAGATTGTCGCATTTTATTTTTAGGCGCGGGCTCCGCCGCAACTGGCATGGCAGATTTGCTGGTACAGGCTTTATGCGCCACCGGTTTAAGTGCAGACGATGCGCGTAAACGCTTATGGTTTGTTAACAGCAAAGGCCTGCTCACAAAAAATAGCGATAACTTAAGCCCGCATAGCTTGCCCTACGCACATGACCATAAACCCGCAAACTTTATTGAAGCCATAAAAAGTATTCGCCCTAATATTTTAATTGGCGCTACTGGAATGTTCGGTACATTTACAAAAGAAGCTATTTCACTAATGGCAAAAATCAATTCTCAGCCGATTATTTTCGCTTTATCCAACCCTACCTCTCATGCCGAATGCACAGCACAACAAGCTTACGAATGGAGCGACGGCCGGGTTATTTTTGCATCCGGCAGCCCGTCAAAAGAAGTGACATATCAGCAAAAAACCTATCAACCCGGACAGGGCAATAATGCTTATATTTTCCCCGGATTAGGCTTAGGCGTGGTTGCCTGTGAAGCTTCTTTTATTAGCGATAAAATGTTTCTGACCGCTGCCAGTACACTGTCAGCACAAGTCAGCCCGGCACAACTTGCACGCGGAAATATTTTCCCGCCATTAAGCGAATTACCTCAGGTATCAATGCAAATTGCATTAGCCGTTGCAAAAACCGCCTACAAAGAAAATCTTGCACAACTTCCTTTACCTGCAAATTTATCTGCACACATTAATGAACTGATTTATGATCCTACGTACTAATGTAAAGCACACTGCAGTAATAGGTATTTAACTTATTGGTCATGAAAATTTAATTTATAACGCAGTCATACCTACCTTCACAGAAATGACAATGTACGGAACACTGTATTTAAGGATTACAAATGGTACGCAAACTTTTTTTTATTTTATCCATCAGTGCAATTGTCCTCATTCTATTGATTGCACAGTTCTACCAACCCGCCTGGTGGTTATTTATTATTGTCGGCCCACTGCTTTTAATCGGGTTTTATGACGTAAGTCAAAGCCGTAGCACCATTCCAAGAATTTATCCTGTCATTGGTCGATTGCGTTATTTTTTTGAAGCGATTCGCCCGGAAATACAGCAATACTTTGTTGAGTCAGATATCGATGGCATTCCCATTAATCGTGAATATCGTTCACTGGTTTATCAACGTGCTAAAGGCGTGCGCGACACTCGTCCGTTTGGCACTCTCTTTGATGTTTACCGGCAGGGTTATGAATGGACCAATCAATCCCTCTCACCCAAAGACATGCCCACTGAAATGCCGCGGGTCACCTTTGGTGGAAAACTTTGCACGCAACCGTATAGCGCATCCTATTTAAATATTTCGGCGATGAGCTATGGCGCATTAAGTAAAAATGCTATTCATGCACTTAATAGCGGCGCAAAACTCGGTGGTTTTTTTCACAACACTGGCGAAGGCGGAATTAGCCCATATCACATTGCCGGTGGTGGTGATTTAGTTTGGCAGATTGGTACCGGCTATTTTGGTTGCCGCACTGAAGAGGGTGGATTTAACTCTGAATTATTTAAGCAAAATGCCAGTTCACCACAAATAAAAATGATTGAAATAAAATTATCACAGGGCGCTAAACCCGGTCACGGTGGAATTTTACCGGCGTCAAAATTAACTGAAGAAATTTCAAAAATCCGTAATGTCCCCATGGGCAAAGATGTAATTTCTCCACCCGCCCATGCGGTTTTTTCTGACCCTGTTGGCTTATTAAAATTCGTACAACAACTGCGTGAATTATCTAATGGCAAACCCATTGGGTTTAAATTATGTATTGGCTACAAAGGTGAGTTTTTATCGATATGCAAAGCCATGTTACAAACCGGCATACTTCCGGACTTTATCACCATTGATGGCGGCGAAGGTGGCACCGGTGCCGCACCGGTTGAACTGACCAATTCAGTTGGCACACCGTTACGCGATGCTTTGTCATTTGTGCACAATGCATTAACCGGCATCGGCGTAAGAGACGAAATAAAACTCATAGCCTCTGGGAAAAATTTCTCCGCATTTCATGTTTTAAGAATGTTAGCACTGGGGGCAGACACAATAAACTCCGCCCGCGGCATGATGCTGGCACTCGGCTGCATACAATCACGCCAGTGCAACGCCAACACCTGCCCTACTGGCGTCGCCACACAGGACCCGTCACGTTATAAACATTTGAATATTAAAAATAAAGCACAGCGAGTGGCTAATTATCACAAAACTACGATTCATAGCCTGCTTGAAATCGCAACCAGCATGGGATTAGACAAACCCTCGGAAATTTTACCCTGCCACATTCAACGCCGTATTGCAGGGGCAAATATTAAAACTTACAGTGAGTTATATCAGTGGATTCAACCGGGTAGTTTATTACAGGAAGAAACTATGCCCGATGGCTGGAAATTAAACTGGGCACTGGCGCGGGCGGATAGCTGGGAGACCTGTTGTAGTAATAACGATGAGGGACATTATTACTGTGCAACCTGAAATAATCGTAGGGGTTAATCGCAGGGGTCGGAGTAAAAATTAAAACCTGTTCAATGTTTAGCGCCTTCTTCATTCAATTAATTTTGACTCCGCCCCCATTAATAAAATGAAGCCTGCTGATGCCTTCATTTGACGGATTTAATAAGGTATCCTCTCTATACAAATATAATGCTTAAACAAAGCACAAAAATGAAATGGAGCCAGCATGTCCAACAACAATATCGATTCTGTTCTTATCGAAGAACGCCAGTTTCCACCCTCTGCTGAATTTGCTAAAAACGCAGTTATCAATCAGGCTAAATTTGATGCGCTCTATCAAGCCGCCGCTGATGACTATGAAGGCTTCTGGGCAGATCAGGCGCGCAGCATGCTCGACTGGCACACGCCCTTCACCGAAACACTGGATGATAGCAATGCTCCTCATTTTAAATGGTTTGCAGATGGCAAATTAAACGTTACCTATAATTGCATCGACCGCCACCTTGCGGATAAAGCCAATAAAACCGCAATTATCTTTGAAGGCGAAAAAGGTGACACCCGCCACATTACATACCAACAACTCAGCAATGAAGTTAACCAGTTTGCTAATGCACTAAAAGCACAGGGCATTAAGTGCGGCGACCGGGTAGTGATTTATATGCCGATGACGCCGGAAGCGGTGATTGCGATGCAGGGCTGTGCACGAATCGGTGCCATTCACTCGGTTGTGTTTGGCGGATTCTCTGCCGAGTCATTACGTGACCGCATTAATGATGCCGGTGCCAAAATGCTAATCACCGCCGATGGAGGCACCCGTGGCGGCAAGATTGTTGAGCTAAAAGCTGCCGCAGATAAAGCCCTTGAAGGTGGCTGCCCGACGATTGAATCAGTCATTGTTTTACAACGCACTAAACATGATATTCCCATGCAGGCTAGCCGCGACATCTGGTGGCACGATGCGGTTAAAGACCAAAGCACCGATTGCGAACCCGAATGGGTGGGCGCGGAACACCCGCTGTTTTTACTTTACACCTCCGGCTCTACCGGCAAACCTAAAGGTATTCAGCACTCCAGCGCCGGCTACCTGCTGGGCGCTGTTGTCACCAACAAATGGGTATTTGATTTAAACGATAAAGACATTTTCTGGTGCACCGCTGATGTCGGCTGGATTACCGGCCACACCTATGTTGCCTATGGCCCGCTGGCCGCCGGCAGCACCATTGTAATGTACGAAGGCGCACCCACTATTCCCGATGCAGGACGTTTCTGGAAAATTGTGGAAGACCATAAAGTCAGCATTTTCTACACCGCCCCCACCGCCATTCGCGCACTGATGAAACAGGGCGATGAATTTCCGAATAAATATGACCTGTCCTCGATTCGATTACTGGGCACCGTCGGCGAGCCGATAAACCCGGAAGCGTGGATCTGGTATCACGAAGTCATCGGCAAAGAAAAATGCCCGATTGTAGACACCTGGTGGCAAACCGAAACCGGCGCCAATATGATTGCTCCGCTACCCGGCGTGGTTGCGGCTAAGCCGGGCTCCTGCACATTAGCCTTGCCTGGCATCGATGCGGATGTGGTCGACGAAGACGGTAACAGCATTACACAAGCCAACAAAGGGGGATTTCTGGTTATCAAAAAACCTTTCCCCTCACAGCTGCGCACCGTCTGGGGCGACGAACAACGCTATGTCGATACCTACTGGCCAAAATTCGGCGGTAAATATTATTTAGCCGGCGACTCAGCGCGCAAAGATAAAGACGGCTATTTCTGGATTATGGGGCGCATTGATGATGTGTTGAATGTATCCGGTCACCGTCTGGGTACGATGGAAGTAGAATCGGCTCTGGTAGCTCACAAGGGCGTAGCTGAAGCTGCGGTTGTAGGTTATCCCCATGATGTTAAAGGCGAAGCCATTTTTGCTTATGTGGTGTTACGCGGTGAACGCCCGGCGGGTGGCGTCGATGAAGCCCTGACTCAGGAGTTACGCGCCTGGGTGGGTGAGCAGATTGGTGCGATTGCCAAGCCGGATCAGATTCGCTTCTCGGACAACCTGCCAAAAACCCGCTCGGGAAAAATTATGCGACGCTTATTAAGAAATATTGCGCGGGGTGAGGAGATTACCTCGGATACATCCACACTTGAAAATGAAGATATTTTGCTGCAGTTGCAGGGTAAGGCCTAGTGTAGTGTATGAAATTGTTTGGCGATATAGAACCCCGCAAAGGTTGCAAGTCAAGGCGTAGCTCGCAGGCAATGGCCAGCCCTTGTCAAGAGCTACAACGCGGGATTGCAGCCTTTGCGGGGTTCCCTTCGGGCGCAAAGATAAGCCGTCATCTGCTGCGTTACGTTTCTTGAAAAGGGAGCGGCCATTTCCTGCGAAACGATGC